>Ga0265595_1001919_pt1 | contig 15042 bp, 15 predicted proteins | sample saktaG_15_FD_190148 | JGI IMG/M metagenome (GOLD analysis project Ga0265595, IMG submission 190148) | Saline water microbial communities from Sakinaw Lake, British Columbia, Canada - sak_2013_06_06_50m | ecosystem: Environmental > Aquatic > Non-marine Saline and Alkaline > Saline ... | reverse complement strand
GGTGGCAATGTCCCTACGTATTTAAACGTCATTAAGTGGCCATATTTTTCATCCAAATCGTTCACCGCTTTGTCAAACGCGGGTTCAGATGTGTTTTTAATAAGAAATGCAGCATTGAGAATCATCAGTTCTCCGTAGTTGTCGTTTATTTTCACATCATCCGCAAGCGGATTTAAAACATCGAGGATAATATTTTTATAATCTTCCGTCTCCTTTTTAAGCGCTTCGGCTACCATTTCGCCAATTTTCATACGCTGGTAATGCGTTTTATCTGCAGGCAGGTTCATCAGTTTTCCCCTGAGTGACCTGATTTCATCATGTTTTTCAATGATACTTTCATAGATCGCAGTTTCCTGTGCAAGTACTTTGAGTCCCAGTTCTTTCTTGCCTTCCATCTTGCTGAGCAGGTTGTCGAATTTTTTATAATCCTTTTCGAGGATTCTCAGGATCCCGGCGTCATCGTTGTGTTCGGAGATGGTTGAAAACCGAACCGGCAGAACCGTGAAGCGTTTCATAACCTCCTCAAGTACCTTCGAATGAGTGATCATGTTTACTCTTCGGGCTTCATATTGGACTACCGGCGAATTACTGACAATGGCGCTGATATCATTGTAATTGATACCGTAAACCAGGTCGGCCCGTTTACCCATACCAATCGGGCCATAGTCTAGTGGGCCTGCATGCCTGATAATCCCATAAATGTATTTTCCTTCTTTCGGTATTTCCAGTTCTTTGCTCATAACGGTTGTTTCATAAATTGCTTTACAATTCCCATTTTTCGGGAAATATTTTCAGGTCGATGAAATTAAAGATTGGCAACGGAGCGGTATAAACAAAGTCGCTCCGATCCTCGTATCTGGTGCCAAGGTCGGCCATTATGTTATCGAATTCGACCTCCCTGCCGCTGTTAACCAGAAATGCTGTATTCATAAACATGGTGTCGCTGCTTGTTTTGTTGTGTTTAAACTCGAACACCGATTTGCGGAAGGCATCTATAATATTTCCTGCCTCCTCCGCTTTCTTTTCAATCAGTGCATGTTCTACAAGATTCCCGGCTTCAGCAATTTTCAGATTTCTTTTTTCCTTATCATCAAGGTTCTCTATTTCGTTCCTGATTTTTTGCAGTTCAGCATGCTCCTTGTCGATCTCCTTGTATATCATTCCCATGTTTTTCCAGGTTCCCCTTACATTGAGCTCCACTTTGTTTTCGAACTGCCTGAGCAATTCCATAAACTCGCTGTATCTGCGGTTCAGCAGGTTCCTTATTTCATCGGGAGTTGCCGCGATGGTACCAAACCTGATGGGAAGTACGCTTCTGAATTCCTTCATCACCTCTTCGATCACCTTTTGGTGCGCCAGCATGTTTTCAGGATTTACTACGAACTTGCTGAGCGGGTGGTCGCTCACCACCATGCACAAGCCATCGAAGCCAATGGTGGATACCAGGTCACCGCGTCCGCCTATTCCTATCGGCCCCAGATTGATGTCGTAATCCGAGGCAATGATGCAATAAATATATTTTCCGTCACGCTGCATATTATTCCTTTATTTTTACCAGAATCAAATTTTGAATTACTTTTTCTTTTACCTGTGAGGTATATTCATCTTCCGATGACTGCTTTGCTGCCGTTGAATAATCAAGCAGGATGTGATAGGCTTTATTAATCCTTTTGAATTTTTCTTCGTCGCCATTATCCGAATGTGCATCGGGATGAAATAATTTTGCTTTTTCCAGATATGCTTTTTTTATTTCAGATTCCGAAGTTTCTTCTCGCAGTCCAAGCTCTGTTTTTGCCTGTGCCACATGCTCTGGATTCAGCTCTTTAACTTCAATAGTATAAAAACTATAACACGGTAGCGGACCGACCAATTTAAAGTTCAACAACCCTTTGTATTCTTCATCAAGCTGGTCAATTAGCTGTTCAAATTTTTCTTTATTATTACTGTTAATGAGAAACGCGGAATTGGTAACCATCTGGTCATTCATCACCTCATGTGTTTTTATATCGAGACAGATTGGTGACAACGAATCCAGAATATTCAATCCAACCTTTGTGTTTTTTTCTTTTAATTTTGCCTGAACCAGCATCCCCACTTTCATCTGGTCATCGTGTGAAAGCTTGTCAATGTTTTTCATGATGTTATCTTTCATTGCAATGATGTCCGGATGGTTAGCGATATCTTTCAGGGTTCCGGAAAAATCAGCCCAGGTCACTGCAAGGTCAATCTCTGTCAGAAATTGGATTTTCTTTAAGGTATCGTTAATTAAATCATAGCCGTTTGCAAGTATTTTAAAAACCTCTTCTTTGGCACGTACAACTGTTCCGAGCTTCATGGGGAGGATCATGGTGAAACCTATTGCCATGATTTCTTCAATGGTTTTTTGATGATGGACCAATAGGTGAGCCAGCGATTCCCTGTCTAAAGAATCAAGTTGCGCATTTTCCCTATCGGAAACGATGGCAGATATGTTTTGAAATGCCATGGTATAGACCCCGGAATTTTCCAATGATCTAAACATATCCGAACCGTAAAAATTCGGCACGATCCCGTATATGTATATTCCTTTTGTTGCCATGTTTTTTTAAGTTTATGGGTTTATTTCTTTGTTGCGTTTTGTTTTAAAACTAATTGTATTGCTTCTTCAAAATGGGTTTCCAAAATGGAAATATCCCCGGTAACTTCATTCGATTTTCCGCGATTTTTATCAATCAATTCGCGGATCGCTAGCATGGCTGCTTTCCGGCAAATAAATTCGATATCGGATCCTGCCAGGGTGTCGGTTTTCAGCGCCAGCTTATTGAGGTTTACCTTTTTGCCCAAAGGTTTATTCCGGGTATGGATGTCGAATATTTTCTCCCTGGTTAGTAAATCGGGAAGTGGCAATTCGAATATCAGATCGAACCTGCCACTTCTTAACAATGCCGGATCAATTAAATCGATACGGTTAGTCGCTGCCAAAACAATCACGCCTTTCAGGTCTTCAATGCCATCCATTTCGGTCAAAAACTGACCAATCACCCTTTCAATCACCCCAGAACCGGAACTGCCGTTGTTGCGCCTGGGGGTAAGGCTGTCAATTTCATCAAGAAACAATATACATGGCGATGCTTGTTTGGCCATTCTGAAGAGTTCCCGTACCCCTTTTTCTGATTCACCGATGTAGCGGCTCAGAATCTGGGGGCCTTTTACGGAGATAAAATTAACGCCGCTTTCGTTTGCCAGCGCTTTTGCCAGATAGGTTTTGCCGGTGCCGGGTTTCCCGTGAAGGATAATTCCCTTGGGTGGTTTGGTATCGGCTTTTTTAAACAGGTCGGCATATTTCAATGGCCATTCCACCGTTTCCTTTAATGCCTCTTTGATTTCATCAAGGCCGCCAACATCATCCCATTTCACATCGGGCACCTCCACGAAAACTTCCCTGATGGCCGAAGGCTCCACCTCTTTCATCGCATCCAGAAAGTTATCCATGGTCACTTCGAGCGACATCAAAAGTTCGTAAGGTATTTCGGCCATCTCGAAATCGATTTGCGGGAGTATTTTCCGCAAAGCAGTCATGGCGGCTTCTCTGGCTAAAGCTTCCAAATCGGCGCCCACAAAACCGTGGGTGATTTCTGCCAGTCTTTCCATATCTACATCCATCGACAAGGGAATGCCCCTGGTATGGATGTGAAGAATTTCCAGCCTGCCTTTTTTATCGGGAATGGAGATAGAAATTTCGCGATCAAAACGTCCCGGCCTTCTCAGTGCCGGATCAATGGAATTAGGAATATTGGTAGCGCCAATTACTATAACCTTCCCCCTCGATTCCAATCCATCCATAAGCGATAATAGTTGGGCTACAACACGCTTTTCAACCTGTTTTTCGCCGCCCATATCTTCCCGCTTTGGCGCAATGGCATCTATTTCATCAATAAAAATGATGGCTGGTGCATGTGCCTGGGCCTCTTCAAATATTTTCCTTATCCGGCCTTCACTTTCCCCGTAAAATTTCCCCATGATCTCAGGGCCGGAGATGTTAATAAACCAGGCATCCGTTTCATGAGCCACCGCTCTAACGATGAGCGTTTTCCCGGTTCCCGGAGGGCCATAAAGGAAAACTCCTTTGGGTGCCTGAACACCAAGTCGTTCGAAAATTTCGGGATATTTTAATGGGAGTTCAATCATCTCCCTGATGCGTTGAACCTGGTTTCCAAGTCCACCGATATCTTCGTATGACACTTTACTTTTGTGTTCTCCGTCCTGCTTTGTTAATTCAAGCTGAAAGGTTGTATCTGGGTGTATCAGCACCACGCCCTCAGGATTGGTCCCGGTTACGGTATAATTAACTGCCCGGGAACCAAACAGAGTGGCTTTCACTTTATCGCCTTTTGTTACCGGGAGGCCATTGATGAGCGAGCCAATGTATTTCGCATCATCGGCCTTGTACAAAGAACCGGATTTTGTATCGGGCTTTAGTTTTATTTTTGTAGCCTGATGGCAGGTAGTTTTGATTATCTTTACTTTTTCATCAATCCCGGCCTGAGCATTTTCCCTGGTAATCCCGTCAATCTGAATAATACTCTTATCCCTGTCTTCGGGATAACATGGTAAGATCTTAACCGGCGTGGCACGTTTGCCTTCAATCATTATCACATCGCCACTTTCCAGACCGATCAACTTCATGTCTTTCGGATCAATCCTGGCAATCGCCCTGCCAACATCCTTAACCAGGGCTTCTTTGACACGTAATATTATTTCGTCTTTCATTTTAGTCATGGTTTATTGATTGACAGGTTTATCTCCAAAAAGGCACATCCTCAACTGAGTCAATGCTTCCAGCCCTTTGATCTCTTCAGCAAATAAAGGAACTTCAACCTTGTTTAAATGGTTAAAAATTTCGCTTATTTGTTGAATATATTTTAACTGTCCGGCCTTTCTACGCTTACAAAAACTGCAATCCTCCGATACCATTACATTGTTTACGATGATTTGCCGCGAAATTATTCCGGATGTGCCAAGATCGGCAAGCAGCCTTCCCGTTTCCATGATCGCCATCGCTTCAGGGATACATACCGGGATAAACTCACATCTTGTTTTATCCCGCAACAGGTTTTCGATTCTTTTTACCGTTTTTTTAAGGCTAAGTAAAAATGCATCCACCTCATCCTGCTTATAGGTACCAGAAAAGCTGGTGATCATATAGCGGTATTTCCATCTCATTCTGGCGGCAACTTTTATCCATGCATCCAATAACTTTGGAGATGAAATCAGTCGCAATGCATGACCCGTGGGTGCTGTATCAACAACATATTTATCGTATTGGCCTTCTTCGATAAAATCAATAATTGTTTTAAAACTCATGATTTCATCAATACCTGGTATCGATAACGTGAGCATCTCATCGATATCCTCATTATCCAGGTCCGTGGAGGTTTCAAGAAGTTTTTTTAGTTCGCTTTGATGTTCCGTTTTAAACCTTGAAAGTGCTTCATCGGCAACAACCTCAATTGCAGCTAAGTTTTTATGCCCGGCAACTTCCTGAACTTTAAAGCTAATCTGTTGTTCGAGGCAATCCGACACGGAATGGGCCGGATCGGTGGAGATGAGCAGCGTTTTAAAATTTTCAGACAACGCCAGGGCTGTGGCAATGGCACAACTGGTTTTTCCAACACCGCCTTTGCCGCCGAAAATGATGAGTTTAAGGTCGCTGTTTTCTAAGCCCGTGAGTGCCATGTCATTTATTTTTTTATCCTGATCTCAAGGATGCCATTTGTAAATTTGTGCCTTAGATTTGATTTGATCACCTTAGCCGGGAGCAGTAATTCTTTTCGGTATGTTCTGCTTTTGCTTACAGCCGAAATTTCAAGGATGTCTTCTTTCAGATCAATTTTAAGATCATCTTCCTCAATTCCAGGCATTTCGGCAATAACAACGATCTCGTGCTTTTCGTCAAAAATATCCGTTATTGGTTCACGTTCTTCATCCACTTTAGGCCCTTCAGGTGTTTTTTTAATGTTCCCGAAAGTCTCCACTTTTGGGGTACCACCGCCTGCCGTGTTGATGGTAAAGCCATAAACGCCTTTCATGCCTTTTTTGATATGATCAAAATTGATCTCGCCTTCCTTGCTGATTCCTCCCTTTTCCTCAAGCTTCCCGGCAAGGTCAACCAGTTTTTCGATGCCTTTGAACAAACCGCCAAGTCCGAAAAGATCAAAATCGGCTTCGTCCTTTTTTTCTTTATTTTTTTCGTTTTTCATTTTATTGAAAATTTTAATAAACTCAAAATTAAGATGGTTTGCTGATGGCCTCAAGCTTTTCCAGGCGGGCCTCCAAAGTTTCCTGTTGCTGCATAAGCTCTTTTTCTCTGGCTTTCGTGGAGAGGTAGGTATCTTCCTGCCACCAATTGATGCCCATCTCCATGGCTTTATCAACCGAAGCGATCAGCAACCTGATTTTAATGGTTAACAGGTCTATATCCGCGATCTGAATTTTGATATCACCGGCGATCACGATCCCTTTATCGAGAACCCTTTCGAGTATATCGGCCAGGTTGGTAGCCTGAATTGAATGGGTAAGTTGTTCTGACATAGCACATTGTTTTTTAGTAGTCTATCGACATGGTTTTAAATTCTTTTTTATCGTCCTTCCCTGACTTTTTACTCTTTTCTACCGGTTCAGAAACATTCATCTGTCCTGCTTTTTCATCATTATATGTCTGTATCTCCTTCAACCTGTTTTGAATAATCTCAAGCCTAAGTAAAATCCTTAATTCTTCACTTTTCAACCGGGTTCTTTCTTTTTCGAAGAGATAAAATTTTATGAAATCTGATTCATCTTTGTTTGGGATACCCGATTTGACGACATTCTGCATGCTTTTGATGCTCTGAAGTCCTTTTATTGCACTTGAAATTGGCATAATATTATGGATTGGTTTATTGGTTGATGGGGTGTTTTATTGCGAAATTAAGAATATTGTCCGATAAGTTCATCAACGATGATCTTTACCTTTTCCTGGTTGGTTTTTGAGCCAATCCGGCTGGTTTCGGAAGTGAGAATATCCTGGCAGATTTTTCGGAATACATTTTTGGATTTCGATGTTGTTGTTTTTAAAGTTGCCAGTGTTTTTGCAATCATGATGGAACCACGAATGGTCGGATCAAATTCAGTTTTTCCCGATTCGCGTAAACCACGTACAATTTTAACTATTATTTCAGTATCTTTTAGCGAAAGGTTAGATTTTGCCCTGGTAATCTGCAATTCGGTTTCATAGTCGAAATGATCGAGGTCCATGGTAACCATCCTGTCGCGCAGGGCATCCTGGGTCCGATTAACGCCGGCATACTCTTCCGGATTGGAAGTAAAGATGGCACGGAATTCAGGATGCACCTTCATATAGTAGTCCTCCTCTTTTGTTGCTGATGTGCTCATCATCCTTTCCTGAAGGATGGGAAGCAGGATGTTATTTGCCTCGGCTCGCGAGCGGGTAAATTCGTCGTATATCAGTGTAAACCCATTTTTAACAGCAATCGTTAAACGATTGTTCACCCATTTCTTTTCCATATCCTCCTCAAGTTTATGAACAGAATGGATAAACCTGTCATCCAGTTTTCTGAATCTATAACCCGATTCGCTGCCAACGAGATCGGAAGTTTTATACTCTGCATCTCCATGAATGATGACCACCGGCCTGCCTATTTTGTTGGCCAGGTGCATGGCTACGGTTGTTTTCCCGGTTCCCGACGGGCCTCTGAAATGCACCGGAAATCCTGCCTTGATGTAAGTAAGACCGCGGCTGGTAATGTCTTTAATGTACTCTGTTTCAACAAAATTGGCCATCCGCCGGGGTTCCAGGACGGTGTTCGTTTCATTATTCATTATTTGATTTTGCATAATTTTCTGCTCCATTATTTGATTTAGAACTCCTGAAATTCAGTTTTGGACAATTGTTCCATAGTCTTTATCCAGATGTTTCTTGCCTTCTCAATATCCTTTGTTATCTGTTCCTTTGCATGCAAAAAGGCTTCCTTCCTGGCTTTAAACCTGCTTAATGCTTCTTGTCTTTTCAGCAAACCCTTCCTGATATTGTTTCCGGTCTTGTCTATCATAGCCTTACTCTTTTCTTATTTACAAAAGCCTATGCCCTTGCAACGTGTACATGGCAAGCCATCACTCCATTTTCCTGTTCCCTTGCATTGGTTACAAATTGTATCGGTCTCGCAGTAATTATTTCCCTTGCCTCCACATACAATGCACGGCACCCTGGCGCCAAGCGGATTTTTACCTGTACCCGAACAAAAAACACATTTTTTCAGGGGCTCTTCCACTTCAACACGCCCGGTGCTGTTACAAACCTGGCAATGTGATATTGGAGAGAGTAAATCGAAGGGATCCTTTCCCGTTCCACTGCAATATACACATCTGATTATTTTTGCCATGATCTTCTCTGTTTGATAATTTAAATAAATAACTTAATAATTCAGATGAGTAGAATTCATTTCTCAAGGGATATTTTGAATCCGCTATCTTTCAATCTTGGTTTTTGGGTAATAAATGGTTTCAATTTTCAGTACTTTTCCTTCATTCAGCAAGTTTTTGGCAATAAACCCCAACTTCATCCTGGTTTTGCCAAGAGGTTCTTCCATTTCCGAAATCCTCACACCCTCGGGATGATTGTTGATAAAATCCAAAATCTTTTCTTCCAATGTCATCAGGACTACCGGTTTAGGTTCGGCTTTAACCGGGGTTTCCTTGACTGCTTTAACCGGGGTTTCCTTGACTGCTTTAACCGGGATTTCCTTGACTTCTTCAACCGGAGTTTCCTTTTCTGCTTTAACCGGAATCTCCATTTTCACTTCCTTTTTTTCAGCTTTCCTGACTACTTCCTTAGGGGGCGTAACAACGCCTGTTTTCCGTAATTGGGCAAGGATGTCCGACATCTTTTTCCACGCGGCTGATGCCTCGCCTCTGTCTTGTGCATAATCACCAAGCAACCCGGCAACGGCTTTTTTGAGGTTTTTTACATCATTACATATCCCTTTCATTACTACATTGAATTCCTTAAGCCTTTCTACTTCGCCTTTATCGAGACCTTTTCTAAGCTCAACCGACATTTCCATATGTTCCTTATCAAACTTTGCAAGCATATCGTGGGTGTATGAGAAAATCCTCAAAACCTCCTCGTTGATGCTTTTCATAAGGGCAACAAATTCCTTCATCCTGTTTTTTTCGTCATTGTCAAGGCCTGATCTTAAGGCTGCTGCCATATTCTTACGATCTTTGATCATTTCTTTCATAAGAATATCAGCTTCCTTCAACCTGTTTTTTTCGTCCTTGTCAAGGCCTGATCTTAAGGCTGCGGCCATCTCCTGGTGGTCCTTGCGAAAACCGTCGAGGGTTTTCTGCACATCGTTTACAAGTTCTTCATTTTCCCTGATGCGTTGTTTAAATGAAGCAAGTATATCTTCACTCAAATTTCTCATTTCTGGTGCTAGTCCCATTTTTTTATCTCCTATTTGATTAATGAATATTTGATTACCTGTGTTAGTTTACCCTGTTGGACACTTGTCCTACGGGGTTGATTTCTTTAATTATTTGATCTTTAATCTTTTTTATATCCTGTATCAGAATGTGATCGCCTTTTTCAAGCAAGTTTTCAAGGCATTCCATCATTCTGTTATGCATTTGTTGAAAATCCATGAATGTCTTCATTACCGTTTCCTTTCTCATTTCCTGCAGTTTTGAAATCTGAGAAAGTTGCTCTTTGATGATGGTAATTTTTTCGCAGTTGTCTTGTGAGGTAATATCTTTGATGCCCAGCAGGCTGTTTTTAAGCGATTGAGCAGTCTCTTTCTGGGCTTCAATAAAGGTCAAAAACTGGCTTTCGGCTTCTCTTTCCTTTTCGTCAAGTGCGCCGAGAATGCCCGACATCATCGTATTGTAATCTTTTTTACGAAGGGAACCATTTTTTGCCAGGGTTTCGCATAGCCTGGAATTTAAAATGTCTCTTTCCTTTTTAAGTTCGTCTAAGGAATTATGGACATTATCGAACAGGGAGTGGGATGTTTCCGTAATGTTTTCTGATGATTGGAAAGCAGTTTGAATTTTTTGAATCCGGGTTTCGTAGGAGCTTATAATGTTGTTAAAAAACCCATCTATATTTAATTCAGGCCGGGTATTCATATATATAATGGATTTGTTTCGATTTTACTTTTGGAGAAAAAGAGAAATTCCGGGAGAAAAGAGAAATTTTTGGTAAATCATGCTTACGGGTATTTGACCTGAAAGGATGTTTTAGCAAAAATAACTGCTTAACTGCAAAATGCCTTATGCGGCTTTAGCAGTTAATCCGATTGCTTCTGCATACTTAAGGTATGTTTCAACAGAGGCAACAACTACCCTTGCTTCAATTGCAAGTAGTTCGATACCTACCAATGAAACTCTTACCCATGCATCAACTACGACACCTTTGTCGAGGATACGGTCGATCACCTCTACGAGGCTGGATGAACCGATTGTTTTTTCTACTGCCATTTTTTTAATTATTAATGGATTAATACTTACCGTGCTTTATATAGAGGGACGGTTTACCTCTTGTGCAGAAAGATTAACCAAAGGGTGTGCCAGAAAGCACCAAAATATAAAGAGTAGTCTGAAAAATTTTGCTAAAAGCCTCTATCAGAGCTACAAAAAAATAAATTTATTTTTTGAGAAAGGGATTCTACAGGAATGATTATGGAAAGGGGAGGGAATACAATTGAAAAAATCGCACACGTGTGCGGAAATGGGCTATTACTCTTCGCCTTTGCAAACGGTGATATCGTACTTTTTCATTTTCCTGATGAGGGCATCGCGGGTTATTCCCAGCATATCGGCCGCTGCCTTCTGATTGTATTTGCAACTTTGCAGCGCCTTACGGATCATCTTAATCTCATGAATTTTCAGATTGACTGAATCAGCATGATCCTCCGATGAACAGTTTTTTTGCGGTTTTACCGGGAAGTCATTTATCCCGAGCAAGTTGTCTTTGCAAAGGATGATAGCCCTTTCGGTCATATTTCTCAATTCCCTGACATTTCCCGGGAAATCGTATTTAAGGAGCGCATCAAAAACCTCCCTGGAGATATGGAGTTTTGGTTTATTAAATTTCGTTGCATAGACATCAACAAAATGGATCAGCAGTGGTTTGATATCTTCGGGCCTTTCCCGGAGCGCCGGGATATGAATATGCAGGGTGTTTAACCGGTGAAGCAGATCGAGCCTGAATTTTTTCTCCTCCACCCTTTTATCAATATCATGATTTGTGGCTGAAATGATCCGGAAATCGGTGCGAATCTGGTTTGTATCACCTACCCTGGTGATAACCTTTTCTTCGGTGGCGCGCAGAATCTTCGCCTGCAGAGTTAAAGGCATGTCGGCAATTTCATCAAAAAACAAGGTTCCCTGGTTACTCAATTCAAAAAAACCCATCTTATCGGTGATAGCGCCGGTAAACGATCCCTTTTTATGGCCAAAAAATTCGCTCTCCAGAAGCGTTTCTGTAATGGCACTGCTGTTAACGGCACAAAAAATATTGTCTTTGCTAATGCTTGAATAGTGAATGATCCTGGCAATGTTCTCTTTTCCGGTTCCACTTTCGCCGGTAATCAGCACATTTGCTTCGGGGTAATTTGCGGCGGTAATGGCTTGTTCAAATATCTCCAGAATCTGAGGGCTGACGCCGATAAATTGCCGGTCGATTTTTTTTTCAAGGGTTTTTGAGATCAATGAGTTCTTTTCTTCCATCTGTTTCAGCCTTCGTTGCATCTGAAGGTATTTTTGAGTACGCTCAATGGCAACCTGAATGTCAATATACCTGAATGGCTTACGCAAATAGTCGAATGCCCCAAGCCGCATGGCTTTGATCACCGTATCCATATCGCCATGAGCCGAAATTATGATGACTTCCATGCCGGGGTATTGTATTTTTACCTCTTTCAGAATATCCAGGCCGTTCACTCCTGTCAACCGCACGTCAAGGATCAGGAGGTCAATTTCATTATTGTTTAGTATTATTTTTCCTTCCTCTGCTGTGTTGGCCTCAAACGCCTCATAGTCTGAACCCACAAAAAAGCCACCAAATTCTTCTGTAAATTGCTTCTCATCATCAAGGATCAGAATTTTTATCTTATTTTGTATTGCCATTTTTACTTTTTCTTTTGAATATCCAAAACTATTTTAATTTTTGTTCCATGATATCTCTTGCTCGTTATGTCTATGGTTCCTTTCATTTCCTTAATTATCTGGTAACAAATCGATAACCCGAGTCCGGTTCCCTTTCCTTCCTCCTTTGAAGTATAAAAAGGAAGCATGATATTATTGACATCGTCATTACTGATGCCAATACCATTATCTGAAACTTCAACAATTATAAACTGATTCTCCTGATAGGATCTGATTCCAATGATCATGTCAACATATTCTAATTTTTTGTTTTTCTTTTCGATCACTGCATCTTTGGCATTGACCAACAGATTAAGGATAACCTGCTCAAATTTATAAGTATTGCCAAATATTTGAGGAATTTGTTTTTTGAGTTGAAGATTCAGGTTGATTCCAAGGTATTTGAACTGTTCCACTATCATCGAAGCGGCATTTTCGATGCTTGAATTAATATCGAAGGCTGTCAATAGGTAATCATCGTGGCTTCTCGAAAAGTCCCTGATATGATCAATGATGTTCCTCATCCGGGTTATATTTTCAAAAATTTTATCCGATTTATTTTTAAGGAAACCGATGTCGATAGTTTCGGTTTTGGCAGACTCAAATAAAATTTTATCCATTACCAGAGAAATGATATTTAATGGCTGGTTGATTTCATGGGCAATACCTGAGGCCATTTCTCCAAGGTTGGCCATACGGTCAGCATGCACCTGCTTTGTCTCCATTTTCTTACGTTGGGAAATATCGCGGATGATGATCATGAATGATAAGGGCGCCCCATCCGGTCCCTGCATTAAAGTGGCACTGATTTCAGCAGTAAATAAAGATTTGTTTTTCTTTCTTATTTTTGCCTCAACATTTTGTATCAGCCCTTCATTCATTGTCTTTTCAATTATTTTCTTTATCGTATTTTTTTCTTTAGATGGAACGAAATAGAAAATATTTTTACGCACCAGGTCATCTCTGGTATCGGTGCCAAATAATTCAAGCCCGATTTCAGAAACCTCGGTAATGATCCCTTTCAGGTCAGTTAATAAAATACCATCGGGAGAAGCATTTAACATTGTTTTGTATTTTTCTTCGCTTACTTTCAGCGACTGCTCTGTTATTTTGCGTTCGGTGATGTCTTTTATAAAGACAAGAAAGCATGTTTCACTCAGTTTAACTGCATTCAAGGTACACCATCGTGTAGTTCCGTTTTTATGCCTGAACAACAAATCTGAATTTGATGCGCCGGTTTGAACCGCCTTTCTGAACTGAGCCGGGCCATCCTCAAGCGATTCTTTCGAAAGAATATCCGAAATCGACATTTTTAAAAGCTCGTTCCTGGAATATCCGGTTATCCTGCATGCTGCTTCGTTCACTTCGATGTATCTTCCGGTTTCATCAGTAACAAAAACGCCATCCGGAGCATTCTCAATATAATTCCGGTATTTTTCTTCACTCTTTTTAAGGGCAGCATTGACCCTGTTTAATTCATCCGCAGATTTTTTCAGTAGCGCTGTATCGCTGATAATTGTCTGTTTCTGATTGAAAAGGTCCAGAAACACGTTGACTTTACACAGCAGAATTTGATTATCGACGGATTTGAAAAGGTAATCGACAGCCCCGGAACCATACCCTTTGAACACTTGCATTTCATTAATATGGTTCGCCGTAAGAAAAATGATTGGCACCTTCTCCCCCGATCTTTCTTCATTCATCTTCAATGCAAGTTCATAGCCGTCCATTCCGGGCATCCGAACATCAAGAATGGCCAGCGCCAGTTCCAGTCCTTTGGTTTTTTCCAACGCATCAAAACCCGATTCGGCTTTAATCAGATTAACTTTGAGCTTTTTCAGGACAATTTCGAGGTATGTTAAACTCACGATGTTGTCTTCGACAATAAGCAGATTTGGTAAAGATTTTAATGGCGAAATGTTCATAGCTTTCTGTTTATTTTCAATTATCTTAACCCTGCCTTGTCAAGTTGAGATGAATTATTTTTAATCAGTAAATTAACATAACCATCAATGTGTCTTAGGGGTGCTCGCAGATCGTGAGAGACAGAATAGCTGAATGCTTCGAGTTCTTTATTTGCAGCTTCCTGTTTTTCTTTCTCTTTCTCTTTGTTTTGAGAGGAAAGTTCTTTGTTAGTAATGATTAATTTTTGCACTGCCCGTTTGCGATCGGTGTTGTCTTCATCGTATAATGCCCTTAAGGAATTATTCTCTTAACGTAATTTTTGTAACTCTTTTATAAGTTTTTCTTTGGTTTTACCCTGATCATTCATAATTGTAGTTTATCTAATGTAATTGACTTGTTGCGTTGGGTTACTGAATTGGGTTTTGTCTTTTAAGCATTGGCTATAAAAAATCAGCGTGGCCAGATTGCCTACGCTGTACTTGAGGCCCGACCAAGAGCCCGATAAACAGATGTAATGCAACGACCACGCTTTGACGTGGCGTTTTGCTTACTTTCCTGTTTATCTATTGAAATTTGGTCGGTTTCAAGTACAGAACTCAGCTAAACGCTATATTTAAAATTTCGGTAATTCTACATTTCTTTAAAATTTCGTTTCACAAATTGATCATATTTAGGTGAAAGATAATCATTTATAATGTAAAAAATGAAACCGAAGCTTTTTATACTCGACTACAAGGATCTATTCAATGGTCCTCTTATTGCATTTTGCATTCCTGGCCAATGATCTATGGGATCATAAAGATACTTGAAACAGGAGCAGTTTGTGACTGGCCCCACTCTTAAGCCGGTTGTGATTACAGGCATTAGCGCAGCACTTGGAAAAACCAATGTCCTTGACCATCTTTGGCCGGATCATTTTGACCATCATAAGCCAGAGTTAAGTGCTTGTTGTTAAGT
>Ga0265595_1001917_pt1 | contig 15051 bp, 8 predicted proteins | sample saktaG_15_FD_190148 | JGI IMG/M metagenome (GOLD analysis project Ga0265595, IMG submission 190148) | Saline water microbial communities from Sakinaw Lake, British Columbia, Canada - sak_2013_06_06_50m | ecosystem: Environmental > Aquatic > Non-marine Saline and Alkaline > Saline ... | reverse complement strand
TCAAATCGGTATCCGTAGCAGGCTCATAGTCCTCGCCAGGCCGCAGATGGGGGAAGTATTTGTCCAGTATCAATTGCAGTCCATGCCTGGCCTCGGCCGTGTCGGTCACGATTGTGGCGCGGCCAAAGACGACCACCCCAGAGTATTCCACGCTGAAATCCGTAGCTCTTGGGGCGGGCAGCAGCCGTCCCATTTCGCTGGCACTAAAGCACACCCGCCCATCGGCCTGCACGTTGTCGTAGGTGCGCCCTTTGACTGCACCATGCAAGTAAATGGCGTGCTTAGACTCATCGTAGGCAAACTTGCGCGCCACGATAAACGGCTGCCCATCGCACACAGTCGCCATCGAGCCAAAACGTGCGCGGTGCAAAAAGGCCCTGATCCAGACATCGTCCTTGGCCCGGTCCTGGCGACGAATCTTGTTGAAAGGTTGTTGCGTGTTGTCCTTTGTCATTTTCATCTCCCGAGTCCACTGGAAAACGCTCCAGCTACTCGGCCGCCACTCGCTGGTCGTAACCGCGCAATTGGGTGAAGTGGCGGACAAAGATCACCCCCACTCCGCCGATGCCCAGCGCCACTGCTGGCGGCGATGCGTGGCCAAAGTTGCCCAGCAGCCAGAAGACAGGCACCATCAGTACGGTCATGAGCATCACCGCCCGTGGGCTTCGTCGTGAGCGCTCAGCCGAACGGCTGTTGCGCAGCAGGAGGTAGCCAAGCCCCCACAGAGCCACGGCGATGGGCACCGCCAGCGGCTGTTGCCAGAGGAGCAGTCCGCCCAGCGTGCTCAGCCCCATCCCCCCGGCTAATCCGAAGCGAGTCCTTCCGCCGTAGGCCGACCAGCAGTGACCAGCCACGGCGCCCATGCCCGCGGCCGGCAGCGCCCACGGAGTCCCCGTCAGCCTCAGCGCCACCCAGGCGGCCAGCACTCCCTTGCTCACGTCCACCAGCATGGTGAACACACCCCAGGCGATGCCCGCCAGGCGGTAGACGTTGAGCCCGCCGGTGTGACCACTACCGCTGAGGCGCAGGTCTGGCTTCCCCAACAGCCGCGTCACCAGCACGCCGGTGGGGAAAGAGCCGACGAGGTAGCCGAACACGGCGGCGATGAGCAGACGACCTATCAACATTATTCGCACACCACCCGTAGACGGCGCGGCAGCGCGCTCACTTCCAGCCGGTGGGCATCGGTGCGCATGATCTCCCCATCCACGTGCACCGGCAAGTCCTGCTCCGAAGCGACCACGATGTGGGCCGTCCGACCCACCGTCACCGTCGGCTGCGTGGCGTGGGTGCCACGGATGAAATAGGGGAGCAGGCGGAAGATACCCAGTTGGCTCACCTGACGGGCCAGGGTCACGTCCAGCAAGCCGTCGTCCTGCACCGCCTGCGGGGCGATCATGAACATGCCTCCCGTGCGGCGGCCATTGGCCACCGAGACCATCAGCAGCGGCAGCTCCATCTCCTGCTCGTCGTAACGCACCGTCACCAGGGGCGCTTTGTAGTACAGGAAGATGGTCCTCAGCACCGCCACCAGGAAGACCAGCGACCCGCGCAGGTGGCGCAGCTTGTAGCTTTCCACGGTGGTGGCAGCGTCGAAGCCCGCGCCGAAGTTGTTGCAGAAGTAGCGCACATTCCCCAACTCGTCTTCCACACGACCGACATCCACCACCCGCGCCTGCCCGGCGGCCAGCACGCGGCAGGCGGCGGCCACGTCGCCGATGGGCACGCCCATGCACCAGGCAAAGTCGTTGCCTGTGCCGATGGGTATGAGGCCCAGGGCCCCGGCGGCGGGCTCTCCAGCATCCCAGCCCGGCGTGCCCAGGCTGGCTTCGATGATGCCGTTGAGCACCTCATTGCCTGTGCCATCACCGCCCGCGACGGCGATGATGTCCCACCCCTCCCGCACCGCTTGCGCGGCCTGGGCCACGGCCGAGCGCTGTTCTGTCGTCTCGACGATCTCGAACGTCGCTTGCGCTTCCGTCAGCGTTTGGCGGATCACCTCCGCCGTCCGCTGGCCAGCTCCCCGCCCTGAGGCGGGGTTGAGAATGACTTTGATGGTGGGCATTGCCTCCTCCTGCTGCACGGTGTTGCTACAAGTATGACAACACCACAGACTGCCTGGAGTTGCTGAGTACGGTCATATCTTTCTGCGGCTAGAAGATGGCCCCCACCCAGTTCCCGTCCGGCCGGATGTACCAGGCGGCCACGTCCGTCCCCAGCTGGATGTCGAAGGGGTTGAAATCCAGCGTGAAATACCCCTGGCCGTCGGTCTGGGTCTCGGGCCAGGTAGCGCCCTCTTCCCAGATTTCGCCCTTCATTGTTGCTGGGTAGCTGACGCCGAGAACCTGGCCGCTCAGGGTGTTGGTTTCGGCATCTACCTGACCGGTGATGGTAATGACGGCCGCCGTAGCCGTGCCACCATCGCTTGAAGAGCCGTCAACACGGTCGCCAACGACAATGTCGGGAGCGTTGTCGTCCCAGTCAAAGTCGCCTCCCCAGATGGCACCGCCATCGCGAAGAGCAACGCCATTAGCGGTCCCCTTGACGCGGCCAAGGGCATCGGTCACTGTGATCCAGACCGTCGCCCCCAAAGACGTACTGGCATCAACCCAGTCATGGCTCTGGTTTACCCGTATTCGCAGAGCCCCTGGCGTGATGGTTGGTGTCACTGTTGGCGTTTCAACTGCGGAATACACTTTTGAGATCAACGGGAGAAACACGGCTCGGACAACGGGAGTGTTCGTCGGCGTTGGCGTTATCGTTGGCGTGGATATGCTGGTCGGTGTCGGGCCGTAAGTGGCTGTTGGCGTGGGTGTACCGGTTGGTGTGGGAGTGTGGGTGGGAGCAGGTACAGACACCGGCAATGCGAACTCAGACGTATTCCCATCAGAGTCTGTTGCTGTCGCAGTGATGTAGGGGCCAGTCAGAGGGCTACCCTTACTGAAGGCAAAAGCCCCCAAAGTGTCGGCGATAGTGCTCCCCTCATAAACTTGGCCCTCATCCTCTTCGTCGGAGAAGACCTCCACGATGCAGCCGGGACAGGCCGTGCCCGATACGGAATCGAGGAGAACGTGAGTGATGATGGGCGTAGCCAGCAGGTTGTTCCCCCCATTGACCAGGTGGATTCCAGAGCTAGAGTTGCCATAGATCGAGTTGCGGCGGATAGTGTTGCTGGGGTAGGTCCAGACCTTTACGCCGTCTCCGTTGTTGAAGGCGACGATGTTGCCATCGTTGGGATACGGGCCACCGACGGTGTTCGATGCCGCCTCGATCCGCACACCGGCCATGCCATTGGGAAGAGGTGACGCACCATCAGCGGCCGTGCCAATGCGGTTGGCCCGCAGCAGGTTGAAGGCGCCATCGATCCTCACGCCGTTACCCTCATTGCCCGAGATCAGGTTGCTCTGGACAGCATTGTGCTGAGAGTAGTGATGTATCCCGACGCCGGACGATCGGTTGCCCAGATCTATTTTGCCACTCGCATCTGTGCCTATGTAGTTGCCGGCTATAAAGCTGTGTTCAATGCCTGCACCACCTAACCAGACTCCGCGGTCGTTACCGCTGATGATGTTTCGTTCCCCCTCTGTCACACCTCCGATGAAACTGCGCTGAATGCCGATGCACAGTATGACGCCAATGCCTTCTTCGTTCCCGATGGCTCTTGTACCGCTAGGATCCGTCCCGATGAAGTTGCCGATGATCAGGTTGTCAGTTCCTCCCCTGTCACCACACATAGTAACACCTCCGTCGTTGGAGCTGATGATGTTCCTCTCCCTGGCCGTAGTTCCTCCAATTCTGTTGAAAGACGCCCCCTGGGCGACATGGATACCCTGCCAGTCATTCCCCAGCGCAGCCGTGCCGCTGGCATCTGTGCCGATGAAGTTGCCAATGACGACATTGTAAGAACTGCCCTTATCTGAGACAAGGACACCAACCTTGCCGTTGCTGCTGATGACATTCCGCTCCACAACGTTATTGAGCGCCGCAAGTTGGATGGCTACCCCGGTATCATGATTTCCCACACCGACCGCCCCGCTGGGGTCAGTGCCAACGTAGTTGCCCACGACGAGGTTCCCCGAAGTTTCAGCTCCAAGGAGGTTAACTCCGCTGCTTCCATTACCACTGATGATGTTCCTCTCTCCCGCCCCCATCCCCCCTATTTGATTGTATGAGGCACCCCCCGCAATGAGCACGCCGTCCCACTGGTTACCCAACGCCGTCATGCCACTAATGTCGGTGCCGATATAGTTGCCGATGACAGTGTTACTCACAGCACCATTGATGTGGATGCCGTTGTAGCCATTGCCGCTGATGAGGTTACGTTCCTCGGCCGTTGGGCCGCCAACCCGGTTCCTCTGAGCGTACACTATGTTGACACCGTCGTCGAAATTGCCTAGTGCTACAGTGCCGCTGATGTCTGTACCGATGTAATTCCCGCAGATAACATTGTTGGTGCTGCCTTCTCCCCAAATACTGATCCCTGCACTACCATTAGCCGAGATGACGTTGCCCTGGCCAGTCGGGCCGCTGCCCAACGTACGGTCTCCTCCGATTGTGTTGTCAGTCCCCAGGATTTTTATGCCATCGTCTGGAAAATGCAAGATTTGCAGTCCACGGATGGCATTGCCACTAGATGCGATATGAAGACCAGAGGTGCCTGACGGGGTGGCACTGCCATCTAAGATAGCTCCAACATTGGAGGCATCAATGGTCAGGTTGCCCTGGGTGAGGGACGGCAACGGGCTAGTCAGCGCAATGGTAGCCGGGTTGGTCGGCTGGAAGACGCGGGGATCAAAAGTGATCAGGTCACCAGTGACAGCGTTTTCCAGGCACCTGCGAAGTGTTCCTGGACCGCTATCCTGTACACTGGTGACGGTGCAGATGCTAGCAACGTGGGTTAGAATGATGTTTGACTGAGGGGTGGAACCAGGCTCGGGTGTGCGTTGGTGGTAACGACTAGACGAAAGTTGGCCCTGATATGATTTGTACCATTGAAGGGTCGGGATCGTTTGTTGTCTCCAGATTGCCGAACGAGTATGTTGAATCTCCGTGAGATTCGAAGACCATGCAGCGTCCGCCGGAGATCGGCCGGCCTTCTCATCTGATCCGAGCCAGCTTTTTGGTTGTACCCTTGACCTGTTGTTGGCTGTGCTGGATCCCGAAACAATCACGAAGATAAGCAGCCCCCCACTCCCGTCGGCTACATAGGCATAGTTGCCAACAACGGCCACCTGACGGGCAAAGCCAGGCGTGTTGTAGAACTCAACCAGTGTCGGGGTTAAGAGATCAGAGATGTCTACGAGCGATAGTCCTCCACCGTTACCAGCCACATAAGCCATGTCCTCCACAACGGCTATCCCCATGACCTTGCCAGGTGTCTGGGTCACTCCCATGCCAGTCGGTTGCCTTGGATTCGAGATGTCCACTATCTGCAGCCCTGGCTCACCGTCGGCAACATAGGCTTTGTTCCCGGCCACGGCCACATCCTCGGCGTAGCCCGACGTATCGTACTCTCCAACCAGGGCAGGATTGAAAGGGTCTGATACATCAACCACTCTTAGGCCTGCCTCTGCTTGGGCCACGCAGGCAACAGTGCCGGATACATCCACGCCGTCAGTGGCACTTGGCCACACGAACAGGTCTATGAAGCTAAGCCAGGTTGGGTGTGCAGGATCAGTGACGCTGATCAGCTCAAGCCCTAGCTCGTTGGCAAGGTAGGCCACCGACCCAACCAGGGCAAGATCGCGATAGGCGCCAAGCCCTTGTCGCTCGTAGAAGCCAGTTCTGGTGGGACGGGTGGGATCAGAGATGTCCACGACGTGCAAGCCATCTGGCTGCTGACCACCGGGCATGGTGGCAACATAGGCGTAGGTCCCTGACACCGCCACACTGACCGCATAACCTCCAGTGTCGTAGGCGCCCACCTCGGCCGGGTGGGCCGAATCGGAGACATCCACGACCCGCAGGCCGTAGGTACCGGCAGCCACGTAGACATAGCTACCGTCCACAGCTACCGCATCGGCGTAGCCCAAGGGGCCATAAAAGCCAATTTGGGCCAGGTGAGCCGGATCAGACACGTTTATTACTCGCAGGCCCCAGTTGCGGTCGGCTATGTAGGCTATGCCCTCGGCGACAACCACGCTCCCAGCATGGCCTCCGGACACCTCATAGCCTCCCAGCCCGGCAGGGTGGGCACGATCAGACACGTCCACCACCCGCAGGCCACCGAAGGCGTCGGCTACATAGGCAGTGTTCCCCACAAAGGCCACGCCGAAGGCCCAACCGGGCGTCTTGTAGAAGCCTGCTTCGAATGGGTGGGACGGGTTCGAGACGTCTACTAGCCGCAGCCCCTCCCAGCCGTCGGCGACGTAGACGGTATTCCCGGCTACCGCTACACCATAGGCGTAACCCGGCGTGTCGTAGGCCCCCATCTCGATGGGGTGAGCGGGATCTGACACATCTGCCACCAACAGGCCCGCTCCGGCTGCGGCGACGTAGGCGTGCCCGCCAGCAACCGCCACCTCAAAGGCATAGTTCAAAGGATAGGCAAATCCCACTTCGGTTGGGTGAGACGGGTCAGAAACGTCTACCACGCGCAACCCATACGGCCCGTCTGCCAGGTACACAGTGCTGCCTGCGACTGCTACCCCTTCGGCGTAGCCAGGTGAATCCCAGCTCCCCATCTCGATGGGGTGCGCTGGGTCGGCCACGTCCAAGACCCGTAGCCCCGCTCCGCCAGCAGCGACGTAGGCTACCATCCCATTGATGGCCACGTCCTCGACGAAGTGGGGGAGTGGCGCGGTCGTACCCACCTCCTGCGGTACGGCTGGGTCTGCCACGTCCAACACAATCAGGCGCAGGCCCACGCCTACGTAGGCATAGCTCCCCTGCACGGCTACGGCTTGGGTGGGCCCGCCCACTTGGCCCACTACCTGCAATTGTGCGGTATTCTTATAGACATCAGTAGGCGGAGCTGGTGTGATCAACAGATTCAAAGCAACCCCAAACATGGCAACCAAACTTAACGGCCATCTGCATCGTATCATTCTTGGCCTCCTTCCTTGAAAGCCCGCTGACGCCGGCCACTTCACAGTGGTAAATCTGCTTTCAATCACCCCCCACCTTCCGCTGCAACTCGTACAATCTGTTGAGTGCCTCCAACGGCGTCATGGACTCCAGCTCTAGCTTCTTCAGTTCCTCAATGATGGGACTGGTCTCAGGGAAGAGGGCGAGTTGGCGGATTTCGGCGATGTGGCGGGGTCTGATGGGGGATCTCTGGGAATCGCGCTCCAGTTCCTCCAGGATCTCCTCGGCGCGGTGGATGACGGTCTTGGGCAGGCCCGCCAACTGCGCCACGTGGATACCGTAGCTGCGGTCGGCACCACCGGGGACGATTTTGTGCAAAAAGATCACCCTGTCGCCCTCCTCGGCCACGGCCACGTTGTAGTTGCGCACCCGAGGCAGGAGACTGGCCAGTTCCGTCAATTCGTGGTAGTGGGTGGCGTAGAGGGTCTTGGCCCGGAGACGAGGGTGGTTGTGGATGTACTCGACCACCGCCCAGGCGATGGACATGCCGTCGTAGGTGCTGGTACCCCGCCCGATCTCGTCCAAGATGAGCAGGCTGCGGTTGGTGGCATGGTGGAGGATGTTGGCCATCTCGATCATCTCCACCATGAAAGTTGACTGGCCAGCCCAGATCTCATCCTGAGCGCCGATGCGGGTGAAGATGCGGTCCACCAGCCCCATCCTGGCCTCGTCGGCGGGGACGAAGGAGCCGATTTGAGCCATGAGAACGATGAGAGCCACCTGGCGAAGATAAGTGCTTTTTCCGCTCATGTTCGGGCCGGTGATGATCAGTATCCCCTCCTCCTGGGAGAACCGGGCATCGTTGGGCACGAAGGGTTCTTCCCGCCGGGTGAGTTCCACCACCGGGTGGCGGCCAGCGATGATCTCGATCTCGTCGCCATCGGTCAGGACAGGGCGGACGTAGTTGTTGCGGATGGCTACCTCGGCCAGGGCCGCGTAGACGTCCAGGTGGGCCAGGGCACGGGCCGTGGAAAGCAGCCGTTCGGCGGCGGCGGCCACCTGATCGCAGACCTGGCGGAAGAGGCGGGTTTCGATGTCGAGGATGCGCTCCTGGGCGTTCAGGATCAGCGCCTCGTACTCCTTGAGCTCCGGGGTGATGAAGCGCTCGGCGTTGACCAGGGTCTGCTTGCGGATGTACTCCTCGGGCACAGCGTCCAGGTTGGATTTGGTCACCTCAATGTAGTAGCCGAAGACCTTGTTGTAGCCTACTTTGAGGGATTTGATGCCCGTGCGCTTCCGCTCGGTTTGCTCCAGACTGGCTACCCATCTCTTGGCATCCCTGGAAGCGGCAGCGATGCTATCCAACTCTGCTGAAAAGCCGGGCCTGAGCACCCCGCCGCTGGCCAGCGTGGCTGGTGGGTCGTCCACGATGGCCTCGCCGATGAGAGAGGCCATCTCCTCACAGGGATCCAACTGGGGGAGCAGGGTTTGCAAAGGATGGTCATCCCCAACTCCGCCCCCCCGTTCCCCCCAATTTTTGGGGGCTGCCCCCCGCCCCCCCCAACTTTGGGAGGCTGCCCCCCGTTCCCCCCAACTTTGGGGGGCCAGGGGGGCGAGCTGCGATAACGCTTCTCGAATCTGCGGCACCTTCTCCAGGCTCTGGCGAATCCCCACCAGGTCCCTTGGCACCGCGATGCGTTGCACTGCTCGACTGGTCAGCCTCTCCAGATCGGCCAGTTGTTTGAGAAGGGCCATCACCTGCATTCGGGTCGGCGTGTCCTGATAGAGGGCCTCCACTGCGTCCAGCCGCTGCTCCAGCTTATCCACGTCCAGCAGCGGCTGGTTGAGCCACTGGCGGAGCAATCGCCCGCCCATGGCCGTGACGGTGGCGTCCAGCACGCCCAGCAGCGATCCCTTGACCGCGCCGGTGCGGATAGTGCGGGTCAGTTCCAGACTGCGCCGGGTGGACGCGTCGAGGGTCATGAACTCGCTGGTGGAATAGGTCCGCAGATCGCTCAGTTGGGCCAGGGCCGCTTTCTGGGTCTCGCGCAGGTACTGGACGATGGCCCCCGCAGCGCGCACGGCCAGGGGCAGCCCTTCGCAGCCGTAGCCAGCCAATGAGGCCACCTCGAAGTGACCGAGGAGAGCCTGGCGAGCGTTACTTAGCTCAAAGCGCCAACTCTCGTATTTGGAGGTTTGAAGTTGGAGGTTGGATATTGGATATTGGATATTGGAAGTGTCCTGGATCAGGCACTCTGCTGGCCGCAGCCTCTCCAGTTCCTCCACCACCGCCTGTTCGATACTGTCACCGGAGAGTTGGGTGGTGGCGAACTCCCCCGTGGTGATGTCGGCGTAGGCGATGCCTGCTTTGTTGTCCTCTATCACCAGGGCGGCCAGGTAGTTGTTACGCTTTTCTTCGAGCAGGGTCGGTTCGACTATGGTACCCGGCGTGACCACTCGTGTCACCTCGCGGGACATCAGCCCGCGCGCGGTTTGGTCGCCTACCTGTTCCACGATAGCCACTTTGTGCCCTGCCTTGATGAGCTTAGCGAGGTAGCCGTCAACGGCGTGATAGGGCACTCCGGCCAGTGGCACCCGTTGGCCCTTCCCCACTGGCCGCGAGGTGAGGACGATGTCGCAAGCCTGGGCGACCATCTTGGCGTCCTCGTCGAAGGTCTCGTAGAAATCCCCCAGGCGGAAGAGGACGATGGTGTCGGGGTACTGCTTCTTGATCTGCAAGTACTGGTGGCGCATTGGGGTCAAACCTTTGGCCATGTCTAGTACCTCATCGTGTTTGTTGGTATAGCGACTTCGGCGAGCCGGAGTCCCCAACTTGTTGGGGGGCAGTGCAATGAGCCCGAACAAGTTCGGGACTCCGGTACGCTATCACAGCAAATCTGTCACCCATCCGATGCCCAGCTCGTACAGCTTGGCCGCGCGGGGCACTCCTGTGAACGGATCCCAACCCTGCATCTCGTAGTAGAGAGGTAGCGCGGCCTCCACAGCGGCGGGGTCTATCGGCGCGCCGGGGCCGAGGGGCTCTGCCATGCGGGGTGGCAGACGGTCGTCGGCCGGGGTGAAGCCCTGCCGCACGTTGAAGGCACGAGCCATCGTCACCAGCCGCTCGGCGGCCTTCCATAGCTCCCAGACATTGGTATCCCAACCGGTCACGGCCCGCACTGCTTCCACTACCTGGTCGTTGCGGTAGGGCAGGAAATTGCACAGGCAAAGGCAGTTGTCCAGGTGGCGACGCAGGCTACCGTAGATGACGGCCCGCACCTTATCCGGGCCGAGCCACGTCGCTGGCATGGGCTCCAGCACGCCTAGATTGCGGACACCGCCCAGGCCCGACTCATGCTCATAGCTACCGTCGAAGGCGTTGTGCATGTGATCGGCGCCGGTGTAAGAGACCGCGTAGCCCAGCCCTAACCCGTGCTGGATGCGGGGGTCGTGGTAGGGCAACTCCTGCCCTTTGACGTGGACGGCGAACTGCTCCGCGCCACCGCCGATTCGCTCCGCGGCCCGCTTCGTTCCCTCCGCCAACAGGTCGCCGATGCCCTGGCGGGCGGCGATCAATTCCAGCAGTTGCAGCATGACCTCTGTGTTGCCAAAGCGCAGATCCAGCCCGCCGGTGTCCTTCGGCGTCAGCAACCCTTCCTCAAAACATTCCATAGCGAAGGCGATCGTGCCTCCGACAGAGATGGTGTCCAGTCCCAGGGCGTTGCATCGTTCGCTGGCCTTGGTCACGGCGTAGACGTCGGTCACGCCGCAGTTGGCGCCGAGACTGACGGCGGTCTCGTACTCTGTACCGCCGTAGGCCGGGTCCACCGGGTACGGCTCGTCCAGGGAGGCGACCTTTTTGCAGCCGACGGCGCAGGCGTAGCAGCTCTCCATGCGGACCACGACGTGCTCCGCCAGGCCCTCGCAGCCCAGGACGTCGGCGCCGTCCAGATGGCCGTCGCGAAAGTTGTGCACGGGCAAGGCCCTGTCTCGATTGTAGGGGATCGTGCTGAGGCCAGTACCCAGGTCGGGGAATTGGCCCATCAGGTCTCGGTAGTTGTCTCGCATCCAGCGAGCCAGCGCGCTGACTTGGGCGGGATCGGCCAGGGGGATTTTACCGGTGCCGCGAACGGCGACCGCTTTCAGCCTCTTGGAGCCCATCACCGCACCCAGACCAGTGCGTCCTGCTGCGTGTTTAAGGTCGGCCATGACGTTGGCGTAGCGCACCAGCTTTTCGCCCGCTGGCCCGCAGAGGGCCAACCGAGCTCGCTTCTGGCCCAATTCCTCTCGGATGGCAGTGTGGGTCGGTTTGTTCTCCAGCCCCCACAGGTGGGCGGCGTCCCGCAGTTCCGCCTCACCGTCGTGCACCCAGAGGTAAACGGGCGACGCAGCCTGCCCGACGATGATGATGGCGTCGAAGCCGGCCGCCTTTAGCTCCGCCCCCCAGAAGCCGCCCACCTCCGACTCCCCCATCGCGCCGGTGAGGGGCGACCGGGCGCCGACGGCGTTGCGCCCACTGCCGGCCAGCGGCGCGCCGGTCAGCGGCCCACAGGCAAAGATGAGTCGGTTATCCGGGCCCAGGGGATCGGTGTCGGGGGATACCTCCTTCAGCAGATAGTAGGCGACGAATCCTGCGCCGCCCAGGTAGCGGCGGTAGAAGACATCGTCGGGCGTCTCGATGGTGATCTGCCCATCGGTCAGGTTGACGCGCAAAATGCGACGGTGGTATCCGAAGGACACTTCAGCCTCCTCTCCTTCTTGCCCTCACACTCGACAGCAAAGTAGTTGGCTAGCGATTGAAATCGCACCTATGAGGGCACTCCGTGCCGGGCGACCGCCTACGCGGTCGCGGAAATCGTCCACGCAGGCTTCGTCGTGAGCTCAGCCGAACAGTGGACGACCGGCGCACTCGCGCCCTCCAGAGGCGGTTTCAACCGCTTCTTGCAGTTCAAAGAGCTCCTGGATACCTCTCTCTGCCAAATCCAGCAACTCGTGTATGACCTCACGGGCGAAAGGCTGGCCCTCAGCGGTGCCTTGCACCTCCACGTATTCCCCCTTGGCGGTCATGACCACGTTGAAGTCAACTTCGGCCACGGAGTCTTCTTCGTAGCAAGGATCAAGCACCGCCTGACCGTTCACCACTCCAACGCTGACGGCGGCTACGGGCGTTCTCAGGACGTCGGAGGGAAGCAGGCCGCCTCGGATGAGCTTATCCAGGGCGATGGCCAGGGCTACGTAGCCGCCCGTGACCGAGGCCGCGCGGGTGCCCCCGTCGGCCTGGATGACGTCGCAATCTACGGTCAGGGTACGCCAGCCCAGCCTCTCCAGGTTGACTGCGGCTCGCAAACTCCGGCCAATGAAGCGGCAGATCTCCTGGGTGCGCCCCCTGAGCCCCCTGGTCTCGCGGGGCGTGCGCGTGTGGGTGGAACGGGGCAGAAGGGCATATTCAGCCGTGACCCAACCCTGGTTGCGACTCTGGAGCCAGGCCGGCACCCTCTCCTCCACGGTCACGTTGCAGATGACGCGCGTGGCGCCCATCTCGATCAGGACTGAGCCCTCGGGGTACTGCACGTAGTTCGGCGTGATGATCACCGGCCTGAGCTCGTCGTTGTTCCGTCCGTCAACCCTCATAAATCACTCCTTACTTTACACTTACTTCATGCGTCCACGCTGCTACCGAGGGGTATCCTCGCCCAAGAGCGGTCTGACCACAAGACCGGGGCGAGGAAGCCCCTCTGTAGCAAGGGAGAAAATCAAGCGAGTTATTCGTCAGCGCGGACAGTGGGGGTCGCTGTCCGAAAAGTCGCCGCCGAAGGCCATGACCACTGCTCGGCAGCCCTTGCATAGCTCCAGGTAGGAGCAGGCGCGGCAAGGACCACGCATCTCATCCTCCTGAGCCCGGAAGCGGGCGAAGACCTCCGACTCCCACCAGGCCCTCATAAAATCGCCCTCGCCCACGTCGGACCAGCGCACGTGGCTGCACGGGAGCACCGCGCCATCCTGGGTGATGGTGATGAACTTGCGCGCCGCCGAGCAACCCCAGACGCCAGCATGATAGAGCTCCCCAGGCGGGCAATCGGTCAGCAAGTAGGTGAGGGAAGCGTCAATGGTGATTCTGGTTTCTGGTTTCAGGTTACAGGTTGCAGGTTGTGACTTGCGACCTGCGCCTAGCAACCTCTGTACCTGACGATATCCTTCGCTATTGAGCGACTCCCGCTCCAGCCAGTCGCTTTCGGTGGTCGGCGGCTTGGGGCGCAGGATGTTGACCGAGGCCGCGCCCAGGCGTTGCCCCAAACGGATCACTTCTTCCAGCTCGGCCAGGTTGCTGCGGGTCACCAGGAAGTTGGGACCCCACTGCAAGCCAGTTTCGCGACAGGCCTCGATGGCGGACATCGTGGCCTGGAAGTTGGGCCGGGTCTGGCGGTTGGTGTCATCGGTGACACCGTTGAGGGAGATCTGCACCTGGCCCAGGCCCGCTTCTTTGAGGGCGGTGGCCACGTCACGGGTAAGGCGATTGCCGTTGGTGGTCAGATTGGGCACGATGCCGTGCTCGCGGGCCAGGCGGACCATCTCCACGATGCGAGGGTGCAGCAGGGGCTCGCCGCCGCCCAGGGCCATCTGAAAAACCCTGGCCCTCCCCGCCTCGGCCACGACTTTCTCGAAGAGGGAAAACGGGGCATCAGCCGCCTCGACATCGGAGCCGGGCCGGGCGGAGTAGAAGCAGCCGGCGCAGGCCTGATCGCAGCGGCCAGTGACCGAGAAGTGAATGGTCTCCGGCGCTGCCAGGGAACGAGGCGGGGCAGTGGTAGCCGAAGCAGCGTCGCGCACCGCTTCTACCCTTCCCAACGCATCATCATCGGACGGGCCGTGAACGACGAACCCCTTCTCCAGCAGGTAGCCGACGAAGAAGACGGGATAGTCACGCAGTTCGCCCTTCAGCAGGAAATAGAGAGCGTCCAGGCCCTCCAGGTCGAGCAGGGCCGTCTCCGCTGTATCCTGCTGGAACATCAGCGCACCCTGGGGTTCGGGCCGCAGCACGGTAGCGGATGAAAGAGTAAACATCGCTCAGTAGATCATGTGCAAATCAACCTCGGCTCCCGCCTTCTTGGCCGCCTGTTCCAGGAGGAAGGTGTAGTAGTCGCACAGGAACTGGCCATCCTCCATCCAGCGGCCGGTGACGGAGAAGGTGGCGTCGGAGTTGAGCCGCACCCGCAGAGAGACGTTCATGGGGCGCTCCAGGTCTTCCTGCAGCATGTCGCCCCAGCCTTCTCCCCCGAAGGAGGAAGCGCCGAACTCCTCCATCTGCTTCCCGGCCCCGCGGGCGATGCGCCGGGCCTGTTTCTGCTCCTGGGATGAGAGCTTGCTAGCCTTCTCGAAGCTACAGCCCAGGAAGAGGACCACGCCGTCCAGGGGAATCTCGTCTTCGGAGTAGAAAACGGTCTCGTCCACCTTTTCCCCTGGGGTGAACTCGTAGTCGGCGTCGGCGTACATTGCTTTTTGCTCTTCGGGGAGCTCGAAGTGGAAAGTGCTGGCCTCGGAGAGTGCCTGGCGATGCGCGCCCACATAGTTGAGAAGGGCCTGGACGGCTCGCACGCCGATGCGCGGGGCGCGGTAGCTCTCAGGGTCGAACTTGGCGATCTGCTTGTCCAGGTAATCCAGGGCCTCGGTCCCCAGCTTGTCCTCCTCGTGGCCCTGCTCGACGATGAACTGGCGCAAGCGCTCCAGCGGCTCCTCGAACAGCAGGTAGTAGGAGCGGACGAAGTAGCCTGAGGTCAGGAACTCCCTGAGCAAAGTTCCCAGTTCCTCCGGCTGCTTCACCTTCACTTCGTAGGCGGCCTCCGAGGAATCAATCTCGTAACCGCTCCATCGTGCTTTCAACATTTGTTGGCCTCCTTTTTTGGTCTGATGGTCGGATGGTCAGGTGGTAGGATGGTCGGGCTTGCTCGCTTTGAACTTTGGTAAGCACTCACCCCTCCCTCTCAGGGAGGGGCTGGGGGAGGGTGGGTTTCCACAAATGGGCAAGAT
>Ga0265595_1001913_pt1 | contig 15085 bp, 5 predicted proteins | sample saktaG_15_FD_190148 | JGI IMG/M metagenome (GOLD analysis project Ga0265595, IMG submission 190148) | Saline water microbial communities from Sakinaw Lake, British Columbia, Canada - sak_2013_06_06_50m | ecosystem: Environmental > Aquatic > Non-marine Saline and Alkaline > Saline ... | reverse complement strand
AAGTATTCTAAGAAAGGTAAAATGGAAGTAGCTTATTTAAGATCTGAATTTATGCTTGGAGACGCAGCTATTCAGGAAGGAATTGCATTGCAATGTCATGGTCAAGTTCTAGGAAATATTCTTCCCGAAGTTAAAGATATACTTAGAAAAGAAGAAGTATTTCCAAAAGGAACTGATTTTCTTCAAGACTATTGTAGTGTAACAGGAGCTAATCGTTATTCATCTTATTCTTCCTTCGAAGAAATTATGAATCAGCAACCTAAATTGGAGAGACTTTATAAAACTAGAAAAGCTTTAGAAGCTCAGGAAGAGTTATTAGGGACTAAAATTAATTATCTTGATATTACGATTGAAGGAGGAGATATAGATAAATGGTCTAGGATTCAAAGAGCTTTGGGGAAACAAATTGAAGATACTGAATTAGATTTACCAGCTGGAGCATTTAAAACAAGAAGATTAAAATCTCTTTATGCTCAAGAAAAAGACCCAAGTAGAATTCTTTCTATTCTTGAATCTAATTTTAAGAAAAAGTCAGATTTAAGAATAGAAAAGAATAGATTGAATCGAGGATTGAAAAATGTAGATGTGAAGCTTACAGATTTAGAAAGAAAAATTAAGTCTGATTTAGTAGGATTTAATGAACTTTTATTAAAAAATGGGTCACCAAATTTTCCAGTATCTCCTTTACAAACTAAATTAATTAAACAATTTGGAGAAGGAAAAGTTCTTAGAATTGAAACTGCGCGTTCAATAGAAGATCGTATTGCTGGAATTGAAAGCTTAATGAAAAAGTATGATCAACAAATTTCTAAAGGTTTAGCTAAAATAAAGAAAGGAATTAAAACTGAGAAAGTTAGTGATGCAATTTTTCCAATTGAAAAAATAGAATCTGATTGGGTTTATGTACAAGGAAAATTAATTGCTCCTGATTCTATTGATGCGATCGCTACTACTTTGGGTAAAAAGAAACTTTTAAAAGGAACTATTGATTGGAAAGATTTAATTAATCAGTCCAAGGTTAGTAAAAAAATTCTTAAAATAGAACTTGATTCTTTGGAAAAATTTAAGCGCATTTCTTTTCCTTTACAAATAGCTGGTAAAAATAAGATTAAATTTACTGCAAAAGAACTTTGGGATTTTGCTAATACTGGCATAATATCTTCTAGTTTAAAAAAGAAGATGACTAAGTTAGATTCTTTAATAACAATAGCTGAAAAGAAACTTAAAAAGTTTCCTGGATTTTCTGAAGGAACTGAAAAATTTTTGAATATGTTTCCCGATCTTGAGAAAGATTTATCTCGCTATTGGATAAAGGGTAAAACTTTGAAAGAATTAGAAAGAATTTTGCCCTTAGAAGATATTGGAAAAGCTCAAGGAATTATTCCAAGTATCGTAGTTTCTCAAGCTCCAAAGAAAATGGATGATTTAATAGAAGTTTTGAATGATTTAGAAAAGAAAAGAATTCTAACTATTATAGATGTAACTCCTAGAGGAGAGCTTTCTAAGATTGAATTAAGTGGGAAGTTTCAGTTTCGAGTAGTTCATATTCCAGAACTAGCTGAATCTAGAATTAGGTATTTTGCTGGGTCTGGTGGGATTCCTTGTTTAGATCAAGTGAAGGGACTTAAAAAAATTCGAGAAATTTATCTAAACAATCCCAAGATTGCTATTTGGGATAATAATCTTAGTTGGGCAGAAGAAGTAAGAAAGGCCTTAGATTCTACTAGAAGCACTTTAGAAAAAAACTATATGAAAGCTTATACGAATTTGTTTTTAGAAACAAATCGAGTAAGAGCAATGAAAGGATTTCCAGGAACTCCTTTTATCTTTCCTGAAAGTATTAAGAGTTTTAAATCTAAATATTTTACTTCAAATGAAATTAGTTCAGTTTTAACTAGGAAATTAAAACCTGGAGAGGCCATAAAAGCTTCTTATAAAAGAGTTAATATGGCAATAGCTTATAGAGATTTTGAATTTGAATTAAGAAAGTTAAAAAAGATTCCTTTAAATGTAAGATATGAAGCTGTAGATATTCAAGGCCATATTCCAGTTTTAATTATAGCTAATGATAATCCAAGTATTTATAGAAATTATCTTAATGATATAGCTGATATGGCAAAGAAGCAGAAATGCATTCTTTATTTATCAAAAAAGAATCTTACTAAAGGTGAGATTACAATTTCAGATTTCTTAAAGAGAGAGAAAATTCCTTTTAAGCAAATTGATCTTAATTCTAATTTATTTAGTCAATTAGGAACTTCATATCCAACTTATTTATACAGTATTGGAAAAAAGTTTGATGGCATAAGAACTATTCATTTTAATTTAGCCATTGAGAAGTTTCGAGTTTTTAAACCAATAAAACAATTACAGGAAGAATTTTATAGTACTACAATGAAACGAATGAGAGAATGGTATAAAGATATGAATCGTTTTCCTCCTGATTTTCTAAGTCGAAAGATTGAAAAAGGAATGCGATTAGGAACTCCTTTTACACATAGAAAAGTAAAAGGGCTTTTAACTGATTGGGTGCAGTTTCAAAATCGAAAAAGATTTACTACGGAATGGTGGAATCTTCAAGTAGAGGATGCAGTTCGATTAACTAGACAAACCTTGAGAGATGAAATCGAGAAGAATACTGGAAGAAATATTCTAAGTAAATCTGAATTGGATTTTATTGAGGATGAAATTAAAAGAATAAGATATGTTGGAAACAAAGAAATTGGACCATATATCCTAGGCTTAGGCAAAAAGCCAACATGGGCTGAGAAATGGCAAGCTGGATTATTCAAAAGACTTGATTTAATTGAGATGAGAAAAACAGGTATCTTTGGTTTAGGTGGAGTTCCGATTGATGGTTGGGAAAAATTATCATGGAGTAAAAGTTTTGTAAATCAAATTCTTAAATTATTTTATGATATACCTCAACTTTATAAAATAGTAACAGCTCCTTTACATTGGGCAAGATCAGCTTGGATTAGACAAGTATTATATTGGAGAGCAGCTTGGGCTCCTAGAAATGCTTATACAGATGGATTAAGAGCAGCCTATGGTGGGGGTGGAATTTCTTATTGGGCCAAAGATATGACTCAATATATGCTTGGATCTGCTCAATATTATAAAAAGATTGCTGGTAATCTAGCTGAATTACCAAAAGAAGTTGCAGATAGAATTTTAAATGTCTTTAAGCTTTCTACTCTGGAAGCTGATGAGATAGAAAAACTAGCTGGCAAAGGTTATGGAAAATGGTTAAAACGTCAATTAACTACAATTTCTAAAGATCCTTTTGATACTTTTAGTTTTGAAAAAACCCTGATGGCAGGTAAAAAAGGAATTGGTCCGTTCTTAAATAAAAAATTATGGAAATGGTCAGGACTAGATAACTTAATAGATTTTGAAACTGCTTTAAAAATGGGACCATTGAAAACTCCTGCCGGAGAATTCATAAGTGCGAAAGCATTAAAATATCTTGCTGGAAATACTTTAGCTGGTACAGTTGCCGATCCAGCTTATGTTAGAAAGATAGTTTCTTATTTACCTGAAACAAACTTATGGCAAAGGTTTTGGAAAAGATTAAGAGTTTTAGATGCTGATACTCTTCTTTATAATGATACTTTAGAAAATTTAAGAAGAGTAACATTAGTCTATGATCTAATCTTTAAGAAGGGAATGAGTTTAGCACAAACAAAAGCTAAGGTTTGGGGCTTTATGTTTAATTATTCTGATCTAACTCTTGTTGGTAGAATCTTTAGAACATTTTTTCCCTTCTATGCCTTCAATTCAAATATAGTAAAAATGTATTTACGGGAATGTTTAAAGCAAGGACCTAGAGCTTATTTTGCAGCTCAAGTTTTTTTGACAACTTGGTCTAAAGCTACTGAAGATTTACCAGAGTTTTATCGTGATAGAATTCCAATTGGTAATAAAATGTATTGGAGACCTTGGGCGTCAGTTTTTGAAATTTTAAACTTTGCCAGAGAACCTGGAAAAGCTTTAATAGAATGGGCCGATAATCCTTTAAGAGCTCCTCTTGGATTTGGATTAGATCCTGCTTGGACAACTTTTATAGGAGCGGCTACAGAAAAGAAATATTTTGATATTAGTGCCGAAATAAAAGATATGACTGGAATGACACAGTATGAAATAGATCGTTATATTGAGAATGAACAAATAAAGAAAGATATTTCAGGAAAAGAAAATATTGGAGAATTAATATTCACCTTTTTTCCAATGGTTAAGTTAGTAAAAGTTTTATTTGATACTGATGCTAAAATGGCAGCAGATGGAATATCTTGGCTGAAATCAAATAAGGTAAGAGAATGGATGAAATACTTTGGTCTTAATATTGTTAAATGGGATGATGTAGAAAGATTTAGATATATTCTTTATGAAGCTCCACCACGCCTTAGAACTCAAGTAGGAAAAGAATTAGAAGCAGAAAATCCTGAAGTTTGGAGATTATTAAATGATCAATTTGCAAAAGCTGCTTTTATTAAAGCTTATAATGCTAAACCTGATGAACGGCAAGAAGCTCTTGAAGATCTTCATACGAGTGGAGTTCTTGCAACTTATTTTGGTGCAGAAGAAGTAAAAGAAGGATCAGGAAAACTTTGGCTTGAAAGAAATCCCGATGCCAAAAAAATAGTAGAGACATTTTTTAATGAACAGGAAATGACTCCTTGGCGAATGTATGCTCGAGCTAAGTATAATATGGGTGTATTAGAATCAGAAGTTTATAGTGCGACAGAAATAATCTATAAAAAAGAAGTTGTAGATAAAGCTGAAATTTTAGGAATTACTATTCCTTATGGAATTATTGGTGATAAGTCTGAATTTTTAAATCAATTTTTTGATGAGAGAGGAAATCTAAAGATTGCAACTAGAAAAGAAATGGAAATAATTATGGGTAAGGGTTGGGTAGATAATTTCTTTTCGAAAGAAAAAATTGAACTTCAGACCTTAATTGAAGATAGAGCTCGAGATAGATATCATGAGTGGCTTTATGAAAAAGTACAAGGCACAACCCTTGAAGATAGAAGATTTGCTGAAAAGATGAGTAATTGGTATGCAATTCTTCCTGATAATATAGATAAATTACCAGAAGATAAGTCTAATATTCTTTGGTCTGCTTATTGGGATTATTTTGAAAAGTACTTTACTGAAGAAGATAAAGAGAAATATTTTCAATCTTTGGAACCTTGGTATGCTGAATATAGAAAAAAGATAAGAGATTATATTAAGATTTGGGGAAGTTTGGTAAGTAAGTTTGGAGAAAAAGATTTTCAATTCTTCTCTGAGTTTAGAAAAGCACCTCAATGGTTTCAAGATCTTTATTTCTATAAATATCCTAATAAGAAATTATGGTATCCTTTTGCTGAAGAATGGATTACAAAATTATTTAATATAGAACAAGAAGAAAATAAAACTTTTATTGTTCAAACTGAGAAAAGAAAAGAAGCAAGTGCTTACTTCTGGTCTCACGAAGATTTGATTAGACTTTGGGATCAAGATAATCCTGGACTTTATAATTATATGAAGACTTGGCAGAAGATTATGATTGTAACAGAAGATAATCCCGAAGAATACTTTCCTTTATTTTATAGTCAACCTTTAGAATTTCGAGAAAGATTCTTTAAAAAGAATCCGAACAAAAGAGTTTATTATGAATTTCTTAGAACTTGGGTTGGATTAATTCAAGAAGATAAAAATAATTGGGAAGATAAAGGAATTAGATCTACAAAAGCTAAAGATTATTTCTGGTCAGAAGATAATAAACATAAAAGAGAAGCTTATGCAAAAGACAAATTAATAGCGCCAGGTAAATCTATTCTTGATTATTTGAAGGCTTGGGATGAAATTTTTTATCAAACAGAAGATAATATTGAAAATTATTTTCCTTTATTCTATTCTCAACCAGATTGGTTTATAAAGCATTTCTTTTCTAATAATCCTAATAAAGAAATTTATTATCCAGTTATTCAGGAATGGATTAAGAGAATTAATAAAGATACAGAAACTTTAGAAAAGACAGGTATGAATCCAAATAACGCAAGCAAGTATTATCAGAAACATATTAAAGAAGTTAAGAAAATTAGAGAAGCATGGGAAGCCGAAAACCCAGGAGTTATAGAATATTTAGATACTTGGGCTGAAATTATAAAGAAGACCGAGAAAAATCCTGAGATTTATTTTGATGAATTTTATAAACAGTCAGAATCTTTTAGAGAAAGATTCTTTAAGAATAATAAAAATAAAGCTATTTATTATCCTGTAATAAGAAAATGGGTAAATGCAATAAAACAAGATAAAAAGAATTGGGAAGAAAAGCAAAAGAAGACTTATATAGCAAGAGATTATTTTGATTCATGGAAGAATACTGAAACTGGAAAACTTTATGCTAAAGATAATATGATAACTGCAAATAAAAGTATCATTGATTATCTTGAATTATGGATAAAGGTTTCAGCAAAAACAGAAGAAAATCCTGGAGATTTCTTTGCTATCTTTAATGTTCAACCAGATTGGTTTAAAGATCATTACTTTAGTAACAATCCTTTAAAGAAAGATTATTATTGGTTTGCAAAAGAATTAGGAGAACAAAAGCCTGAAACATTTTCTGATTTCTTTTGGAAGCGCGGAGAGAAATATGAAGTTGCTAGACAAGCTTGGGATAAGGACAATCCAGGATTCTTAGATTATATGCAGTTTTGGAAGAAACTTGGAAGTCTTGCAAAGTTAGGTCAATGGGATTTATATTTTGATTCTTATTTTTCTTCTCAAAATGAAGAATTTAGATTAAGACATTTAAGAAATCATCCAGAAGCAGAAGAGCGTTATAAGGCAATGCAAGCTTATCAGAAGCTTCCTTCAATAACTTGGGAAAATAGAAAGGCTAAAAGAGCTTATCTTAAAGCTCATCCATTGCTTATAGAATGGTGGGCTAAAGATCTTTCAAATGAAGATGCAAAAATCAGAGGAAAAGTTGAAGAATATTATTCTCTTTTAGATAATATTCCTGATGATGGTTTCGGAAGAAGTTATTTTATAGAAGTTAGAAAATGGCAAGTAGCAGCAGAAAATTTTATTAAAGAGAATCCTGAAGTTTTAATCTTTCTTCAAAAGCAATCTGGAAAATATACTGGAGATAAACCTGATATTATAAATATTGCGCATGCTTATTTTGAATTAGATTTTCCATTTCAAAAAACAAGTTATCTTATTCAGCATCCTGAATTAAAAGAATATTTTAATAATCTTAATGCTCCCGGAATTCGTAAGATATTAGAATTACAAGGAAAGTATTTTGCTTTAGATGATAAATATAAAGCAGCTTATCTTGATATTCATCCTGAATTAATAGATTACTGGGAAGTAATGAAATTGCCTTGGAGTTATTGGAATGAACCAAGTCGTTTTCAAGAATATCAAAAAGCTGTATCTAAAATTGAGAAATGTTTTGATGCTTATTCTACAAAGAATTGGGTTACGGGCGAAACATTAAGATTATCTTTACCATCTATATTTCAAAATCCTGGAGACTCTGTTGAAGATGATTGGTTTAGATATCAAGTTTATAGTTTAGCAATGAAAACTTGGTCTACTGTATCAAGATTAAATAGTTTCTTTGCAGTTTACTTTTTCCGACAACTTCCACGTTGGATTAGAGATTCTTATTATGAAAAACATCCTGAGAAAAAATACTTATCGAAAGAACCTTTGTCTAGATTTATAGAAGAATCTTTAAGAATTTATGAAAATATAAATCCTGATTTAGTCTGGGCTTATAAAATGATTTATAAATATGGAAAAAATATTCCATCTTCTATTTATAAAAAAGTAAGGTCGACTATGGTCAAGGCAGGACAATGGAAAGATCGTGCTAATTGGACTCAAAAGGATTGGGATAATTATTGGAAAAAGCGCGCCTTAGAATTAAATCAAATTAATAAATGGGATTTTGAACATCTTCCTTTACTTCAAGTTGAATTAAGAAAAGTTCAGAGACAATATCCATTACGAATTAATCCTTCAGCTTTTAGAGCTCCAAAAGTAGGGGTTATTCATCCTTTCTTTTAACTTGACTATTGAACCTAATAATTGTTATTATTAGAGTATAAAAACATGAAAAGAGAAATTTGCCATTTTTGCAAAAAACCTTATTTCTGGAATGATAGAAAGAACCCAGAACGAATTCGGAAATACTGTTCTCGAGAATGTGCTAATAAAGCAAGAATTGGAATTAAATTTCCAGAAGAATGGAGAACAAAAATGAGTGAAGCTCGCTTGAAAGAATGGGCTAATGGTAAAAGAATTGGACACTCGGGATGGCATCATTCAGATAAATCAAGGTTAAAAATAGGTGAATCAAATAAATTAGCTCTTAAGGGAAATATACCCTGGAACAAAGGAAAAAAATTACCGCAATTTAGTGGAAAAAATCATCCTAACTGGAAAGGTAATAAACGAAAAAAGAGGCAACAAAGGAATGATTCGCTATATCAATATTGGGTAAAAATGGTTAGGAAAAGAGATAAAAATACTTGTCGAGTAAATGACAAAAATTGTACTGGATATCTTGAAGTTCATCATATTCTATCTTGGTCGACCCATCCGGAATTAAGATATAATATAAATAATGGCATTACTTTATGCCAAGCTCATCATCCAAGAAAAAGAGCTGAAGAGAAACAATTAATTTCTGTTTTTCAGAAATTAGTAAAAGTATCAAATTCAATAATTTGAAAATATCAGATTTTATAAAATCATGTGCTCGAAGTATCCTGGATATAAATTTTGTTATAATGAAACCCGATGACTGGTTAGAAATTATTAATTTTCAAGGAGGTGAATTATTTCCAGAAATTGGTTTTCGGGGTTCATTATCAAAAACGGTTGTTTCTCTTGGAACTACTTATCAAGTAGATCTTTCAGAATCTATTTATTCTTCTATTGCTGGAATAAAAGAAGTTTGGGTAGAGGATTCAGATGGTAAGAAAACTATCTTTGATAATTGGATTTGGAATAAAGAGCTAAGATTTTTAGATTTAGATCCTCAAACTTCTCAAGCAGCAACTATAAGTATTTCTTCTTACTCAACGGTTTATATTGTTTGGTTTGGATTTCTTCCAACCTATACAAAATATGATGAAGATGTTGAATTATCTTCTGCTGAATTAATTCTATTTCAGAATGTTTGTAAAAAAGAGGCTTTGAATAGAATTCTTTATGATCATGTTAAACTTGATCGTTATCGCACTTTAGTAGGAAGATCGAATGAATACTCTATAATGAGTATGATTTCAAATTTAGAAGTAACAATTGAATCTAGAAAGAGAAAATTAGTAGATACTCATCAAGTAAGAACATATTAATTATTAATATTCTTTATGGAATATGAAAGAAGATTGCTTCTGTTCTTAATGATTGTATTCTTACTATGGTTTTACTTAGGAACGGGAGCTCAACTTATAGAACCTGAAGGAGAAAGTTCTCTTACTTCTGTAGTTTTTTATAATTTAGATGCTAATTTATTTAGAATGGAAAAGGAAAATAATGCTATGAAAGCTTTAGTAGAAGAGATTATTAGGCGAGAGAGCGGAGGAGATACTAATATTTGTAATTTACAATATGGTTGTTCTGCAGGTGCTGGTCTTACAGGAATTATTCCATCAACTTTAAAAAGTTGTGAGATAGGATTAGGCAGAAATCTTGATGTCTTTAATCCGGAGGATAATAAGGCATGTGCTTATTGGCTTTTAGAAACAAGAGGTATTTGGCCATGGCAACCTTATTCAGGAGATTATAGTACTATCTTAATTAAACTTGGTTTATATGAAGAAATGTGGTAATTCCTTCCTGAGCTGGGGAGACAAATTTTTATCCTGGGCCAGCAGGAAGATAACTAAGTCCCTAGCAGAGGTTTTCATTTTTTCCTCAGATTAAAGCTTAGTTGTCAAATCCTGGTATAAGAGCTATGGGACAAGATCTTAAGATTTACCCCTTTCAATCTTAGTCCCTAGCTCTGGAAGGAATTTAAAAATTATGGAAGATCCAACAAAATATCATGTTTACTTAGACTACGAAGGCTATATTATTGATCCTACTTCTTATCGTACTTTTCCAGCACCTTTAATGGGAACGCGTTTTGCAACAGGAAGATCAGCTTATAGTAATCTTGATTTTTGGCAAGTAGGAGCTTTAACAGATTTTACCAAAGGAATTAATCAAAAGTTTTTAGTAGATCCTTCTCAATATTATTATTCTGAAGGCATAGATGTTTCAAAGGAAGGTGAAATAAAATTAGAAAGAGATTTAGTAAGTGTTGCTGGTTTTCCTATAGATAAGGGAACTGTAACAGCGCAATATCGATCTATAGATGCTCTTTATCTTGGAATGTCTTCTGGGTGGATTTTGTCTACTACTGATGGAATAACTTTTACAGAAGAACAAGATACTTCATCGGGACAGATTTATAATTTTTATGAAATGGAAGGATGTTTATTTGCCACTAAAGGAGATTATGTTGGGTGGGCAAAAATAGATGGAGTTTGGGGAAGTATTTTTGTATGCCAAGAGTTTACTGAAACTACTGATGCTGATAATGATATTCTGTATGGTAATAATAAAAATGCTCAAAGCTTTAAAGTTGTTGAAAGCGAGAAGACCTTTCAAACTTTATCTTTAAGATTAAGTAGAGGAGGAACTCCAATTGGAGATATTACAGTTAGAATTGAAACTGATAATGAAAACAAACCTTCTGGAAATCTAGTAAGTCCTTTTGCTACATTTATAATTCCAAAAGCTAGCATAGGAACTTCATGGAGTTGGATTCAAGAAAGTTCAGCAATGCAATTTGAATTAAAAAAGAATACTTTATATTGGATTGTTCTTTCATCTGCTGGAACTGATTCTGCTAATTATTATAAATGGAGTTTCATTTCTGGGATAGATGCTACTTATGAAAATGGAAATAGAAGTTATTATGAAGGGGATGCAACAACATGGTTTGATTATCCTGATGATGTTTTTAATTTTAAACTTTTCCATGATATTGTTCAGAATCTTTATTTTGTAATGGCAGAGTCTGATTATGCTTTTGGAATGTTTGATGATGGAATAAGACAAAGTGTTAATGGAGCAGATTGGAGTCCTCCACCTCCTGATCCTCTTTGGGAACTTCCTTCTTCTGAAGGAATAGCATTAAATGCAATTCCAATTCAAAGAGGTTTTTTAATTGGAGCAAAGAGAGGAATGTGGATATTCATAGGTGGTGGTTCTGCAATGAATATTTGGCTATTTCCAGATTATGCTTCAGCTAATAATTTTCGAGGGATGGCAAAATTTGGCATCTATGGAGTATTTTCAGTTGAAGGTCAGGGTCTTTGGTATACTGATGGATCTGGAATTTATCCTACCAACTTAAATTGGCAAGATGATCCATTTAAAGTTACTTCTTGTAAATCTATTTTAACTTCAGGATGGGATATGTTTGCATTAGTTTCAGATGGAACTTCTTGGTATCTTATGCGGTGTAATATGATTAATTCTCAGATGCCAAAGTATTGGTGGGTTGTTAAAAAGCTTACAAAAGAACCTGTTTATTTATCAGCCTTATCTGGTTCAAAAGTTTTTGTGCATTATTTAGATAAAAGTTGTGAAGTTTATAATAAGATTTCAGGTATTTATCAGACTTCAGGTTATTTAATATCTCCATTAATAGATGAAAACTTAGTTTTACTTCAAAAGTTTTATAGTTCAATTTCTTCCATATTATCTATTTTCCCAATCAATACTACGGTTAGCTTAGCTTATCGTTTAACAGAAGAAGAAAGCTGGTTATCTAAAGAATTTTTAGGTGGAAGTGATTTATCTATTACTCAAAATTTAGCAAATCCAACACTAGGAAATAGAATTCAAATTAAAAATACGTTAACTACAACTGATACTTCCATTACTCCTGTTGTAACAGATATTTGTTGGACTTATGTTTTGGAAAGAAAAAAGAGTGATTCAGCAGTTAAGAAGAATTGGCATTTTACAGTTTTAGCTGAAGATGTTTTAGAAAAATTAGATTTTGATAAAGAAGAATTAGGACGCGATGAATCACGAACAAGGCAAAATATAATGGATGAATTATGGAATTCAAGAGCAAAGAAACAAATTCTAAATTATATAGGAGCTGATAATATTGCAAGAGAGGCTTTTAAAATGCAATATACGGGAACTGGAGATTCCTGTTTAGCTATTATTGATAGGACGAATTATAAAATATCAACATATATAGACGAAGTTCTCGATCAGGAGTTTTCTTATCAGGATAAAAAAATAGTGGATCTGGTTGCTGAGATTACTGCCGTAGATGATTATTCTGCGGAAATTGATAATAAGATAGGATCGACTGAATTATCTAATGATTTAATGCCAGACCAAGACATAGAACTAAAAGGAAATCCTATGATTTATATTGGGACAGATGTTCATGCAGTTATGTTTGCTACTCAGAGTCCCGGTCAATTTACTTTAAGTCTTGAAGGTCGTGGATCTGCTCGAATGCAAATTTCACTTTCAGAAGTTTAATAAATAAATTTATGGGTCGCAGATCTTATGATTACAGAATGGTTCAGGCTCTTGATGATGAAAGAAAACTTTCTCAATTAGATGCATTAGGAAAAATAGGTACGAATAGTCAACCTGATTTAACCGCTCAAATTCCAGGGACTGGTCCTGAAAAATTAGTCTACAATTATTTAGTTAGACTGGGTATCAGATTTCAGTTTCAATATCATCAAGAAGATTTTGAAAGTACTGCAACAAATGAAGAACTTTATATTCCTGATTTTACTCTTCCAGATTATAATTATAAAATTGAAATATTTGGTGAGTATTGGCATTCTATTGTTCTTCAAAGAGAATCAGATTTAAGAAAATGGGCTCGTCAACTTTATGGTGGTTATATGATTATAGAACATGGAATTCCTACATTTCCAGAAAGTGGGGGATGTATTGGAAAATATATTATTTGGTGGTCTCAAGAAGTATATTTTGATTTAGCTTTCTTATTTTCAAGAGATCTTCCAGAGTTATTTAGCATTGATAGAATAAAAGGAGTTCCTGATGAATATATTTTAGATGCTAAAGAAGAAAGAAGAGCAAAGAAAGCAAGAGATGCTGGAATGGCTGCAAGAAGATTAAAACCTAAAGTCAATCCTATAAAACGTGAGTTAAGAAGATTAAAAACTAAAAGAAAAGATTTAACTAAAATTTATCCAATATTACGAAAGATGAAAGAAGAAGCAACCTTTAGAATTCCTAAAGGTATTTATGAAACTAGAGGTAGAAAAAAAAGTAAATATTAATTATGAATACTAAGTTTCCACTTAAATATAAACAAGCAAAATATGTTGATCCTGGGGAGATTTTTAGTCCTCATTATCGTTTTGATTCAAGAGGCAGGATGGTAATGCCTTTTACGCCTTATCAAAAATTGGCTTTATCTACAAAGGTTGGATCTAAAGATGTTGGAGTCGGTTCAGAAGCAGATGCTTCAGGCGCAATTAATGATCCAGAAGCTTTAAAATCAGGATACCTTAATGTAAGTTCTGAGATTAAGGTGGGTCCTAAAAGAGGATGGATTATTAAATTAGCTGGTGGAGATTCTAATTATCCTCTTTCATATTATAATGAAGCTTCAGAAGTGATTAATTTTTATGTAGATAAAGATGGAAATATTTATTTAAAAGGAGTAATAATAGCAGAAGCAGGCGGAGAGATAGGTGGCTGGACAATTGGAGCGGATGAATTATATGATTCTTTTAATTCAGATACTGAAGTTTTTAGAACAGGACTACAACCTCTTGATTGGCCCTTTTATGTTAAAGCTCCTGTTACAGACAATATAGTTGATCCTTCTTTGGCTGTTTTTAGAGTAAATAATTTAGGTCAAGTATGGTGTTCTGAACTAAATATTCTTGGAGGAACAGGAGTAGCAAATCTTACAGATGCTGGTGCTCTTGCTCTTTTAGACAAAGCAAATCTTGATAATGATATAGAAGACGGAACTATTTATGAAAGAATAAAGGGTCTTGCTTTAGATGAAAATGGAATGGTTCTTTTAGATAGAGTAGTAGAAGGAACTTATGGTTTAGTTAATTTAACTTCAATTTCAGCTGGACAAATTCTATTATCAGCGACTGTTCAGAGTTCAGATTTTCGGACAGTAACGGATGCAGAAAAAGCTCTTTGGGATTCAAAAGAATTAGGAATTACTAAAAGCGATATTGCACCTGAGAGTCCAGCTTTAAATCAATTATGGATTGATACTTCTGAAGTTCCAAATGTGATGAAGCGTTGGAATGGAACTTCATGGGAACTTTGCGATGTTACAAATCTTGATAATTTAGGAGAAGGAACAATTTATAAACGAGTTAAAACTGCAGCAGTTTCAGCTTCAGGAATGATTTTATTAGATGAAGTTGAAATAGGGACTGATTATAATCTTGTCTTAAAAACTGATATTTCTGCAGGTCATGTTAAGTTTGATTCTTTAGAAGAAGGTACTACTTATAAAAGACTTAAAAGCTTAGCGGTTGGAGTTGATGGAATGGTTCTTTTGGATCAAGTTACAACTGGAACTTATGGATTAGTTAAATCAACTTCTATTAATGCTGGTAAAATTATTTTAAATGGTGGAACAGGAGTTGATGGAGTTTTGCCTGTTGCAAATACAGAAGCTGATGTAACTGCTGATAATGCACAGGCCGTAAGCTGGTTAACTGATGCTGGAGCAATGGCTCTTGAAGATACTGTTGAAAAGGCTAAGCTAGGCACAACAATTATTGAGGGCGGATACCTCAAATCTGAATTTTTGAATGCTAGTAATATCTTGACAGGAACTTTGGTGGCAGATTATATTGCAGTTAATACAATAAATGTTTTAGAAACTTTAAATGCGCCAGAAGACCCAGGCGCAAATGTAACTGAAACTCGAAAAGCTGCTGATACTGGTAAAGTAAGTGGCATGGTTGTATTAAGTTCTGTTGGTGTAGGTCATGCAGAATTTGATGGAATAATTCATTGTAAAGGAATA
>Ga0265595_1001912_pt1 | contig 15087 bp, 19 predicted proteins | sample saktaG_15_FD_190148 | JGI IMG/M metagenome (GOLD analysis project Ga0265595, IMG submission 190148) | Saline water microbial communities from Sakinaw Lake, British Columbia, Canada - sak_2013_06_06_50m | ecosystem: Environmental > Aquatic > Non-marine Saline and Alkaline > Saline ... | reverse complement strand
AGAAAAAGAGGGTTTTTAAATCTAATCCTTTCTCACGCACGAAACTCAAACTCTCTTTTTGTAGGAACTTCATCAATTATTCCTTCACGAAGAATTTTTCCAATTCTTATCGATCTTTCTCTTATTAATGCAAAATCTTCACTTTTTTTTAGACTCTCTGGAATCTCTATTTTTTCAATAAAAAAAGTGTGTTTTATTTCTGCTTTTTTGAAATCAGGTTTCTCAAACACAAAACTCCCCCCCAAATTCTTATCGGTTGTAATAAGTTTACAAAAATCTGCTTTAGGAGCTGCATCCCCCTTTCCAGGTTTTCCCGATTTCGGGGCCTTGGGTTTTATTTTTAACTTGTCTCCATTTGGCATTTCAAAACTTAATCCAAAAAAACTTTTTGGAAACTTATCGACTATTTCAAGAATTTCCTTTCCACTCATTTCTTTGTCAATTAAATATCTCTTAACTCCTTGAAACTGTTTCTTTTCTTTGAAGTCAATTTCTCCAGTTAGATCTGAAGTAGAAACAATTGCCCCCATCACCCTCGTTGTCTTTTCTTTAATTACCCTGCCAAATTCTTTTACTAATTCATTTGCAAACTCTGAACTTGTATTTATTGTGTATTTCTCTCCCACCCTCTTTGCATTTATTATTGCCCGATTCCGAAATTCTCCTTTACTAAATTTCATAAACTGCAAATGCAAATCCTCATCCTCTTTTTTATCAAACGCCTTTTTTATAAAATTCATAACTTCAAAAAATCTATCTACTTTTTAAAAGTTTCCAAAGATAACTTTATAAGTCAGCCACCCCTTAATATTTTATGAAAGAAGAATATTCTAAACAAATAATGAGCACAGGCATAATTATTGTTTTGGTAATATTATCTTTCTTTTTACTTAAACCAATTTTACTTTCCATTATAACCGGAACAATTTTAGCATTTCTATTTTTCCCAATACAAAAGAAGATTAACTCAAAAATAAAATCTGAAACAATCTCGGTTTCAATTATTACTGTTTCGGTTATTCTTGTGCTAGGAATTCTTCTATGGATTTTAATTCCTCTCGCTGTTGAACAATCTTTCAAATTCTTTTTAGCAACCCAACAGCTTGATTTAGTTCACGCAATGCAGAATTTATTTCCCTTTTTGAAATCTGAAAATTTTTCAAACGAAATAGGAAATGTGCTTCAGGCATTTATCAATAAAGCGATCAATTATGTTCTAAATTTTTTCTCCCAACTTCTCTTTGACCTTCCAGTTATCTTTTTACATCTAACTGTTGTATTTTTCACTTTCTTTTTTGTTTTAAGGGATAGAAGACAATTAGTGAATTATATTCGAAGCCTGATTCCATTTTCAAAAGAGATTCAAGAAAAATTATTTCAACAATCCAAAGACATAACTATCTCAGTAATCTATGGGCAGATTATTGTAGGAATTGTCCAAGGAATTATTGCAGGAATAGGATTTTTTATCTTTAAGGTTCCTAATGCATTTTTTATGACCCTTCTTGCAATTGCTGCAGGAGTTTTCCCAATTATTGGAACTACTCTTGTTTGGATTCCTGTTACAATTTATTTGTTATTAGCGGGGAATACCCTCGCTGCATTAGGAGTAATCATATTTGGTTCTATTTCCTCTTCAATTGAACAAGTACTTAGACCCATAATTGTTTCAAGAAGAGTATGCCTTCATTCCTCTGTTGTTTTAATTGGGATGATTGGGGGACTTTTCTTATTCGGAATCCTTGGTTTTATTCTAGGTCCATTAATCTTAGCATACCTTTTAGTTTTACTTGATGTTTATCGAAATAAAAAGAGCTGTTTTTTTATTTAAGCTATGAAACTTAAACTAAAAACTTTGAAATGGTCTGCAGGAATTCCTGTTGTAATGTTATCTCCCCAAACTGCTTCTGAAATTGGAGTTCATGTTTTTGATAGAATAAATCTAAAATATAATAAAAAGAATATCTCTGCAATTGTAGACACCATTGGAAAAATTGTTTCAGAAAATGAGGTTGCTGTTTCTTTAGAAGTTCAACAACAATTAAATATTCCTGTTGGAACGAAAGTGGATATAACTCTTTTACCTCCAATAAAAAGTCTTGATTACATCAAGAAGAAATTAAGCAGTAAAATACTTTCAGAAAAAGAAATCTTCGCGATTATCCAAGACATTGTGGATAATAGTTTATCTGAACCAGAAATTGCTCTTTTTATCTCTGCAATGTACAAACAAGGAATGAACATGAATGAAACAATCTCCTTAATTAAGGCGATTGTAGCAACAGGGCAGTCTTTAAAATTTAAATCAAAATTTGTTGTAGATAAACATTCTATTGGAGGAATCCCTGGGAATAGGACAACCCCCATTGTCGTTTCAATTTGTGCTGCTGCAGGATTAATCATGCCCAAAACCTCGTCGCGAGCAATTACTACTTCTGCAGGTACTGCCGATGTGATTGAATCAATTGCAAAAGTAGATTTCAACTCAAAAGAAATTAAAAAAATAATTTCAAAAACCAATGGATGCTTGGTTTGGGGAGGATCTCTCGGCCTTGTTCCTGCTGACTCAAAAATAATACAAATTGAAAAACAACTTAAAATTGACCCCGAATCCCAATTACTTGCTTCAATCATGGCAAAAAAAATTGCCCTCGGAGCAAAGCACATTGTCATAGACATTCCCTTTGGAAAATATGCTAAAGTCTCAAAGCAAAAGGCACTTTTATTAAAACAGAAATTTGAATACCTTGGAAAACATTTCAGGAAAAACCTAAAAGTTGTTCTTACTGACGGAAGCAAACCAATGGGTTCTGGAGTTGGGCCAGTTTTAGAACTTGAAGATGTTATTTTAGTTCTAGATCCAACTAAAAAAGGCCCTCAGGATTTAGAAGAAAAATCACTTATGCTTGCGGGGATTTTATTAGAGATGACTAAGAAATCAAAAAAAGGAGAGGGAATCTCTTTTGCAAGAGAAATTCTTAATTCCGGAAAAGCCTTTGAAAAATTTAAACAAATTATTAATGCTCAAGGAGGAAAAGTAAAGATTGTTTCCCCTGGAAAATTTAAAAAAGATATCCTTGCAAAATCAAATCTAAGAGTCAAGGAGATTAATAATAAAATTATAAACTCTTTAGCAAGAGTTGCAGGATGTCCGACAGATAAAAGAGCAGGATTAAAAATTTACGTTTCAACAAAAAGCCTCTTAAAAAAAGGAGATAGAATTTTAACAATTTACGCTCAATCGAAATCCCGACTAAATCAGGCAATTCAGTTTTACTTAAAAGAAAAGCCAATAAAATTTTGAAAATCTTTTTGAATAATTTTTTAAACTCTGACTTCTATAAAAACCAATGGAAAATACAAGACGAACATTAATTAGCTATCTTAAAAAAAATGTAAAAAAAGGATATACTTTAGAGTCTCTTACTTGGGCCCTGATTCACCAAGGATATAGTCGGACAAGCGTTAGAACTGCAATAGAAGACCTTCATAAGGAACTCGCTGATGAAGCCCCAAAAATCAAAGAAAAACCCGTTATTGTTCATGAGATCATAGACGAGAATGATCATCCCATTCAACTTAAGAAACCTTTATGGAAAAAGATTTTAGATAAAATTTTATAAGAGAAATATTTAAAACCCCCTTTTCTTAATCTATTCTAAGCCGCCATCGCATAATGGTATTGCACCTGGCTTGAGACCAGGGCCCTTCGGGGCATCCCCGTTCGATTCGGGGTGGCGGCGTATCAACGTTCGGCGTGGGCGTTTTACCCTTTTGGCATTTCACAGAGCTTTCACAAAAAAAAGTTCAGAGAGATGCCAAGAATATATTTGATACGGTGCGGGCGTATATAATCGGATAAGTTCACTAATCCACCAAATTTATTTTTTCAGTTAATTCCCCTCTCAAAAAAGTCCAACACTCTTAAATCTGGGCTTAAAACAAACACACTATCTTCCTTTGACCTCAATCCCCGATAAACTTTTTGAATCAATTCTCTTCGTGCTTTGTCCTTGTAAAACTCCCAATAGAACTGCGGTTTTGTTTTTGCCAAGATCCTCCAAAATAAATCTTTGACATCAGGATTAGGATATTTTGTAAAGATAATGCTCTTACATTCTTCTCCAGGAAAATCAAGGCCCCTCGAAGCTTTTGTTGAAAAAAATAAATCTATCTGCCCCTCTTTAAACCTTTGGACCCTCTTTTCTTTTTTATCTTTCTGTTGCAAATCTCTCAATTCCTCTCGAGTTATTAATTCATTTAACTTCAAATCTTGTTTTTCTTCTTTTGAAGGTAAATCCCCAAAACTATTAACATGAACCAAACACGGTTTTTCACAATTTTCTAAACATTTATTTAAAGCAATCAGATACTCTTCTCGATTTGTGCTTCTGTTTGAAAAATTTGAATATCTAAAGTCCTTTTCCAGTCCTGTTCTTTTTACTTTAATCTCCCCTTGCTGTTCAACCTCTGCCTCGACCACTTGGAAATCTTTCAATCCAAAAATATTCTTCAAAACATATTCCGAATGAAGCGTTCCAGACATCATTACCACAATTTTATTCTTCTCTAAAATCTGTTTTAATTTCTTCTCAAGATTGACTGTGATTACTTCTGCCAAAACTTGGTCCTCTTTTTTACTGAACAAAACAAAACTTTCATCTAAAAAACTTTCAAATTCTTTTGCAATCCTCTCAACATTAAAAAGATAGCTCTCTTCATCAACAAGATCCATAATCTCCGGATTTTTTATAAAAATTTTTAACAAGTCGTAAATTCCACTCCTCTTTAGCTCAACCACTTCTTCATTTATAATTTGGGATTTTACTTGTTCTGAGTTTTTAATCTGCTTTAAAATCTGTTTTATTTCTCTCCAAATTAACTCGTCGTTTTCGTTGAATGTAAAGTGATTTGTAATTGCCTTTTCTAATCTTTCTAAATTGATCAATCTCTTATTTGAAAAGCTATCTAAAAATTCATCGCATTCATCAATAACATCTAAATCTGTTTTCGGTTTTCTTCCAAGTAAATGTTCTAGCTGATATTTTAAAGAATTAAAAACAATCACATCTGAATCTACATACGAATGAAACTGTTCATAAAACCCACACCCCCTTTTTCTTTGATAAAATATAAAATCCTCGCCATTTATCCCCCGGTACTTTTTCTTTTCAGCATCTAAAAAGCTTTTTCCTTTCAACTCAAATCTTGAAGGTAAAGAAGGACTCCAGTAAGGGCAAGCCCCAGCAACAGAAACTCTCTTCACATCTTGAATTGTTGAAAAGTTTTTAATATCAATGTCGGGATTTTCTTTTAAGTATTGTTTAATTTTCCAAAGATTTTTCTCTTTAATTTCTATTTTACATGGAAGTTCAGAATTATCTGCAGAATTATCTTCTTCTAATTTTTCTTTTGGTTTATAAAAAATATCCTCTAAATTTGAGTCGATTTCTTTTTTTTCTTTTGGAATTTCAAAATTATTTTCTAAAAACACACACTGGTGGTTTTTCCTCCCTGTTATAACTTTAATTTTTAATTTTTTTCCGTCTGGTTTTTTAATATACTTTTTATTTTCATAATCTAATTGATACTGGTGTTGCAAATTTTTATTTGGCACAACAATCGCGGTTTTTCCTAATTTTCGCGCAAGATTTAGAGCAATAGCTGATTTTCCTGTTCCACAAACTCCGTGGATGAAAATTATCTTTTTCCCCTCTTTAATAAATTCTAAAATTTCATTGACAATATCTTGCTGTGTCTTCCCATTTGAAAAACAAAGAGGTTTCTGAAATTTATCTTCTGAAAAAAGAGACCATGTCATGGTTTAGAAAAATAAGAAAGCAGTTATAAATTTATTGGGTTGAGGATTCTTCAGAATCTCCCTCAACTTGGTAATCAGATAATTGTGTGAAACTTTCCCATTCTTCAGTAGCCCTTCTTGAGGTTGCTAGTGCCTCTTCAAATTGTTTTACTCTCCTCCTACAATGGTCTGCATTAGTTTGCGCACGTTGCCTAATCCTCTCGTTTAGAATACTTTCAACTTCCTCAACACTTTGGAGGTCTGGAGTTGCTTTTTCTCTATCAATTGTCCCCTAATATCCCTTTCCTTCTTTTACTATCGTGACATTTGCACAACCCATCGGTTCGGGAATTCTATATTCTCTTTCTAATCTCATAGATATGTTCTTATTCCCCCCTTTTTAAAAACTATTGTGTTAAAAAGTATATTTTAGAAAATCTGGCGCGAGCCGATTTTTGAGACAAAGTAAATTTTGCGAACTTGTGAGTGAATTAATTTTATGCTTTAGAATTCTCTAAAAATTTCTCATCTTTTCAATCAGATTCCCCCTGCTTCTCTCCTCTAAAATACCTTTCCTTTCAGTATAAGTTTCCTACTTTTTTCTTGCAGATTTAAAATTAAATTCAGGATGGTGGGTTCCGAACATTTTTACCCCTCCAACCCCCTCTTTTGCATAAACAACAATGTTGGGAATTTCATGATGGAATCTGAGTACAATCCTTTGTTCATTTTCTCCTAATGTTGATAAAATTCCTGTATGAAAAAACCTATCTTGGTATAATAATTCTAATTCCTCTACCATTTTTCTTGCATCTCTCTAATTTATCATATAATCTAAGAATTCTTTGTTGGGTTTTGGAATCTAATTGGGGGTTCATTGTTGCATAGCCACCTCTAGCAATCTCCTGTTCTCACTATAAAAGTTTAGGCTGTCTGTTATTTGAATTAAAATAAAAAATAAATTTATCCAAATAGAGCAGACAGTCCTTCTGCAGCAGGTGCTTTTTCTTCTTCTTTTGGTTTTTCTTCTGCCTTTGCTTCAGTTCCACTTGAACCTTGTGCAGGCGCAGCAGCAACCAAACTTGCACTTGCAAGTTCTTCGTCTATGTTCACACCTTTCAAGCTAGCAACAAGAGATTTGATTTGGCTCTCTTCAACTTGCACACCAGCAGCCGCAACAACCTTTTTCAGGTTTTCTTCATTCACTTCTTGTCCTGCTTTATGTAAAAGCAGTGCAGCGTATATGTTTTCCATTTAGTTTTCCTCCCCTTCAGTTTTATCTGTTGGAGTTTGAGTTACTAATGATTCTATTCTCCCAAAATATGGACGAGTTTCCCAAGGGAGTTTTTCATTAAAATTTATCTCATTAGAAATGTAAAATAATGCACCAAATCCGATTGCAAATAAACCTAAACCTACCAGGGGTTTCAAAATATCTCCTAATTTTGGCTCATGATAGTTTCTATTCATTTTTCTTCTCCCTTAATTTTTCTTCCGTTTCTTTTGCCTCAGCAGGTTCGTCTTCTTTTGTTTCTTCCACTTTATTCTCTTCTATAACTTCCTCACTTGGAGTTTCTTCAGCTTTTTCTTCTTTGATCACTGAAAACTTTTCAAGTGCCTTTGCATTTCTTTCTGCTTTACCTAATAAAAATTTAATTGTATCTTTTGAAACATAACCAAGTGAAACTGCAAAAGGCAACGCTCTTCCAAAAGCGTCTTTAAGTTCTTCGACGGTTTTTTCTCTGTCAATTTTAATCTCTGAATAAAGAATCTTGTTTTCTACATCAAAACCAACCAAGGGTATAAATCCAACTGAAAAAGGTTTAATGTCTAATTTTTGCATTATTGAAGCTGCACCCTCGGATATTTTTGTCCCCTTCTTAACAATTACTCTTGGTTCTTTAATCTCAATTTTCCCATCTTTAATTTGAACTTGAATTCCTAAACTTCCCAACTCTGAAATTGCTGGACCTGGAACTAAATCTGTTGGTCCTGCTTCAACTGAAATATCCTCAGGAGCTTCTTGACCAGCTTTACCTGAAGCAGGAGTTTTACTCCCCACTAATGTTCCTGCAAGGTCAAAACAATCTAAATTTGAGAATAAAATCGCAACATCTGATTTGATTTCTTTTTCTATTTTTTTAATTTCTTCATTTTTTGTATCTTCAATCGCAAGTAAAATCAAATTTTTCTTTGGAACTTTTACAATTGCCTTTCCTCGAAGCTTTTTACAAATCTTTTGAAAATGTGCCCCCGGAAGTCCTTTTATTGAAGCAATTAAAATAGTTTTATGACTTTTAATTAAACCCTCTAATTCCTTAACTACCTTTTTCTTTCCCTCTGAAACATGTGCTTTGTGTTTTTTCTCTGTCATTATCTTACTCCTATCTTTACAGGTTTAGTCATAGTGAATTTCATTTCGATATTCTTAACATTTTCTTTTTCCCGAGGGAAATTTTTCAGTAAAGTATTATATATTACCGTAACATTTTCTATAATTTCCGAATCGGTCATGTTTTCTTTTCCAACGGGAATTTTGATACTTGCTTCTTTTGCCCTAATCTTGACAGAATTATTTATTTTAGTTACTAAATCTTCAACAGCCCGATCATTTACATTCATTAGTAATCCTAATTGAGGAGACGGCATTTTTCCAACTGGTCCAAGAACCCTTCCAAATGTCAAAGCAACTTTTGGCATCACACTTGCCTGTGCAATAAAGAAATCATATTTATTTACAAGACCTTTTAATTTACTTTTATCTTTTGCATAAGAAGGAAATTTATCTGGTTGAATTGTATCTATTCGCTTATCCACTGTTTCTAAAAAACCACAAATCTTTTTATCTTTAACCTTGTGAGGCAGAGTAACAAACAAGTTTAATTGGGTTTTCTTTAAATCAAATTTTTGTAAATTTACAATTAAGTCAACTGTTTGTTCAAACTTCCGTTTTTTTTCCTTACGTAAAGTTTCTAATGCGTTTTTTAATTCTTCTTTTAATTCCATATTTATTCCACAGAACTCATTAGTTATTCCTCCTACTAAAGTAGTTCAAGCGGATAGATTTTTTAGAAAATCTTACTTTATAATGCTTTCGGTATAAATTTGGATAGATCTGTCTTTAATTTGATTTAATCTTCCAGGAGATCCTTGGATTGTAACTTTATCACAACAATTCTTAAAAAGAACAAATGAGTTAGTTTTTTGATGATATACTACTGTATTTGTGAAAAAAATTTCCCTCAAGAAAAGATTTTTGTAGGTTATTGGGATAAACAGTTGTTCCCTTTCGGTTTTAGAAGAGATCTTAAGAGAAGAGGGATAGCGGTGGATAGTCAAGGGAATCTAGTTTGTGATTTAGAAAGATATTCTATCTCCTCTGCTGAAAAGACTGAGGTAGAGGCACAAGACTTAGCTTTTCGTAGGGGGTTAGGAGCATTAGCATAAAATGGAACTTATAGCTTTACTTTCATCAGGGCAAGGAACTTGGGCACAGGTATCTGGTTTAATGAAGTATGGAGAATGGGAAAAAATAATTCTTTTAGGAGATGACTTTGCAAAAGGATTCAAACACGAAAAACAATTTGAATTTATTAAAGTTGATTTAAATCAAAAAATTAAGGAACTTAAAGAAGACTTCTCAAAAAAGCTTCAAGGAAAATTCGAAGGAATGGAAGTCGCACTCTCTATTGCATCTGGCGACGGCAAAGAACACATGGCGCTAATTTCAGCTTTAATTAATCTTCCAATTGGAATTCGATTCGCAGCTTTAACAAAAGACGGAGTTATTGATTTGTAAAATGTCTGAAGAATCACCCTCCCCTCTCGAATTAGCACGCAATTATTTTCAACGAGGTTTCAGGTGGCAAATTGATGAACATAGCGAGATGGGTTGGATTTCTCCTCCAAATTCAGATAGTTATTATTCAACCGAAAAACTTGAGGGATATAAAAAAGGAGGGGTCAGTTCAGAAGAGGGGGAATTGTCTGAGATAAGAGATGGATTAGACCTTCTTGGAGTTATTAATTCTTTAGCTGATTTTCCTTATTCTTCAGAAGGGTTTGAAACTTTTCATGCTGTTCCTATTGATTTTGAAGTGCAAGGAGTGTAAAATGAGAGTTAATCCTGAAGCATATCTCGGTTTATCAGAAGAACAACAAAGACAAGAGTTAGAGAGATTTCAAAGAAATGGTTATTCTGTTATCAAAGACCCATTAAATGGAGGGACGATTATTTATACGCCATCTAGAAAAAGATTTGTTGGACACAAACTCCAGAGAGAATTAGGATCATTAAGTGTAATCAACCCAGATAATCCTACTCATTTAGAGATGTTAGGAACTTTTAATTATTATACCCTTATTTGTTCTATACTTTCTAAACTCCCTTAATCTTCAACATTTTTTTCTCGCTTTTTCGTCCAACAACAAACGCCCTCGATCGTTCATGAGAATCTAAAACTTCAAAATCCTTCCCTAAATTTTTTACAAGTTCTTTTACAAACAATTCCATCTCTTTATCTGTAGGCATTCTTTCATAACCTAACCTCTGTCGAGCAAATCCTACACTCATAAAGCCCTTAATTTCAATAAACAACGGATTTGCTTTCTTAATTAATTGAACATATTTCGGAATCTGCTCAAAATTCATATTTAAATCTTTAACTAAATTCATTCGAAAAATAGTTCGAGTTTTCCCTCGAAGTTTAGACATAATCTCCAAACTTAAATTCAATTTTTTCCAAGCGTCTTTTTCAGAACTCCTATGAAACTTTTGATAAAGTTCTTCTTCAGGAGTATTTACTGAAATGTAAAGTTGCGTTGGAAGTTGGTTTTTCTTCTCAATTTTTTTTAACACTTTTGGATTTAATCCATTAGTAACTAAAAAAGAAGTCTTGCCCCTTTTTCTTAACTCTAAGATTAATTCTCCAATTTTTGGATATATAGTCGGTTCACCTGAAAGAGAGATTGCAAACTGCGAGGGCTCTTGCGCCTCTTCCCATTTTTTCATATTTGCTTTGCTTTTTGTTTTATGTTTTGTTTTAGGATTTATTTTAAATCCTTCTAGAAGTTTTCTTTGCTCCCTAATACATCCATCAATAATATCCGACGGAGAATCAATCTTACCTTGAATTTTTTTACCAATTGTATGTTCAATTGCTCTCCAACAATGCACACACTTGTTTTGACACCACATAACAGATGGAGTCATTTGACAACATCGATGACTATTAATTCCATAGAATTTTTCTTTATAACAAACTTCTTCTCCTCGCAAAGAACGCTTTGTCCAACGACAAATTTGAACTGCAGAATGATTTCCTACAACTCGATAATGTTGCTTTCTTAAAAGCTCTTGAATTTTTTTTGAAATCATAAAAATAAAAATAAAAAATATGTTTTAAATCTATTGAATAACATTACTTTTTTTTCTTTTTTGATTTTGCAGCAGGTTTTTTACCCTTTTTAGCAGCCATGGTCAGCCACCCCTTTTCAATTCTTTAAATTTACAAGTAATTAATGTTTAAATACTTTTAGAAAAAACTGAAAGCCCACTTCAGAATTAGGACTAAGAACAACCCAAAGATAAAATAATTCATTCCCCTAAAAACTCTCGTTGCAAATTTTTTTGATTGTGAAATACCCAAAATGGTTAAATAAAAAAATCTCCCTCCGTCGAGAATTCCAACAGGAAGCATATTAAATAATGCTACTAAAATATTAATCAAAAATATCCACCAAAATAAATAATAAAAAAATTCTGAAATTCCAGGATATCTTGGGGAGTGCCAGACATTTCCTCGAAGATACAAATTTTTACTTTGAAAAGAAGAAAGAATATGAATTCCCTCTTCAACAAAGAAGTTCTGAGGTTTTGTTGAAACAATTCCTAGCCACGGTTCTTCTTCTGAATTTGGTTTAACACCCAAAACTAATTCTGTTTCATTATCCATTGTTTTTATTTTTATTTTCTCTCCAGGATTATACCTCTTTATTTCTTCACTTAACCCATTCAGATTTGTAATTTTTTGATTATTTACCTCCAGAATAATTCCTCCAAGATTAGATCTTATTGCAGGAGCATCATAATATAGGAGTAATTCATCTTCATCTAAAATATTTCTTACTCCAACAAATGTTTCATTTGCAGTTTGTATGTCTGAAAAGTTTCCAGTATTTACTAAATCTAAAACTTGACTCACCGAGGGAGTTTCTAGTGAAATTCCATTAACTGAAACAATTTGAGAAGCAGGTACAATGGCAAAAGCATAATCATAAAATCCAACTCCTGACGCAGTAAACATTGTTGAAAAATAAATACCCATAATGATAAAACAAAAAACTGCGACGAGAACATTTGCAAACACTCCTGCACTTAAAACACTCATTTGCTGAAACTTTGATTTTGAATTCATTTGTTTTTCATCTTGTTCTACAAATGCCCCAAAAAGTGCGGGGAAATATTTGAAAAACGCAAAGCCTGTACTTTTAATTCTAATTCCCGAAGCCCTTGCAAATATACCGTGACTTAATTCATGCATCGTTGCTACAATTAAAATCGCAAAAATAAAATATACAAAATAAAACGCAGGAAACACATCTCCTAATCCAAACAACTGCGGAAAATATGGAATCAGAGGCATTACAGGAGGGGCCCTTATCTGTTCTGAAATTGGCGTTGTTAAATAAATATAAACACTCTTTATAATTAAATAAATAATTCCTGCCATAAGCAAATATCCTACAAACACAGAAACATAACTCAAAAAATAAATTATCTTTTTGTATTTCTGTCCAATCTTATCTATAAATTTTACTCCCCACTGGGTTTTATAAAGAATCAGCGAACCTTCTTGTGCAAGATTTTTTCTTTTAAAATAAAGAAATAGGGAAGTTCCTATAAAGAACACTACCAAAAACAAAATATCATAAAATACTAAACTCATCTAACCCTCTATTTTTTCTTTAATGGTCTAAATGCTTTTTTCTGACACTTTCTACATTTAACTTTTCCATTAAGTATTTTTATCGGGGCTGCTCGAATTTTGCTTTTACAATTTTTACAAACAAATATGTTCTTGAATAATCGTGCTTGTGCCTCTGGAATTTTTGCCATTTTATTTATTGTTATATACTAAGAATTAATTTGGTGTGTTTTTAAAGTTTCCTCTTAACAATCTTTTCGCCTTCAATATCCCAATATTCGCAATTTCCCCCTTCTTCTAGAGAATTGAAAACATCTTCTTCTGGACACGCAACATCAAGAGTTTCAAAATTTTCTAAATCCATTAAACTCACTGATTTATCTGCTTTAGATAGAACCTGTGCTTTTCGTTTGTCCACATTCGGAACTTCTAATCTATCATGTCCAGGCACAACAAAAACTTTTTTATTCCCTGAAATAATCCCAACTGCCTCTATTCGGCATTTTGCATGACCATGCTTCCCTGTTTTTGAAATATCAATCTTCCGTACAATACACGCATCGCCATCAACAATAATATTTGTACCTACTTTCGCCTCTGTTGCATTAATAATCTTTAAAACCATAACATCAAAAAAATAATTGAGTTTATAAATATTTGCGAATTTCTAATTCCGTAAAAAGAGTTTTGTTTAAACTTCCCTAAACTTTAAAAACACTTATTTTCTCATCAGTTCATGACACTTCAAAAAAATGATTTTATTGAAATTGAATTTATTGCAAAAACCAAGGAAGGAAATTTATTTGATTCAAATATTCCCGAAGAATTAAAAAAAATAAATCCCCAAGCAAAAGCAAAACCATTCTTATTTCCTTTAAACCAGGGAATGTTTATTCAAGGAGTAGATGATTTTTTAGTTGGAAAAGATTTAGGAAAATATACTATTGAACTTCAACCAGAAAACGCATTTGGAAAACGAGACTTAAAATTAATTCAGGTAGCCTCTTCAAACATGTTCAAAAACCAGAAAGTCCAACCTTATCCTGGAGCAGTTTTTAATTTCGATAACCGACTTGGAAAGGTTCTCTCTGTTTCAGGGGGAAGAGTTAGAATCGATTTCAATCATCCTTTAGCAGGAAAAGAAGTTATTTATGAAGTTGACGTAAAACGAAAAATTGAAACTCTTGAAGAAAAAGTTAAGGCATTGATTGATTTCTTTTTTAGAAAGGAGTGGGACTTTAAAATTCAAGATAATATTTTAAATCTTAACGTCGAGCCCAAGTTTAAACAATTTGTTGAACTTTTCAAAGATAAATTTAAGGAAATTTTAGACTTAGATTTAAATGTAAAAGAACTAGTTGAAAAACCCGCAGAACTAAAACAAGACGAAAAGAAGTAGATAATATCAAAAAATCACAATAATCCTTATAAACAATATTTAATCATTTAACTTATGGAAGAAATTTACGAAAAAGAGGAAAATTCCCAAAGACAAGGAAATCCCATTAGTCCTCAGATTACTCCACACAAATTTCCAGGGGGAGTTAGCCCGGAAGTTGCAGAAATTGATAGAGAATTAGAAGAGTTATTAAGAAAACAATCAGCAAAAATAAAAGTAATTGGTGTTGGAGGGGGAGGAAATAATTCTTTAGGTCGAATGAGAGAGATTGGAATTAAAGGCGGAGAATTAATTGCAGTAAACACCGATGCACAAGATTTACTTTATGCAAATGCTGACCAAAAAATTTTAATTGGACGAGAATTAACCCAGGGTCTTGGTGCAGGAAGTAACCCTAAGATTGGTGAAGAAGCTGCAAAAGAATCAGCTGCAGAAATTAAAAAGAAAATTGCAGGAGCAGATATGATATTCATAACTTGCGGATTAGGAGGAGGAACAGGTACAGGAGCAGCACCTGTTATTGCGAATCTTGCTAAAAAACAAGGAGCATTAACAATTGGAATTGTAACATTACCTTTTACAATAGAAGGCCAAAAAAGAGTTGAAAATGCAATGGAAGGTTTAGAAAGAATGGAATCTGTTGTAGATACTTTAATTGTTATTCCAAACGACAAACTTTTAGAGCTTGCACCCGAGCTTCCACTTCACACTGCGTTCAAAATCGCCGACGAGATTTTAACAAATTCAGTTAAAGGAACTACTGAATTAATAACAACATCTGGTTTAGTAAACCTTGACTTTGCTGACATTCGTGCAGTAATGTCTGACGGAGGAGTTTCTTTAATTGGAATGGGCGAATCAGAATCACAGCAAAGAGCAATCGAGGCAGTCGAAAAAGCAATTAACAATCCTCTTTTAGATGTGGATATCTCAAATGCAACAGGAGCATTGGTAAATATTAT
>Ga0265595_1001910_pt1 | contig 15106 bp, 8 predicted proteins | sample saktaG_15_FD_190148 | JGI IMG/M metagenome (GOLD analysis project Ga0265595, IMG submission 190148) | Saline water microbial communities from Sakinaw Lake, British Columbia, Canada - sak_2013_06_06_50m | ecosystem: Environmental > Aquatic > Non-marine Saline and Alkaline > Saline ... | reverse complement strand
AAATGAAAATTAAAGGACAGGTAACTATTTTTATTATTATTGCAATACTTTTAGTTTCTTTAACTGCATTATTTTTTGTATTCAAAGATGATATTATAAAAGGGAGAATTCCTTCTGAAATAAGTCCAATCCACAACACACTTGTTTCGTGTTTGGAGGAGGAACTTTCTGTGGGGGTTGATGTATTAGAAAGCCAGGGAGGATATATTTATCTTCCTGAATATGAATCTGGCTCTGAATATATGCCTTTTTCTTCCCATTTAAAATTTTTGGGAAATTCTATTCCTTATTGGTATTATGTTTCAGGAAATAATATTGAAAGAGAGCAGGTTCCTACTAAAATTGAAATGCAAAATCAGCTTGAAAGATTTATAGAAAATAGAGCAAGGACATGCTTGTTTGATAATTATTACTCTCAAGGATATGAAATTTCAATGAATGAACCAGTGGCTAGTATTGGTATAAAAGCTAATGAAGTAATTCTTAATTTGAATATGGATTTTTCAGTTTCAATGGGAGAAGAAAGCTATGTGGTTAAGGAACATAAAATTGTTCTTGATTCAGAATTAGGTGCCCTTTATGATTCTGCTTTAAAAGTTTATAATGAAGAACAAAAAAAATTGTTTCTTGAAGAATATGCTATTGATAATTTAAGGCTTTATGCTCCTGTGGATGGGGTTGAAATGACTTGCTCCCCAAAAATATGGGATGCAAATGACATATTTAGTGAATTACAAAATGCAATTGAAGCAAATACCTTGGCTTTAAAAAATAGCAATAATAAAAAAGAGTATTTTGAAGTTGAAATACCTAATGTCCCTTCAAGGCAGAATATAAGGTTTTTAAATTCTGCAAATTGGTCTTATAGTTTTGAGGTTCTTCCTTCTGAAGAAAACATTCTTATTGCAAATCCTGTTGGAAATCAGCAAGGTTTGGGAATTTTAGGTTTTTGTTATGTTCCTTATCATTTTGTTTATAATATAAAATACCCTGTTTTAGTTCAGGTTATTTCTGGAGAAGAAATTTTTCAATTTCCCTTGGCTGTTATAATTCAAAGAAATCAACCAAGACAAGTTTCAGGAGGAGAAGCAGTTAAAGTAGAGGATGTAGAATTATGCAAGGATAAGAATACTCTTACAAATGTTAGGGTTTATGATTCTAGTTTAAATCTAGTTGAAGCATATGTCTCTTATGAATGTCTTGGAACAAAATGTAATATTGGAACTGCAAAAAGAGGAAAAATGTCTGAAGAATTTCCTCAATGCATAAATGGGTATGTTACAGCAAGAGCAGAAGGTTATGAGGATGCTAGAGTCATGTATTCAACAACAAACGAAGGAAGCATAAGTATTTATTTAACTAAACTTTATGATAAAAATATCCAACTTAAAATAGATGGGCAGAATTACAATAAAGAAGCTGTAATATATTTTGTTTCAGATGATTTTTCAAAAATTGTTTTCTATCCCGCGCAAAAAAAGGTGAAATTAGGAGAGGGAGAGTATGAAGTTCAGGTTTATGTTTACAAGAATTCAAGCCTTGGATTTGGAGCAACAACTCAAGAGCAGTGTGTGGAGGTTCCGCGTTCTTCAATAGGCGGGATACTTGGATTAACAAGAAAAGAATGTTTTGATGTTGAAATTCCAGCCCAAATTATATCAAATGCATTATCTGGGGGGGGAAAAGCAAATTATACTTTTTCAGAGAGGGACTTGAAAAATTCAAATGTTATGAATATATATGCAGAGAGTCTTCCTTCTCCAAATTCCCTGGAACAGTTGCAAACCAATTATATTCTTTTTGAAAGTAAATCTTTGAATATTGAATTTAAATGAAAAATAGGAAATTTTTTAGCTTCGGCAGGTGGAATTCGTAGATGAAAAACAAGAAATTATTTTTAAGCATGTTTTTTGTATTTGGAATTCTTATTTTAATTTCATTTGTTTCAGCTTATACTCAATCTTCATATTCAAGCCAGTATAATAATGCTATGGGGCTTGGTATTTTTTCAGGAGCACAAAGTCTCAGGGTTGATGAATCAATGTGCCAAGAGGGAACTGATTTTCTTATCCAGATTGGTCCTTTAAGTTGCACCCCAACTGTAGTTAGAAGTGATTTGTTGGAAGAAGAAAATGTAAATGTTTTTTGCCAGTTAACTGCTACTCAAATAAATCCTTTTGTGGATGTGAAAGCAATAGATTGGATTAATTTCAAAAAAGAATATCCCAGAGAAGTTTTAAGCATGGGTTATCATCCTGCACAGGCTGCACTTGGATATACTGAACAGTCAGGTTTAGAAGGTTCTGCTGGTTTGAGTAATCTTGGTTATGTAGTTATTACATTGAAAAGGCAACCAAATGAATCTGCTCTTACAAATTGTGAGAAGACTGCTTTGGGAGGGGAGGTTTGCTGGGTTGAAGGAAATTTGACAGCACGTCTTCGCTATGATATTGAAAATGTTTTTGGAGTAGGAAAAGCAGTTTTTTATCTTCCTGTTATGGATGATGAAGAATGGCAGGAAAATTATATTCAGTATAGCTTTTGGGAAGGAAGAGGTTATTTAAGAGCAGAAGCAGTGGGGGAAGATGATGCTAGTATTTCAGTTTATTCAGATACTTCTGTAGCTAGTGGTTTATCAAAAAGAAATAGGGAATATAATCTTGCAAGATATAGTTCTAATATTAATCTTAAAGAGGGAGAATCTTCATATAAAATCTTTCTCCCTGGATTGAGTCCATGTCTGGCAAGCTTGAAATTAACTTTAAATGGAATTGAAAATCCAGAAACAAGGGCAATATTGAAGATTAATGAGGATTATGTTGAAGTTGCAGGAGAAGAGAAATTTCTGGAAAACAAATGCAAAGTTTCAGGCATAGAAAAAAAGGGAATATCTTCTGAAGTTAAAATTACCTGTAATGGTGCAGATGTGAGTAGCGAGAGAAAACCTTTTTATTTGAGAATTTTTCCGAAAGTTAATTTAAGTATAAATGGGAAAACTAAATCTTATGGGGTTGGTGATTGGCTTTATAAATCAGAAGATGGGGAGAAATCAGTATACCTTGGTTATGTTGGAACAACAGGTGATACAACTGATGTAGAAGATTTGTATGTTTATCTTGTCGCATTACCTGTGCACAAAGAAAGCCTTGCAGATTCTGAAATTTCATCTGTTGCAAATCATGCCGAGGGAATAATGGCTTCTTCGGATACAGGCGCGAATTTTTGGGATAAAGCTTCTGATGTTGGGAAAAAATTTGCAGCAGCAACAATGCAAATTGGAAAATGGGCAATTAAGGGAGAAGCATTCAATAAAATCTCCTACAAAGAAAAATCTGTTCTCTCTTTACCAAAAAATATACTAGGAAGTTCTGTTTCTATTCAAGGTTTTTCAAATCCTGAAGAGAATGGATTTATGACATTAATAACAACAGAGTATCTTTTGACAGAAGAAAAAAGTGTGCTTTATGGAGAAAAATATTTTTTTAAAGATGGTGATAAAGTAAGTGAGATGTTCTTGACAAAGAGCAAGAGCGGGGCTCCATTATTTTTTATAGAGACAGGACTTACTATAGGTATTAATCCTAATCCGGTTGGTCCCTTAATTGGACCGTATTCTAAAGTTTTAGGAATTTTTCAGGGAGAAGGTTGCACAAAACACGAGGATTGTTTAAAGTATACGTTATTTCTTAATAGTCTGGATAGTTCAGATTACAAATCTTTTTTTGATAATATAGTGGGTGCAGAAGTTATTCCGGGGGAAAATAAACTTGTTATTAAAAGGGCCTCTTTTACTGAATTTGAAGAGCAGGAAGAATATCTTGAAAATTATAAAAATGCAATGAATGATTTTGAGACAGTTGTTAATAGTTTTTCACAGGAAGTTGAAAAAGAAAATTCACTACAGACTTTGGGAGAAAGAGCATTGCAGGAAGAAATCTTTTTGGCAAATAAAATAGGACAGAAAAAAACAATGCTTGAATTATGCAAAAAATTTGAGGAAGATTATCCTAATTCATACAGAACTCTTGCACTCTGCAAAGATGATTTGAAATTATCAAGTTCAGAAATAAACGTGAGGGACATAACTATAAATGGAATTACAAAAAGCATATCTTTTGAAGGAATAAAAGAACCCAGTATAAATGATTACAGTGCCACAGTGCTTGTTCAAGGGCCAAATGGAAGAACAGCATCTTATGATTTAAGGAAGAATAAACAAGTTCCTCTCTCCGGATTTAGGGAAAAAGAGGATGAAGAAAAATTACAAAGCACAGAATATATTATGCTGACAGAGCTTGAAAGTGATTCAGCTAGTATAAGATTAAATCTTGGAGACCAGAAATTTTTTGAAAAGCAGTTTTTATCAGATACAAAATCTTTCAAAAAGGGAGTTTCTGCAAGATATGGCGGATATACTTTCACACTGACAGATGTTAACTTAGAAAAAGTTGCAAAGGTATCAATAACTTCAAGAGAAGATTTTGCTGAGAGTGAAACAGACTTCAAGTTCAAAATTGGAATAGAAAAAAGAAATACTCTTTTGAAATTGTCTCCTGATAGAGCACAAGAAAAGATTAACTCTCTCAATAATTCTATAGCAGAATGGCAAAAAGCTTCAGATGCACTTTATATAGTTGTTAAAAATATGAAGGCTGCTTGCATAGGCGCCGGGGCTGTTTTGACTTTTAAAAATTTTATTGCTAACTATGGAGGAAAATCAATAGCAAGACAAAAAGTTATGGGGGGTATTAATGATAAGGGAGGATGGAATGAAAAATGTACAGAATTGGTTTCAGCTAAACCCAGCCAATACAAGTCAATGGATGACTGTTTCCTTAAAAATTCTGATGCTATTGAAATAGAGGTAAATGAATTGTATGAAATTATGAAAATTCAAGATGGGGAAATTAAGAATATTGAAAATGTAAATATGCAAAAGGGAAGTGGATTATCTCAAGATTATGTCAATACTACTGGCTTTGTAGGAGATTATTCTGAAAAAGTAAGGCAAACTTTAAATTCTCTATCTGAAGAAGATAAGAAAAATTTAGATATAAGAAATATTGAAACAATTCTCACTCTTGATGGATGGAAGAATAATAAATATACAATAGAACAACTTAGAGAGATTGAACTTTATTCTTTATATCTTAAAGGGGGTGAGAATGACGAAGTTGCAACAAAAAGGTTGGCTTCTGTTTTATCAGATATTGAAGTGAATGCTGAAAAATATGTTGAAGAAAATACTTTTGAAAAAGAAACAGGTATGGAAGATAATAGTCTTGTTGATTCTTTTGATAAAATTATAAAAATGAAAGAAATACAAGTTGTAAATAGAATTCAGTTTAAAGATACAAAATATGCAAGCATGGGGATAGAAGGTTCAGAAGGAATTACACCTTCTCCTGCAGATTATGTATATGCAATAAAAGATAGAAGCACAGGAAAAAAATATGTTACTCTATATGATATTGACGGGGTAGTTATTCAAACTTATGAAATTATAAAAACAGGAAATATAGAAAAACTTCAAGTTTATAAAAATGACAAGGGAGATATTAAACAAAATCCTTTTGATTTGTACTTTAAGAAATATGATAAGGCTTCTTATGAAAATGCATACAAAGCTTCTTATGGAAGTTCTTCAGTTTTGTTGAGATATTACGAAACCTCTCCTTTCAAAGGGCTTCCTTCAGTTGTTCCTTTTGATATAAATAAAGGGTGGTATGCAGGAATAAAATCTCCACAGACTTCTTATGATGCTTCAGGTGTTGTGAAAAGCTTTTGGGTTTGCAATGTTGCAGAAAATGGAATAGAGGAATTTCAGCTTGAAGGATTTGGTGATGATATATGCCAATTGTTTAATCTTTATACAGGACAGGAATATACAAATTTTCCTGGATTAGGTGAAAGTGAATCTTATAATTTAGTTATAAGGGCACAAACTGCTATTGAAACTGCACAGAAAGCCAGAGCACGTCAAGAAAGATTAACATCTGTTTCTATTGAAGGAAGAAAAATTAAAGTTGGGGAACCTAGTGTTCAGACTCCTGCAGTTCAGTGCACAGATTTCATGTCTGCTAAAGATTGCAGTTTGCTTTTCAATTTATGTGACCCTGTAATCTGCCCAAGTTCAAGATGTAATTTAGGGGGAAATTATCCTGTTCAGAATGTAATACAATCAGGAATAATAGGAAGTATGGTTTTGTGTTATCCTAATGCAAAATGGAATGGTGGAGATGTTTATGTGCCTGTTTGTCTGACTGGTATTCAGGCTGGACTTGACAGCTGGATTTCAATTCAAAAATCTTATAGAGATTGTCTTCAAACAAATTTAAAGACAGGAGAGACAATAGGAATTTGTGATGAGATTAATAGTATTTATACTTGTGAATTTTTCTGGAAGCAGGCTCTTCCTATAATAAACTCTGCATTGCCAAAATTACTTGGCATGATTACAGGACAAAATAAAAAAGGAGGAGGAGAATATCAGGGAATATCTTCGGCTTTGGAAACTGCAAAAGATTCAGTGGATTATTTCAAACAATATTATGCTGCAGATTCTTACAGAGCTTTCAAAGTCCGCTCAACTGAACAAGCAGGAACAGAGATATGCAGCACATTTGTTTCTTTAACTTATCCTGATGAAGGAAGTTTCTTGGATAATTTAATTGAACCTGATTCACCAGTACAATTTACAGGAAAGTTTGATGAGATTCAATTAACTACTGTAACAAATCCTCCAACTTCACAATATAAAGTCTATTATCATATTTATGCAGGAAAAGATTCTGGAGCATATTATCAAGTTTATTTAAGAGGTTCTGGAAGCTCATATTATCAAGATACTGCTCAAAGAAGAATTGTGAAGTCTGATTATATCCCTAGAGGAGGATATGCATCAGAGACAATAGACTTTACTGCCCCATCTGGATACAAGGAATTGTGCATTGTTGTAAATGGGCAGGAAGAGTGTGATTTCAAGGAAGTATCAACTTCTTTTGCAGTTAATTATGTGAGTGATTTGTATCTTGCTGAACAGACATCTACTACAGATATAAAGACAGAAAAGGAATGTATATCTGGAACTTCAAGCTTGTATAGTCTTCTGAATTTAAATGTCCAGAGTGCAGCAGAAAATATAATTGACCCTTCACTTTACACTCAAGGAATAATAAGAATTTGTTCAACAGATGATCCGGGTGTTGGAACTGATGCAAGTGCAGGCACAGAAAGTGCGAGGTGGCAGAAAGTTGGTTATTGTGGAGATAATAAAATAGGGTGTTGGATAGATACAGAGAGTGTTAAAAATGTTATAAGAACAATGAATATAGAAGAAAATGCATTGAAAGAAGTTAGCAAGGATTATGTAGGATATTTGTCAAAGGATTATTTAAATGAAGAAAGTTTTAACAGTAAAATAGATGAAATTAAAAAAGAAACTTCTGATACAAGGAGAATAGAACTTATTGGAGAAATTTTAAACAAAGTTTTCTTTAATAATCAAAAGGCACAATTATTTTTCTGGAGAGGAAAGTCTTATTCTAATTTGGCTATTGCAGAATATAAAATTTTTGATGAAGTGAGAAAAACAGCTGAAGAAATTGCAAAAGCTAAAGCAGAGGCAGGAGCAATTCCAGAAGAAGGTGAAGAAATCCCGGAAGCAGATGTAGGGCTAGGAAGTGTGAAAGTTACTTATCCTGAATATATATTTGCTCCAAAATTCCTTAATTCCAATATACACTTAAAATACAATAAGGAGTGGTATTATTGTCTTGGGAATATTTTAAAGATTTTTGCAGATCCTTGTATTGATTCTGCAAATTGGGCTAAAACATCAGAAATTAAATCTCTTGCAGGATCCACCCATAAAACAATTTTTGAATTTATGGACGACAATCTCGATAAAAAGAATTATGAAGAAGGTTTAATATACCTAATTGATAAAGCTAAACAAGATAAAACCAGCTTGGCTGTTAAGGGGGAAGGTTTTAGTGTTGAAATGGTTTCAGATGGTTCTTTCAATCTTGAGAAGGAAGGCAGTTCTATTGATTTAATTTTTAAAAAGGGACTGTCTGGAGAAAATTGGAAATGGAAAGCACATGATTCTAATATAGATAAAACAGGAATGGATCCATTGAGTTTCACTTTTACTCCTGTTTTGCAATCTCATTTATGCGGTTATTGTGAGGGCCCTGTTGGAGCATGCACACCTACTCTTAAAAAACAGATAGATAAGGAATGTGAACTTTCTAGAAAACATGTAAAAGGATTCGAGAGTTTTCTTCCTGGATTAAAAGACTTGGATTTTTATAGAGGGTCTAAATTTATTTTCGAATTTTTTGTAAGTGAAGTAGCTTCTGGAGATACAACTATTCCTTCGACAGGTGGAGTTTGCACACCCCCTGCAGTTTCTCCAGAAATTTCAAAAATTACAAATGCAAGGGAAAGAGTTTTAAAAATAGCTGAAAATTTAGATGGACAGAGTTCTTCAAAAGCACTTTACTCAAATTGTTGGGAAGCTGCATATTATGTTTATGATTCAGCAGGAGTTTTGAATAAATGTGTTTATTCTGATGCAAAAGGCAAGCAATATACTGTTCAAGGAATTCCAATTAATATTGGGATTGACAAAAAGAATGGAAATATTATTTATCAAATTGCTGATTCTCCAAAAACGCAGTGTAGTTTAAACAAGCAAATTTCTACTGTTCCCAGCGAGGACCAAAAACTAAATAATCTTCGGCCAGGAGATTTATTATCAATAGTTTATGATGAAGATGATGGACATAATGCAATATTTATAGAATGGGTTGATAAAACAAACAGAATAGCAAAATTATTTGATTGGAATGGTGCAGATAAAAATGGAAATAAGATCTTTAGATATTATGAATCTTCTTTAAATGATAATCAGCATGCTGTTTATATGTATTGGGAACCTGTAATTCCGGGAAGCAGTTCAACTTCCTTACCCGCACAAACTTCTACATTAAATTTAGATGAATTTTCAGACACAGAAAAAGAAGTAATAACAACTGCAACAAGTTGCGATAATTGTGGTGATAAACTTTTTAATTTATGTGATGAAAAAGAATGTAATGCCATTGCATTAAAAATTGGAAAAAATTGTGTTTATACAGATTATACTATAGGTTCTGGAAGTTGTGTAGAAAAATAATCCTTTATTTGCAGGGAATAATTATCTTTTGTCCGACTTTTAATTTTGTAGGATTAATATTTGGATTTAGTTTTTCTATTTCTTCTGCTCTCTTCCCTGTTGCATAAAATTTATCTGCAATATTGTAGAATGTATCTCCTACTTTTATTGTATATGTGCATTTTTTTTCATTTTCTTTAACTTGGGTGTTTTTAGGTGCTTGAATTGTCTTTCCTTCCAGATTCTTTTTTTGACTTGAAAAGTATTCTTCATCCCTTTCTCTTGTATATTTCATGTAATTTGTTTCTTTTTGATTTTCAATTACCCCAGAAGGAAAATCTCCTGACTCATAAGAGTCTGATTTTTTGTTTTCATCTTTTAAAATTGGCTGATAAACTTCCCCTTCTATTTGAGCTTGAACTTCATATCCATTTTCCTCTATGAAAGACTTGTTTGGGAAAAATATAGTTGTTCCTTTTGTCTTTGGAATTAAATAAAATGAAACATCTGTTTGCTTATGTGAATTATCAAGTATTTCTTTCAAAACAATATAAGGTGTTCCTTTAATATTTATTTCAGGGAGTTTGAACTTTAAATCCTTGTCAGTTATATCAACTGAAAATCCAAAATATTGGCTCTCTTTTGCTCTTCTTTTCAATTTTTCATAAGAAGTTCTTTCAATAGCCAAATTTGTTACATTTATTTTATCTCCTACTTTTGTTGGGATATATTGAGGAGCACCAATTTTTACTTGCTTTCCTTCCTGAAAAGCTATAGATTCTTCATCTTTATTTGAAACCCAGAAATTTAGCTCTCCTTTTCTTGGGGCATAATCCCAAAAAGTATAACAATTATTAAATAAACATTGCTCTTCAAGCTTGTATTTTTGGAAATCCTTTTCAGTTGTTAATTCATATTTTACATTATTAACATTTCCTTGAATATATTCTCTTTTTTGTGCCATAGAATTTAAAGAGAGGCTTCCAGCCAAAACAATTCCTGCAAGTCCCTTAATGATATTTGAAGTTTTCATAATTTTTGTAAGGATATTATATTTATAAATCTTTTGCTTTGTATTCACTTAATAGTTAGAACAAAGTTAAAAATGCGAAGATTGGGGTGTTGCATAACTCCTTACCTTGTTCGTCGTACTTCGTGACTCCTCACCAACATGGTTGTTCGTCGTATGCGAGGACTAGGATTCGAACCTAGGAAAGAACCAACAAATTGGTTCATTAAGATTTCATATCCATTCAATCTTAAAGCGCTAAACAAATTATTCTGAATTTAAGCGAATTTAGGTTCGAAATAAGAAAAATGCGAGGACTAGGATTCGAACCTAGGAAAGCACTAAGCTAACAGGTCCTAAACCTGTCCCGTTTGACCACTCCGGCATCCTCGCAGTGTAATGAATTTCTTAGATAAATATGCTATAAAAATCTTTAGAATTATATTTATTCTTGTCTTTTCTTTTTAGACTCAATTTCTTTTTGTTTTATCTTATCTTCAAGTTTTAATTTTTCTATTAATTCCTTGTATCTATTTCTTATTGTAACCTCTGTTATTCCAGCAATATCAGCAACTTCTCTTTGGGTTTTCTTTTCATCATTCATCAAAGCAGCTACATAAAGAGCAGCAGCAGCTATTCCTGCAGGGCCTCTACCAGAAGTTAGCTCAACTTCTTCTGCCTGTCTTAAAACTTTTAATGCATCATTCTGTGTTTTTGGACTTAATCTTAATACTGAAGAGAATCTTGAAACATAATCTTTTGGAGAGGATTGGTTTACTTTAATCCCTAATTTTCTTATAATAAATCTGTAAGTTCTTCCTATTTCTTTTCTTTCGACATCTGAAGCTGTTGCCATTTCATCCAGTGTTCTTGGGATGTTATAGGAACGGCAGGCAGCATAAAGACAGGCAGCTATTACAGATTCCATACTTCTTCCACGGACTAATCCTCTTTGAAGAACATAATTATAAATTCTTGAAGCTTCATCTCTTACAACATTTGGAAGATTCAAATAAGAAGCAATAACTCTTAGTTCAGCCATAGCAAGCCTTAAATTTCTTTCAATTGATGTTGAAACTCTTTCCTGCCATTTTTTCAGTCTTAAGAATTTTCTTGTTTGTTTTGGTTCAAGCCTGTATATGTCTGAAATCTCTCCTACATTGGTTGTCAAACCTTTGTCGAATTTTTGCATAGAAATTGGGGCTCCCCCTCTGCCTTTTTTTTCACTTTTGTCAAATTTTCCTGACAAATCCATCCCAGTATCAACCATTTTCTCCTCTATAACCAACCCACAATCATTGCAGATTATTTCTCCGAGATGAGAATCATAAGTTAGATTGATGCTTCCACATTCTGGACATTTTCTTATTCCGGCCATTTTTTAAGAGAATTTTTTGCTATTCTTGAGTTTAATAATAGGGTTTTTAAAGTTTTCGCATTTATAAAGCTTTCGGCTTCTGTAGAGGATAAAAGTAGTGAAAATTATCAGAAATTATTCAACTAAAACACCATTAATCATGCCTTCTTGTGTTGGGCGATTAGTTATTTTTACTTTTCCAAGATCTGTTTCAACAATTGTTCCTTTGGTTAATATGTTTTGTCTTGCTAAAAACCTGTTTGAGGGAGTCTCAAGAACATTTTTGATCTCAATTTTTTTTCCCTTTTTCCCTTTTTCCCTAATATTCACAAATTTTGCCCTGAGTAAATAACTTTTTTTATTTCCCCCCAGAATTCTTTTAATTTTTCTTTTTTCTTCTTCAGAGAGTTTTACAACTTTATTTTGCCCTGGCAGAGCATATTTCTTTTTTTTCATTCTTTTTATGTATCTTCCGCCAGTAATTTTTCTTCCTAGTTTCATATTAAGATAAGCTGATTTTTTGTTTATAAATCTTTTTGTAAATTTTTTTTTGTAGAAGTATAAGAAAAGTTTAAAAACGATTTTATTATCTTTTGATTATGGCTAATGGAATTGAAAGACCTTTAGATTTGTTAAACACATCCAAAGGCAAAGAAGTTTTAGTGCATTTGAAAGGTGACAAGTATTTTGTTGGAACCTTGTTGGCTTTTGATATCCACATCAATTTGGTGCTGGATAATGTAAAAGAAATGCACGAAGGTGAAGTAAAAAAGAGTCTTGGTTTGACTTTTTTGAGAGGAGATACGATTATCTATATCTCTCCAGCTTCAACTGCACTAAAAAACTAAATGAACTGAGCGTTGCGCCTTTATTTTTCGCTGGGCAGTCTTCTCGGCGTCTTATAAATAGCGTGAGCTTTAGAAATTTAATTAAAGGGATTTTCTTTCTATAACTTATGGCATCTAAAATAAAAATTTATTTTTTAGGAACGTCTGCACAAATTCCTACTGCAAAGAGGAATCATTCAGCAGTTTTCTTAAGTTATGAAGGAGAAAATATTTTAGTAGATTGTGGGGAGGGAACTCAAAGGCAGTTTAGAAAAGCAAGATTAAATCCATGTAAAGTTACAAGAATTTTAATTAGCCATTGGCATTCTGATCATGTTTTAGGAATTCCTGGACTTCTTTCTACTTTGGCTTTAAGCGGATATAATAAAACTCTTTATATTTACGGACCAAAAGGAACAAAAGAATTTATGAGGGATTTGCTTAAAGTTTTTAATTTTCAAAAAAAATATGAAATAATTGTTGAAGAGACAAATGGAGGGAAATTTTACGAGACAAATAATTTTTATTTAGAGTCTTCAAGAATGCATCACGGAATTCCAACTAATGCTTATTCTTTTATTATAAAAGATAAATTAAGGCTTGACAAGAGAAAAATTAAAAAATCAAAATTGCCTTTTGGGCCTTTACTTAAAAAACTTAAAGAAGGAAAAGATATAATTTATGGTGGTAAAAAATATAAATCTTCTGATTTTGTTTATGGAGAAAGAGGGAAAAAAATATCTGTTGTTTTTGATACCTTGATTAATGAAAAAATTGTACCTTTTGTTAAAGATTCTGATATTTTAATATGTGATTCAAGTTTTAGTTCAGAAAATAGTGAAGACGCAAAAGAACATTTACATTTGACTGCAAAACAATGTGGTGAAATTGCTAAAAAAGCAAAGGCAAATAAATTAATTCTTACCCATATTTCTCAAAGATATGAAAATAATATTAAAGGGCTTTTGGATGATGCAAAAAGTGTTTTCAAAAATGTTGCAATTGCAGAAGATTTAAGTGAATTGGAAATTTAAGAATTCTTAAACAAAACCTTTTAAATAGTTCTTTGAATAAATTATTATAAATTGTAAGCCTCGGTAGCTCAGCTGGATAGGCTCAGATTAACATCTGGCTAAATCCATTCTGGACTAATGAGCAAAACAATTAAGCCTCGGTAGCTCAGCCTGGATAGAGCACTAGCCTTCTAAGTTAGGGGTCGCAGGTTCAAATCCTGTCCGGGGCATTTTTAAAATGAAAAGAGTATTCCTAATTCACGGATGGGATGGAAGTCCTGAAGAGCCCATGCATAAATGGATAAAAAAGTCTTTGGAGTCAAAAGGTTTTGAAGTTTTTGCTCCCAAAATGCCTAATGCAGATAAACCAGAAATTAAGTCCTGGGTTGCTAAAATTAGAGAAATTGTGAGAGAGATAAATGAAGAAGATATTTTTATTGGGCATAGTGTTGGTTGTCAAGCAGTTTTAAGATATATTGAAAAACTGGATAAAGATGAAAAGGTGAAAAAAGTTATCCTTATTGCTCCTTGGATGTATTTAGATAAAAAGACTATCGAAGAAGAAGGAGAGGAAGTAATAGAAATAGCAAAACCTTGGATGGAAACACCAATTGATTTTAAAAAAATTAAAGCCCATTGTAATGAATTTGTGGCAATATTCTCTGATAATGATCCCTATGTGCCTTTATCTAATGCGGCTATATTTAAAAAAAATTTGGGTGCAAAAACTTTAATTTTAAATAAAAGAGGGCATTTTGACCCTTCAAGTAATATTGATAAACTTCCAGAGCTTTTACATTTTATAAAATGAAAAAAAATATTAAAAATCTAAAATTCCCCCTTAAAGGAAAATATGTTGCAATGATGGCTCCAAGTTTTGTAGTTGATTTTTCTTATCCTTCTATAATTTTACAATTAAGAAAACTTGGTTTTGAAAAAGTTGTTGAATTGACATTTGGGGCAAAGATGGTTAATAGGGAGTATCACAAATTACTTGAAAATTCCAATAATCTTGCTATTTCTTCAGTTTGTCCAGGAGTAGTTGAAACTATAAAGACGAAATTCCCCTCATATAAAAACAATTTAATTCTTGTAGATAGCCCCATGATTGCAATGGCCAAAATATGTAAAGAAACTTACCCCGGTTATAAAATAGTTTTTATATCGCCCTGCAATTTCAAGAAAATAGAAGCAAAAAATTCAAAGATTGTTGATTATGTTATTGATTATAAAGAATTAAAAGAATTATTTTTGAGATATAAAATAAATACAAAAAAGGAGAAAGTTTATTTTGATAAATTTTATAATGATTATACAAAAATATATCCTCTTGCAGGAGGTTTGTCCAAAACAGCTCATTTAAGGGGGGTTATAAAGAAGAATGAGATAAAAATTATGGATGGTATTGGAGAAGTTTTTAAATTCTTTAAAAAACCAGACAAGAAAATAAAATTCTTGGACATTAACTTTTGTGTTGGGGGATGCATAGGCGGCCCATGCATAAATTCAAAAGAAAGTCTTCAAGCAAGGAAAAAAAAGGTATTAGATTATCTTAGATTTTCCCATGAGGAAGATATTCCAAATACAAGACTGGGTTTAATTGAAAAAGCTAAAGATATTAATTTTAATATTAAAAAGTTTTAAATAAACAGGGTTTGTTTCTTTTTCATGCGCGGGTGGCACAACGGTACTGCGTTCGCCTGCAGAGCGAATTTTCGTGGGTTCGACTCCCACCCCGCG
>Ga0265595_1001909_pt1 | contig 15106 bp, 11 predicted proteins | sample saktaG_15_FD_190148 | JGI IMG/M metagenome (GOLD analysis project Ga0265595, IMG submission 190148) | Saline water microbial communities from Sakinaw Lake, British Columbia, Canada - sak_2013_06_06_50m | ecosystem: Environmental > Aquatic > Non-marine Saline and Alkaline > Saline ... | reverse complement strand
CATTATTTTTCTTGTGACTTTTAATGATAGATGAATGAAACTTCTCCGGTCTATAAGGCTTCATTCGATAAATCTCAATCTTCAAATTCATCGCTTTCAACTTTTTCGCCAAATAATTAATAGAAGATTTTTGATCATAACCCAGACAGATTACGTCTGGATTTATCTCTTTAATAATCTTGTAACGATCATCCTTATGACCAAATACCGCTTCATTTACCAATCCGCACTTTCTGACTTCTTTTAATCTTTTTCTTTCGCTGTTGAAAGGTCTGCATCCTTTTATCCTTTTTACCGTACTGTCCCGGGAAACGACTGTAATTAGATGATCACCATACTTTTTAGCCTGTTCCAAAAAATTCAAATGGCCGGAATGGAGGTCGTCAAAAGTTCCAAAAACAAGAATTTTTTTCATTTTTGGCTTTTTCAATCTTTCTTTCTTATTTCATTTTTCCCAACAAAAGGAACTAAAACGTCCGGTATTTTAACGCTGCCGTCTTCTTGCTGATAATTTTCCAAAATTGCGATCAAGATCCGCGGACTGGCGATAACGGTGTTGTTTAATGCGTATGGAAATCTTATCTCGCCGGATTTTTGACGATAACGGATGTTTAATCTTCTTGTCTGCCAGTCTGTCAGATTGGAATCGGAATGGGTCTCTCCGTAAGCTTGGCGGGAAGGCATCCAAGTTTCAATGTCATACATCTTATATTTGCCCGCACCCATGTCGCCGGTGCAAATCTGTATGACCCTGTGAGGCAATTTCAAATCTTTCAATATCTCCTGGGAAATTTTTCTCATTTCCTCAAGCCATTTGTTTGATTCTTTAATATCGTCCCGACAAATCACCACTTGCTCCACCTTCATAAATTCATGAAGTCTGTATAAACCCTTTGTGTCTTTCCCGTAGCTTCCGGCTTCCGACCTGTAGCACTGAGATAAACCGCACATTTTAATCGGTAAATCTTTTTCATCCAAGGTTTTATCGGCATGAAAAGCCAGCAAAGAAGGTTCGGAAGTACCTGCCAAGAACAAAGATTCCTTCGTATTCTCTCCGCCCTCCAATTGTCCGGGATTTCCTATCTGATATACTTCTTCGCGGCCGGCCGGAAAATGGCCGGAACCGATCAAAGCGAATTCTCTGAGAAGAGTGGGCGGGACAAAAGGAGTGAATCCTTTTTCCCTGATTTTATTGAAAGCATATAAAATCAAAGCAAAATGGATTATGGCTCCTTCATTTTTCAGATAATACCCCCTGAAACCGGCTGTTTTGGTGCCGGCTTTAAAGTCAATCAAATCCAAATCTTCGCCTAATTGAATATGGTTTTTGACTTCAAACTTAAATTTCGGCAAAACTCCCCATTTTTCAACTTCCTTGTTATCCTTTTCATCCCGGCCAATCGGAGTATCTTCCGACGGAATATTGGGGACCAAAAACATCAACTCATTGAACTCCCCGTCTAATTCCCTGAATTTTTCATCCAATCTGTCGCTATTCCCGTCCAGCTCCCGCATTTTCAAAATAATCTTGTCTTTTTCTTTTTGGCTTTCGGCCCGCTGGATTTCCTTATTGGCCGCGTTTTTCTGTGCCCTCATATCTTCCAAAGCCCGCAGTGCTTCGCCTCTTTTCCTGTCAACCTCCAAAAGCTCGTCAATATCAATTTTGACTCCCTTTTTTTGGCAGCCCTCTTTGACTTTTTCCGGATTTTCTCTGATGAATTTTATGTCGAGCATATTATTTGTCTTTCGGCTTCATTGTCGGAAATAATATGACTTCCCTTAAACTGTGTGAATCCGTCAATAAAGCGGCTAAACGATCTATGCCCATGCCGAAGCCGGCGGCTGGCGGCATGCCGTATTCCATAGCCGCGATATAATCCTCGTCCATTCTTTGAGCCTCTTCAAAACCTTCTTTGAAAATCTTTTCCTGTTCCTCAAACCTTTTTCTCTGTTCAAGAGGGTCGTTCAGCTCGGAGAAAGCGTTGGCCAACTCAAAGCTGGCGGCCAATAATTGGAATCTGGCTAATTTCTGATCATTATCCCCTTCCAGCTGCTTGGCCAAAGGAGCCGAACCTGCCGGATGGTTAATGATGAATGTCGGCTGGATGATTTTCGGCTGGCAGTATTTCTTGTAAATTTTATCGGCAATTTCCGACTTGCCTTCTCCTTTTTCAACTTCAATCCCCATTTTCCCGGCCTCTTTTTTCAGAGTTGTTAAATTGATTTCTTCCAGATTGATTTTTGTCGCTTCTCTGATCAGCTGGGAGAATTCTATCCTCGGCCAAGGTGGCTTAAAATCTATTTTCTGTCCTTCGTACTCTATCTTCAATCCGCCGAAAATATTTTTAAGCAGAACCGCAAAAAGTTTTTCAGTCAGTTTCATCAAGTCCTTATAGTCGGCGTAAGCCCAGTAAAACTCCACTTGGGTAAAATCCGGATTATGGCTGCGGTCCATTCCTTCGTTTCTGAAACAGCGGGCGATTTCATAAACTTTTTCAAAACCTCCGACCAAAAGCCGCTTCAAGTAAAGCTCCGGCGAAATCCGCAGATACAAATCCATATCCAAGGCGTTCAAATGGGTCTTAAACGGCTTGGCTTTAGCTCCGCCGTAAATCGGCTGCAAAATGGGTGTTTCCACTTCCAAAAAACCTTCCTTGTCCAAAAATTCCCTGATGCCTTTAATAATAAGGGTTTTTTTCTCGAATTTATTCCTGATTTCGGGATTAAAAATCAGATCCAAATATCTCTTTCTAAAACGCTCTTCTGTATCCTGCAAACCGTGCCATTTTTCAGGCAAAGGCAGCAAGCTTTTGGCCAGCATTTTAAAGCCGGCTGTTTCGGCTGTTTTCTCCCCTTTTTTTGTTTTAAATAAAATTCCCCTTATTTCAATGAAATCCCCGATATCGAAACTTTTCAAGAAAAACTCATATTCTTTTTCTCCCAGTCCGTCTTTCTTGAAAAAGGCCTGGATTTTTCCCGTGCCGTCTTCGATATCCGCAAAAACCGAACCGCCGTGGCCGCGCAGCGATCTTATCCTGCCCGTCAAAACCACCTCTTTTTTCGAACGGGAAAGCTGACTGAAACCAGCCAGAGCTTCCGCAATCTTGTGGGTTCTTTTGGTCTTTTCCGGATAAGGATTCAAAAGCGACTTTTTAATCGCCTCCAACTTCTTTAATCTGATTTTTCTTATTTCATCGACTGTCGCCATATATTCTTATTTTACTTAAATTCCCGAAAAAATCAAAACGGAAAGACAGATGTTCTAACGACTAAAATACCATTCCAAGATTTCTTTGGCCACGGGCAAGGCGGCTGCCTGGACGCCTTTGACGTCTTCAACCAATACGGTCAGAACTATTTCCGGATCATCATAGGGGGCGAAAACCGTAACCCAATTATTGTAACGGTCCCTGCCCAATTCAGCTGTGCCGGTTTTGGCGGCAGCCGAGACCGGCAAAGAATTAAGTATAACGGCTGAAGCCAAAGGACTGTTTTCCCCGGTTACCGCCTGCCTCATTCCTTCTCTGATGATCTGCAGATTTTCGGAATTTATGAAATCTTGGCGGATAATTTCCGCTTCAAAGCTTTCAACAGTCCGGAAAGGGGCGATTGAAGCGTCAATTATCTCTTTAACGATCTGAGGCTGATATAAGATGCCGTTATTGGCGATGGCTCCGAAAGCGACAACCACTTCCAAAGGCGTAATCAAAATATATCCCTGGCCGATGGAAAGATTGTAAGTATCGCCGTCCCACCAGCCCTCGTTGAGAGTTTTCTTTTTCCATTCTATATCCGGAACGAAACCGCTGATCTCGCCCGGCAAATCAATGCCTGTTTTTTCCGCCCAGCCGAATAATTCCAAATATTCCTTGATCTTGGTTGGCCCCAGACCGGACTGCCCTTCATAGCCGCCACCGACAGTATAAAAATAAACGTTGCAGGACTGGGCAATGGCTTTTTTCATATCCACCCAGCCGTGATTCGTCCAGTCCTTGAATTTATAGGTAATTTCCGGGTCATAACGGTGGGGAATCTCGATAAAGCCGTAAGTATAAATGCTTTTTTCCGGGTTGATTATGTTTTCCTCAAGAGCGGCTGAGGCGATCAAAGGTTTAATGGTGGAACCGATCAAATACCTGCCGGAAACAGCCCGGTTAAAAAGAGGGTTAAGGTTTCCGGCATCCGCCAAAAGATTTTGTAAGGATTCCAGATCTGCTCCCTTTTGGAATAAATTATTGTCAAAACCGGGCAAAGAGACCAAAGACAAGATGCCGCCGGTTTTGGGATCCATGGCTATAACCGCTCCTCCTTTAGCTTCAAGTTCCTTATATTTGGCTTCCAAGGATTCTTTGGCTTTCCTTTGCAGACCGGCATCCAGCCAAAGAACCAGACTGTTGCCCGACTCGGGCAAAGAAATCACTTCTTGGGAAATCGCTTTGCCCAAGGCATCTCTTTCAATCCTCAATTTTCCCGGATTTTTCCTTAAATAGCTTTCATAAAAATTTTCCACTCCGGTCCGGCCGATATAATCAGCAATCGAATAAAATCCGGAGGCTGCCCCGAATTCTTCGCTTTTTATCTTCCCGGTATAGCCGATAAGATGGGCAAAAACCTCGCCTTCTTTGTACTCCCTGACAATGTTGCTTTTTATTTCAAAACCGGGCAAATCGTCAATCTTCGTTTCAAACATGACCAATTCCTGATGAACCAGGTTTTCGACGATTAAAACCTGGCTTGTTTCGGATTCCTCTATCTGTTTTTTCAACTCGCCTTGGTCCTTCCCAAAAAGCTTAGAAACTTCTTGTAGAATTTTTTCCCTGTCCTCCTCAGCCGGCGGAAATTTACTTTTTTCGCAAATCAGATCGAAAGTCGATCTGTTGAAAACCAGCTGCTCCATGTTTTTATCGTAAATCACTCCCCTTTCCGACTGGATTTGATGAAAAATAAACTTGTTTTTTTCCGCCAAACGGAGGAAATCTTTTCCTTCGACCACTTGCAACTGAAAAGTCCTGAACAGAAGAAAAAACATCAACAGAAAACAAAAAACAAAAAAACTCTGGAGAATCCTTTTCAAAAGAGGAACTTCGAATTTTTTTTCCGAAAAACCGAAATCTTTTTCTTTTTTTTCGGCCAAAGAATCCAAAAGAATCTCGTGGGGCTCTATTTCCCCATTCAAAGCAAACCGGATCTTTTTATCCTTAAATTTATCCGCCAACTGGAAATCTAACATATTTTTCAGAGATAATTCTTAAAATCAGGGAAAAACCGGCCAAAGCCAGGGTATAAAATCCGAAAAATCCAGCATTGCCCAGAGAAAAAACATCCAGGAAAAAGCCGCCGATCAAAGCCGAAAGTATTCTGTTTTGGCCGGAAGAACTGAAAATATTGATGAAGATAACGGCCAGCAGGACGAAATTGGCGATGATACCCGGCATTTTGAAATGAACCCAAAAACCGGTCTGAGTCAAAACCAAAAGATAAAAAAAGAAAATAAAAAAGACAATCTTCCTGACCATTATCAAAATTCTGTAATGACGAATAAATAATCCAGGTTTTTAATGTTGAAAAAAGGCGTTATTCCCGCTCTTTGAAAGGGGTTGGCGTCTGATTTATCTATTGTTTCGATTTCTCCCACCAGCAAACCCTGAGGATAGACGCCGGTTAAAGCCGAAGTGACGACTGCTTCGCCTTTTGAAATTTCCTCGTCTTTGGGAATCAAATCCAAATAAAATTTGAAATTCCCCTCGCCTTTTATTATCCCGTAAATTTCGCTTTCGATGATTTTCGCGTCGAAAGAACTTTCTTTGTCGGAAATTAAAATAACTTCGGAAAAATTCTCGTAAACTTCGCCGATTTTTCCCACCAGAACTTTCTGGCCGGTAATAACCGGCTGGCCGCTTGAAATTCCCTCTCTTTCACCTTTATCGATCAAAATGGAATCGTGAAAAACATCTTTACTCGTCAGCCGGACAAGCATCATTTGGAATTCTTTTTCCAGTTCAAGGTTCAAGGCCTCCCTCAGAGTTTCATTTTCTTCTGCCAATTCTGCCAAAGCAGCAATCCGGCCGAGCAACTCCTCTTTTTCAAGATAGAGGCTGTTCAATTCAATTTTGCAGGTAGCCGGTTCGAAAATTCCGGAGAAAAAATCCGAAACGCTTTTCCCCGCCTGCCAGAACGTTTTCTGAACCGGCGAAGATATCAAAAAGAAAAAATTCTTAACATGTTTTGAAAAACCCGTCAGATTCAAAACAACAAAAAGAACAATTAAAAGAATCGAAAAAACGATAATTTTCTTTACATTTTGCCGTAATTTCGTCCTTGAATTAATTTTCATATGGTTCATTTTAGCATAAACACCATCCTCCATCAAAAAGGACTTGACAGAGTTCCTTGGATTAATATACTATTCTTAGAATAAAAAAAGGTCGTCGCGGAGTTACGAAAAATTTTAATTATAATTAAAATTTTTATGGCAAAAGACAAACTTTTTGCTTCCTCTTTTAGCCAAGAAATCGAAGGAAATTACGACGAAGAAGAATTCTCCGGACTCGAAGAAGACCCGGAAACCGAAGAAGCTGAAAAAGAAGAGGAAGAAGAGGAAGAAGAGGAAGAAGAGGAAGGAAATAATGGCGGATGGGAAGAAGAATAAATAAAAAGATTTAATTTTTTCTCTTAAAATCGGTTTAATATCTAAAAATAAAAAATCGCCCGTTTCTACGGGTGATTTTTTATAAGACAAAAGGCGCTGGGATGGCAGCTACCTACTTTCGCGGTAAAAACCACTATCATCGGCCTTGGCGTATTTCACTTCCGAGTTCGGAATGGGATCGGGTGGGACAACACCGGTATAACCGCCATCTCAGCGCCCTTTGCTTGCTTTGTCACGTAAACGTGACTTGGTCATTAATCACTAGCCCAGTTAAGAGGGCAAAAAAATAATGATTTATTAGTACTGCTCGGCTGAATGCGTTACCGCACTTACACCTGCAGCCTATCAACCCCGTCATCTGCGGGGGATCTAAGAGTCCTAATCTTGGGGTTTGCTTCGCGCTTAGATGCTTTCAGCGCTTATCAGTTCCCGACTTAGCTACCCAGCAATGCTCCTGGCGGAACAGCTGGTACACCAGAGGTCAGTTCCTCCCGGTCCTCTCGTACTAGGGAGAACTCCCCTCAAGACTCAACGCCTACGGTAGATAGGGACCAACCTGTCTCACGCATTAATCATCTATTACTAAATGTATGGACTATACCATCAACCTGTTAAATACTACTAATGGTAATTTAACAGGTGACCGACGTGTAATAAAGGATATTCCTTTATTATCTTAATTTAATTAAGAAAGTCTCTACGGGGTTACTATACGATTTTTTCGTTTTTTAGAATAATTAAGATTTCTAAAAAGGTCAATTAATTTCATCAATTCAGTAAAATCTTTTTTATTTTTTACCTTTTCTTTCGTTTCTAAAATTTTAATCATTAAAGAAGCTTGTTCTTTTTTAAGGATAATATAAGGAAAAATTATCGCAAGGAATTTTTTAATATTATCCGTTTTTCCGATAATATATTCTAAAATTCCGTCGCTACGTTCCCGAATATATCCTAATTCAATCAAAGAACAAATTTTTAAAAATTTTGGTTTGTCCTTTAATGATTGGAAAAACACAATATATGGCGCAACTTGAAATTTATAGCGATAACTTGAATTAGGTTTAAGTTGTACATAAATACTCCCATCGCCATCAAGAAATCCCGCTAGATACGCCTTTTGTGTTGATGAAATCTTTTGACTCATATAGAACTTCCCTCGGTATTATCCTATCATACGACAGGTTATAACGTCAAGATAGGAATTCACCGATATGAGTCGGTTTTTCAATCGCAATTACTCACGATTGCCGCCGTGTGTTACTCGATATTTCAAAGGTTCTTTTTGACGGTTTGAACCCAGCTCACGTACCTCTTTAATTGGCGAACAGCCAAACCCTTGGGAGCTTCTCCACCCCCAGGATGAGATGAGCCGACATCGAGGTGCCGAACAGAGCCGTTGATGTGGACTCGCGGGCTCTACTAGCCTGTTATCCCCGGGGTAGCTTTTGGTTGATGATCTTCTGCGGTTCTACTAACCACAGTCGGTTCACTAAGTTCCACTTTCGTGCCTGCGCGAGTTATCCCTCTTGCAGTCAAGCCGGCTTGTGCCTTTACACGACCAGCACGATTTCCATCCGTGCCTAGCCGACCTTAATAAACGCCTCCGTTACCTTTTAGGAGGCAAGCGCCCCACTTAAACTGCCCATTAAACACTGTTTCCGCCGCTGAGGCGGATTAGAATTAAGGTCACGAAAGACGGGTGTTTCATTGGCGGCTCCATCCCGACCGAAATCGGAACTTCAAAGCCTACCCGCTACGCTACGCATTCAAAACCTAAATTCAATATCTAACTACAGTAAAGCTCCCGGGGTCTTTCCGTCTAGCCGTAGGTAACCGGCATCTTCACCGGTATTGCATTTTCACCGGGCTCCTCGTTGAGACAGTCCCCCAGTCGTTAAGCCTTTCATGCGGGCCAGAACTTACCTGGCAAGGGATTACGCTACTTTAACACGATTATAGTTATCGCGGACGTTCACTGGCGCTTCGGTCACTCAGCCTCTCCTTGCGAAGAGACCGGCGACGTTAACGTTCCAGCACTGGTCAGGCCTCAGCCCCTATACATCTTCTTACGAATTAAGCAGGGACCTGTGTTTTTGATAAACAGTCGCCAGGGGTACTTTCGCTGCGACCCTGGCCCTTGCGGGCAGGGTAGGTCTTATTGCGAACTTACGACCACTTTTTTGCCGAGTTCCTTAACGAGGTTTCACCCGTTCACCTTGGTACATTTACACCAACCCACCTGTGTCGGTTTTGCGGTACGGAATCCGTCAGATAGTATATTTCAGACTTTTCCGGGCAATCTTGTTTTTGGAACGGCAGATTGCTCTGCCTCGGAATCCAATAACCCTTCCAAAAATTTTGACTGCGTCATCTGAAGTTTATCTGAAGGATGGGCCGGAATATTAACCGGCTGTCCATCATCCCGGCCTTTCGGCCGAAGACTAAGGCCCGCCTAACCCTTGGATGATTGTCATTGCCAAGGAAACCTTGGGTTTTCGGTGTGCCGCTATCTCAGCGGCATTGCGGTTACTCATGCCAACATTCTCACTTCTCAACGCTCCACCCGATGCCTTACAGCCGGGCTTCAACGCATTGAGAACGCTCCCCTACCCCCTGCATTTTTTGAAAAATACAGAGTCTTATCTTCGGTACTAAGCTTAGCCCCGTTAAATCTTTGGCGCAAGACTCCTTAATTAGTAAGCTATTACGCACTTTTTAAAGGATAGCTGCTTCTAAGCTAACCTCCTAACTATCTCAGGCGTCTCACTTCCTTAAAAACACTTAGCTTAGTTTAGGGACCTTAGATGAAGATCTGGGCTGTTTCCCTTTTGACCATGGAGCTTAGCCCCCACAGTCTAACTGGTACTATTTTTTTCCAGCATTCGGAGTTTGGTAGGAATATCTAGCAAAAGCCACGATATTCCTTCCAGTGCTCTACCTCTGGAAAAATTGAGGTACCGCTAGCCCTAAAGCTATTTCGGGGAGAACCAGCTATTACCAAGCTCGTTTAGCTTTTCACTTCTTACCACAGCTCATCCCAGAGTGTTGAACGGCTCACGGGTTCGGGCCTCCTCCCGGATTTCTCCGGAATTCACCCTGGCCATGGCAAGCTCGCTTGGCTTCGGGTCTTGAACATACAACGAAAACGCGCTATTAACGCTTGCTTTCACTACGTCTCCGCCCCAGAAGGGCTTAGACAAGCTGTATGGTCAAACTCGTTGGCTCGTTCTGCAAAAAGCACGCCGTCATCCCGCAAGCGGGACTCCGACTCTTTGTAAGCATGATGGTTTCAGGTTCTATTTCACCGGGATCACCTCCCTACTTTTCACCTTTCCCTCACGGTACTGGTTCACTATCGGTGAGATTGAGTATTTAGCCTTAGCCGGTTAGTCCGGCTTGTTTCTCCCAAGGATATCGTTTCTCGGGATACTCAAGATAAATAACAAGGAGCGTAAAGGAGTTTTCGAATACAGGGCTATTACCTTCTTTGGCTTCTCTTTCCAGAGAGATTCTTCTAACCAACCTCCACCAAAATGTTCTCCCTCAGGTGCTAAGCACATAAGAAATTATGTGCTCGGCTCCCGACGCTATTTTCTTACAACCCCCATTTTCTCTTGCGAAAAAATAGGTTTGGGCTGTTTCCCTTTTCGCTCGCCGCTACTAAGAGAATTAACTTCGTTTTCTTTTCCTCTGGGTACTGAGATGTTTCACTTCCCCAGGTTTGCTCGCATTGCAAAACAATGCGTTGCACTGTTTATCGCAGTGCAGGGTTATCCCATTCGGAAATCCCCGGATCAAAGGTTGCTAGCCACCTCCCCGAGGCTTATCGCAGACACGCCACGTCCTTCGTCGCCTCAATCTCCCAAGGCATCCACCATCTGCTTGTAAAATTTTTGTTCGCCCAGTTAACAAGAAATAAATCAAGTTAAGCTGAGCTAGCAATTAATAACCACAAAATGAGTATATATTTTTTTGACGGTTTAAGACGTATTCAGTTTTCAACGAACTTTCCAAACAATCTTTCAATAAAAAAGCGCCCCGTTGGAAGCAGGACGATTTCTGAGACATAAAAAAACTCAGAAATTTTTAACTGCTTCCTTTGTTTAAGAATTGTCTTGTGTTTCTCATACCTAAAATCAATTTTAGCAAAATATGAATCTCTGTCAAGGGGCTGGAAAACGCCAGCCCCAAGAGAGAAGTAATATCGAATTTATTCCTTTAATTTCCTTCTCAAATCCTGCAGAAACTCTGCTGCTACGTCCTTTCCGCCCAAGCCAAAAGCAATAACAAAAACAGCTACCACTCCGTAAACCAAAGCGCCGAACAAAGTATCAACCATTTCCGGGACAATAAGCAGCTGTCTGAGAATGGCTAAAATAGCAAAAAGCCAGATAGCCCATTTAACAATCGCTCCAGCAGCACGGGTGTAGTTAAACCTGGCGCTTTCTGCTGCGGCCACCACCACTTTTTGAATAATGTCAGCGACAATAGCTGCCACCACAAAAATCAAAGCAGCGACAACAACATTGGGCAAGTAACCAATCACTTTTCCCAAAAGAACGGCAAAGTCCGACCATCCCAAAATACCGACTGAGATTTGCAGAAAAACGATAATCAAAATCCATTTGACAATCGCTCCAATAAAACTTGAGGGATCGACTTTGATTTCCGCTTTTTCCAAAGCGTTTTTCCAGTCTCCCCTGTCAAAAATCTTGTTAAATCTCAGCTTTTTTAATACTTCCGCTATTAATTTGCCCAGGCCGACTGAAATAAACCAGCCGATAACAAATAATATGATTGCTCCAAGCAAAACAGGAAGGAATTGTAAAAAATTCTGCCAAAGAGCTTGGAACGCCTGAATAGTTGCTGAATACCAATCTAAAACCATGGTTTTAATTCTTAAATTAATTTTATTCGACCTTTACCGAAGACATATTTAAATGAACTTCGGTTTGCGAATATTAAAGTATTATACCATTGCAAGGGAAACAAAAAAGCTCCCCTGTGGAAAACTTTTGTGGATTAATAAAAATAGAAAGGCTTACCAATATTGCTATTGGTAAGCCTTATGGATATTTTTACCTCATTTTATATCAGCTGACATCTCTGATTGAGTCTTCTGGACGGTTATGATCCATAAAATTTTCGATCTTGTAACGCCTACAGAACCATGAGCCACATTGAACAAAAGCAAGCCAACGCTCTGCTTTTCCTATCCGTCCCTCATTAACGAATGTAACTATCTTGTCTAGCATGCCGTAGCAATGGCTGAGACCTAATCTTTTATTCTTCAGCAGCTTATCGTGCGGGTAATCAATTTTCTCGATACCCATTTCCCCAAAGAGCTTCTGATAAATCTTGACAGCCTCTAATATTTTTTCTGGCTTCATTGTCATTTCTATTCACCTCCTAAATAAAAATACCACTATAAGTGATATTCGTCAAACTTCACAATCAACCAAATTAACTATTTAATCAACGACAAATCCCCGTTGATAACAACTGGTCTTACCGCCTCAATCTCGGTTTTGTAATAAGGAATTTCCGGAATAGGATTAAGTAAAAAAATCTCCTGATTCAATACGTGGGCAAAGCCAATTTCCATCAAGGTATTGCCGCCGATATAATTCTTAATACCGTTTTTATCGTAATTCAAAACAAGAATAGCATCGGCCCCCTGCATCTTTTTCCAAAATTCCCGTATCGCATCCATATTATATTTTTGATGCAGTTTAATTTTTTCTTTTTCTTTATCGGTTTTGCCAATCAATGCTTTATAAAGATCTGTTACGAAAGCATCATGTCCAAACCTAATAAGCTCGTCACGAGCTTCAAGCATTTTTTCCGTAAATTGCATACTACCGATAATTCCTATTCTCATAGATATAAATAAATTAAAGTGGACCTCAACGGATTCAGTTGGAACCAGTTTATGGAGGAACTACGGATGTGGAATCAGTTACAGAATTATATTTATAATATACCAGAATTAGCGGATTAAGCTATTTTAACAGAAGCTCCTTTACACTTTTCCTTAACCTTGCTTTCGGTCTTTCGGCTGGATAGCCAAGAGTAATGACAAAAGGAACGACATAATTCTTGGGGATACTCAGAACTTTCTTTATTCTACCTTTGTGTCTCCAACCTATATAACAAGTTCCTAATCCTAACTCCGTTGCCCTTAAAACTAAATTCTGAGCAGCAATTGAAACATCTCTGACTGCTCGAATTTGAAAGGGATCATCAAAACCTGGTTCAAGTTTCTCTTTAGGATATACTTCTGGGTTTCCGCAACAAACTATAATTACAGGTGCTTGATAAACAAATTCTTGTTTAAAAACTTTATTTTCCTTAAGCTTTTGCTTTGTCTCTTCGTCTTGAACAATAAAATATCTTGCTGGCTGGGCATTGTTGCCAGAAGGAGCTAATCTGGCTGCGTTAATAAGCTCTTTAATTAAAACTCTCGGGACTTTCTTGTCTTGATATTTTCTTATGCTTCTTCTTTTTGTAATTATTACTTTTAGATTCATAGCCGTTAAAACCTGTTTTACTTATTTATGTTATAAACCTTAGAGTATTGACATACTTTCTGTAATTTCATATACTGAAAGTAGAAAAGTCGGTAAATGTGCGGATAGCCATGGCCGATTTTTTTGTTTATACTAATATTTCAAAAATTCCTGGATTACTTTTGTTATCCATTTTCCTGTTTATCAATCGTTTCATCATAGAATGAATTTTAGTTATTTTTATCTTGTCGCCCATTTTTATCTTATAAACCATATCTGCCATTACAGCTAAACTGTCTGCCATCTGAACATCTACGTCTAAGTTTGATTTATTAACTAAACTTAATGACGTAATTTTATTTCTATAGTCGTAACCTGTTATACCCTCTGATGGGATACCTATTGATTGTAATCTATTATGCGCCTCTATTAGATATTTGTCTTGTTGCGGACACGATTCAATAATAATTTTCCCATTATTACTACTAAGATGTTTTTTAACGAATTCTTCTATTATTTTATTATAACTTCTTCTTAAAATAGTGATGTCAGTCCATCCCAATTTTTTAGCTTTTCCTTTATCGGCTATAACAAACGCGAAAGATAAAATATCTTCATTAAAAATAACTACAAAATTAGACCAAAAATTTATCTCTTTCAATGGGTCTTCTCTCAATGTTGCAAATGGCCCCTTCCTTCTTAATATGTCTCTGCAATGTAAAACTATCTCCTCGTCATTAAAATATTTCTTTTTCAGTTTCTTAATTCGGCTTTCTAATTTTACTTTAAATCTTTCCGGCATAATAAGCCCAGACAAAACAAAATTTTTACACGGATGATTAAGATCCGCTTTTCCCGACTCATCTAATGCTAAAATTTTATAGTCTCGCATGTTTTTTATTCTATCAAAAAACCGCCTTCCTGGCGATAGATTTGTGGAGCGAAATAAATCTACTGCGTAGATTTAAACGCTCCTACCACGTTTAAATTTTGCCTGCAAAATTTATTATGTGGTGGACTACGTAAGATTCAGTTGGAACCGCTTATTACAGGACCTCAAAGCTTTTCAAGAGCTACAATTCATCGAAGGTTAAACTTTCTCGTTTATAGCAGCTTGACAAACGAATCTCGAAATAAGAAGAAAAGAAGTAGATTCTACTTTTTAGGAGGCATCAATGATTAAAGTGTTTCACATTTTACCTATTGTCTATCTGAGACGATTATGGAACCAAACGTGGCTCTTTCGACATCAATGGTTCTGCCAAATCTTTCATTGGCGCTACCGTTAGCCAACGTTCGGAGGTTACGGCTTTGGCGGAAGGACTGATCGGCAAACCGCTATCTACTGTTCCAAGTGTCATACCTCTCGAGCTGTATGTGGTTGGGAAAAAGCAGTTGTAGTGAAAACAGACGCTCAAATAACAACTGAAATTGATACATACGGACGTGAACAGTTAACGCCAGAAGGATATTGGCACAATGGAAAATGGGCAGTCAAAAAATTAACCAATTCTCTTAAGGGCTCGATGGGTTAGATCGAGCCTTTTATTTTTTCAGTAAATATTGTTTTCTGTCGATATGGACCCGAGCGGACTCGAACCGCTGACCTCCTCATTGCAAATGAGGCGCTCTAGCCAACTGAGCTACGGGCCCAAAACTGGTGGGCGGCGAAGGAATCGAACCTTCGACCTCTGCTTTATCAGAGCAGCGTTCTAGCCACTGAACTAGCCGCCCAACATAATCCCAGCATATCAAAAAAAATTAAAAAAAACAAATTAAAAAATACGCTTCCGCGTATTAATTAATTCAGTCACTTGAAGCTGTCCCGAAAGCCAACCTTTAAGGTACGCTGGCCAGCACCTCAGAGTCAAAGAGAGAATTCTTCCCCTTCAACTCCAGCCGACACTTTGTTCTAATCAAAAAAATTAGAAATGTAGTGATCCACCGA
>Ga0265595_1001906_pt1 | contig 15113 bp, 6 predicted proteins | sample saktaG_15_FD_190148 | JGI IMG/M metagenome (GOLD analysis project Ga0265595, IMG submission 190148) | Saline water microbial communities from Sakinaw Lake, British Columbia, Canada - sak_2013_06_06_50m | ecosystem: Environmental > Aquatic > Non-marine Saline and Alkaline > Saline ... | reverse complement strand
TCGTAGTTATTAACAAAAGCTTGGATGTTACTACTTATGTTAATGGAACATTTGATAAAACAACTAACTTGTCTTCAGTTCCAGGCAATATAACTGCGGGTGTTAATCTATTAATTGGAAAAACAGGTACTGGTTGTTTCAATGGCTCAATTGATGAAGTCTTAATCTTCAATCGTTCATTATCAGCTTCTGAAATATCTGCATTATATGAATCATCAAGTAGTTATTATAATATGAGCTATAACTCAAGTGCTGAACTTTATTATGTTAATAAGACATTTGAAAATGCTGGTAATTATAGTTGGGATGTTTATTGTAATAAAGATAATTATCAGGTTTTGAATATTAGTGGTGATATTGATGTGAGGTTGCCTTTGTTTAATCAGTCAAGTGTTGGTTATGATACTAATAAGATTTGGATTAATTATAATGAAAATGTTAATATGAGTATTAATGTTTCTGAGTTAGGAATTGATGAGTTGAATTCTGGTTATAATTTAAGTAATGTTTGGGTTGAAGTTCAGATGGTTAATAATAGTAAAGAAAATATTAGTTTGAGTTGTTTAAGTGGTGGAAATGATTGTTATGCAGGAGGAATTTGGAATATGAGTTATAATCATTCTGGTGTTTTAGGTGATTATGCTTTGACTTGGTTTGGAAACTTGACAAATAATTTTGGAGTTATTAGATTAGTTGAAAGTAATTTCTCTGTTCAAAATACTTCAATTTCTGTATTGCATCAAAATAATGCAAACACTACTCAAGAGATTGCAATTTCAGGACAAATAAATAGAACAAATAGTACAGAGTCTTGGGAAATTGAAAATAATCTTTTCTTGATTAAGTTGAATAATGTAACTGTTACAAGTGATACTTATAATGATACTGACTTTGTTTCAGGAGTTGGAAGTGGTGTGAATATTAGTAATGTTGTTGAATTGAATTTAAGTTCTGGAGGTAGTGTTGAAACTTATGCAGATAGTTATACAACTACTGGTTATACTTCTGGTGCTTATGAATATCATAATCCTGCTTGGTATCACGACGGTAGTGATGGTTATTTGTTTGAATATGACCAGATGCTTTCAAGTGTTGGAAATATAACTTACAAGTTTTCAAGTGTTACTAATTTTTATAATGCAACAGCTTATGTTACAACTTTGGCAAGCAGTGATGGAACAGGAAATACAAGTGTTTGGTTTAGTGAAGATACAGCTTCTTGGAGTATTATTGATTCAAGTATTTCAAAAGGTGCAACAATTGGAGGAAGTCTAAGTGTTAATGGTTTAGAAGAGTTTTATGTTCAGATAAGAAGTGATACAAATGATTTTGAAGGTGAGAACCCTGTTACAAGTGTTCAGATAAATTATACTAATTATGATTATGCAAGTTTGGGTAGTTTTAATTCTACAAGTATTTATCTTCCTAATATAACTTATACTGTTTTGAAATGGGGACAAGCTTTGAATGGACAAGATATTAAACTGCAATTAAGACAAAGTGATAATGGAACTAGTTGGGAAGGATGGAGTAATAATTATACAAATCATCTTGATAATGATATTTCAAGTTTTACAAAAGATTATTTGCAATATAGAGCTTGGTTAAGCACAACAAACAACAGCTTGAGTCCTTTGTTGAGAAATGTTGAGATTAAATATTTTAATGCTTCAACAAATTCAACAGGTGGTTATAATTATAATATAACTATTCCTACTGATTCAATTGGAAGTTTGCCGTTGGAGATTAGTATTTTGCAGAATTCTGTAACAGGAATTATTGGAAGCAATGTTAGCAATGTTGGTGTTTGGGCAGAAACTAGTTTACCTTATTATGTTGAGAAAAATTATTCTGGAACAGATTCAAATTATAGTGTTCATGTTAATTTTACAAGAGCAGATACAGGTGCTTTGGTTTATGGGGATGTTAATGTAACAATTTCAAATACAACTAAATCTTTGAGTAGTCAATGTTCTGGTGTTCAGCAGTGTTCAGCTTCGTGGATTGTGCCAACGGATTTAGGTTATGGAAATTATAGTGTGAATATTAGTGGAAGTAATATAACTGGTTGGTATGTTAATTCAAGTGTTGGTTATGATGATTATTTAGAAGAGAAAAATACTTCTGGTTCTTTGTATATTCCTAATAAAACAATTGGTGATTTTTCAGCTGGAACTGATTATAATTTTTACTGGAATGCAACTTTGAATAATACTGGAAGAGCAAGTATGAATAATGTTCATGTGTTTTATTATGATGCTGCAACAGATAATTCTATTAAAGAAATTACAGAGATTACTCCTTGTGTTAGAATTTTACCTAATTCAAGTTGTAATGCTTTGATGATGATTACTGTTGATGGTGATTCTACTGCAGGAGATAAAAGAGTTTCTTGGAGAGCAAACTGGACTGATAATGATGGAAGTGTTGCAGGGGGAAGTGATTATATTACTTATACTGATATGTGGGTTGTTTTAACTTTGAATGCAACCTTAGGAATTAATCAAACAAATCATAGTTTGGAAATTGAGCATGGACAGTCTGATAATTTTAATTTTTTAGTTCAATCAACAGGAACAGATGCTGTTACTAGTATTAATATTGATTTTATAGAGGGTAATATAACTGGTTTGAATAACTTGTCTAGTTCATGGGTTTCTATTTCACCTTCAAGTATTGCAGGAATTGTTGCAGGAGGTTCTTCAACAGTTGGAGTAAATGTTACTCTGCCTTTGCAAACACCTGCTGGAAATTATTCTGGAATTTTGAATATAACCTCTGCTAATGGAGGATATAGGGAAATGAATTTAACAGTTCGTGTTCCTGAGAATGGTTCTTGGTATTTAACACCTGATACTAATTTGACATATAATCATTCATATTCTTTAAACACTGCTGGAGAAATTGGTAATTATACCATTGTTAATTTAGGTAATTTAAATATTACAATGAATGTGAGTTATTCTCCTTCGAGAACTACTGATTATTCTGCATTTGGAACTAGTTTGTTTCAGGAAAATTATAATAATGGAATTATTACAAATCCAACTCAGGTTAATGTTACTGCTGGTGAAAATGCAACAGTTACACTTTATCAAAAAGGTAATTCTGCTTCATTAAATGATGTTGGTGTTGATGTTTATTTTTATAATGCATCTGGAAATCCTACTAATTTTTCAATTCAAGATTCATTTTATATTTATGAAATGCCTCCTCAAGTTGATACTATTTATTTTATACTTGATGGTGTTAATGGGAATAAGGCAGAGTTGAATAAAAATTTGACAATTAAAGTTAGGGCTACTGATGATATTGGTTTGAATGAAACTTCGACAACAGTTAATGTTAGTTTTGGAGCAAGTGTTGTTGTTTTGAATGCAACAAGTTTGTGTTCTGAATTTGGTGAATGCACAGGAGTTGCTGGTGCAAGAACTGTTGTTAATTATAGTGTAAACATGACTCCAAGTTCTGCAACAGGATATAATGTTGTAGCTTTGGTTAAAGATAATCAAGGAAAAACAAATTACTCAACAACATATTCATTTACTGCTTATGGAACTACTAATGTTGAATTGAGCAAGAATTTGTCTTCTATAACTATTAATGATATTAATAAAAATAATCATAAAGCATTTTATGTTAATTATACTATTAATAATACTGGAAATGTTTATGCTTATTCACCTACATTAAATTTTTCAGGAATAAATAATATTAGTGTTAGTAATTATTCTTTTGCAAATATTAATTCAGCAAGCAAGTCAACTTATATTGCTTTGTTTAATGTTTCTAAACTGACTGCTCCTGGAACTTATAATTTTACTTCTGTTTTAAGATGGAAAAATCCTGATAATACTTATGCAAGTGATTCAGAAGTTTTGTCAATTATTATTGGTTCAAACAAATCTTTTGATTATGGATTGCAAGAATCTAATTTAACTGTTATTTCTAATGGTTATAATTCTACAATTTTGTATTTGAATAATACTGGTAATGCTGAACTTGCTGTGATGAATGTTGAATGTTTGAGTGGAAATCTTTGTGGTAATTTTACATTTGCAAGTAATAGTTCTGACTTTAGTGTTGGAGTTAATGATTCATTGCAAGTTAATATTAGTTTAACTGCTCCTGCTGGTTTGTCTGGTGGAGCTTATTCAGGTGTTTTAAATATTTCAGGAACAGGAATTGCAAATACAATCAATCTTAATGCTTATGTTCCTCAAACTTATTCATGGACAGCTTCGCCATTAACAGTTAATTCATCTAAAGCAATTTCTCAATCAGGAAATTTGCAAGAAATAGTTATTTCAAATACAGGAAACATGGGATTAGGATTTAGTTTAGAATCAACTAATTCTTCTATTATTAATACTAATACAAGTTCTATTAGTGTAGGAATTTTAGAAAATGCAAGCTTTATAATAACTTATACTGCTCCTGGAACAGAAGGAAATTATAATGAAAAAATAATGATTACAAATTCTAGTGCTAATCCTACTCAGTTGAATGTTAGTGTTAATCTTACTGTTACTCAATTGAATCTTAGTATTTTGAATCCTTCTGCTGTTTCGCCTTTAGCAAATGTTAGTGCAGGAGATAGTATTGAAATTCATGCTAATGCTACTTATCAAGATTCTATTATAACTTCTAATGCAAGCTGGTTAGTTGATGTTGGAGGAAATAATTGTACTGGTACTAATTATTCATATTTGCCTGGATTTTATTGGATTATTTATTGTACTGCTCCTGCTGCTAATGATGGAGGTAGTCATAATTTAACTGTTACTATGACTCATGATAGTTATGGTGAAAGAAGCCAGACAGAAACTAATGCAATTGCATACAGAGATGTTTCTCCTCCGAGGTTTATAGTTATTAGAAATAATTTGAATTTAGGTGATAATATTAATTTGCAAGTTAATGTAAGTGATAATTCTGCTGTTGATAAAGTATGGTTTGAAATGACTTATCCTAATTCAAGTGTTTATAATAATACTAATGTTACAAATACTACAATGTCTTTGTCAGGAGGATATTATGTTTATACTGGTTTGGTTTTAAGTGAAGCAGGAGAATATTTAGTTAATTATAGTGCTAATGATAGTTCTGGAAATTATAATTCAAGTGTGGACTGGTTTGAAGTTTATAATAATTATACTTTTAATTTTAATTTGTTTGATTATAATTCTGTTGCAGTGAGTGGTGTGAACATTAGTTTGTTTAGGCCGAATAGTTCTTTATTGTTTATGAATAAAGTTACTAATGCTAGTGGAATGGTTCAGTTTACTGTTAATAAAAGATTTTATGATTTAGGTTCTGTTATTTCAGGTGATGGAGTTATTGTTAGAAATGTTAATTTTACTAACTGGACTCAGAGTAATATTAGTTTTAATCTTCATAGAATTGGATTAAATGAATTAGCAGAAGGTGTTTCTTTGCATAAGATTTTCCAAGGTATTGCTTCTAATTCAACTGGTTTGACAGAGATTCTTGGAAATGCTTCTTTGAATGAAACTAATGTTAGTGGAAATAATGTTGATTTGATTTTTAATTATTCTGGATTAAGTTATGATAGTTCAAGTGAGTTAGAAGTTGTTAAGTGTGCTGATTGGAATTATACTGGCAGGACTTGTAATGGAACTTGGAGTGTTATTAATTCTTCTATTAATAGAGACTTGACACAGATTTATGGAAATGGAAGTGGATTTAGTGCTTACTTTTTATCTGAAAATAAATGTGGTAATGGATTATGTGAAACAACTTATGCTGAAACAAGTGGGACTTGTCCTAATGATTGTACAACTTCTAGTGGAACAACAACTACAACAATTATTAGTAGCGGTGGTGGAGGGGGAGGAGGTAGTAGTGGTTTAAGTTCAACAGATTTATCAAAGATAGAAGAAATTGTGAAAAGCTTCTTAAACATTGGAGGTGTTAAATTAGAAACAACTTCAATTTACAAAGAATTATTTGCAGGAGATACAACAACATTTAGAATAAAAATGAGAAATACTTTATCAACTCAGAAGACAATTTCATTAAGTGCTATTGGAGATGTGCAACCTTTGTTGTTTTTTGAATCAACTGAAATTACATTAGAACCTAAGGAAGAAAGAGATGTTTTAATTAAGATTATTGCTCCTAAGATTATTGATGCTGGAAATTATGATGGTGATTTGGTTTTGAAGTCTGGTGAAGAAGAAGCAACTATTCCTGTAACTGTTAGAATTTTATCCCCTGAAGGAAAGTTGTTAGATGTTAAGATACAACCTTTGACTTCTTCTGTTAAGCCTGGAGGAGTTTTAAGATTGCAGACTGATTTATTGAATTTAGGAAAAACAAAAAGAGTAGATGTTCAGTTTGATTTGCAGTTGTTAGATGTTAAGACTGGTGAGATTGTTACTCGGCAAGAAGAAGCTTTTGCAGTTGAAACTACAATCAGTACTATTAAGAACATGACAATTCCAGAAGATACTCCTGTTGGAAGTTATATGATTAAGGCAACTGCTTATTATTCAAATGTTGAACAAAGCATGCAGGCAAGTTCTATTGCTTATATTAAAGTTCAGTATCCTTTCTTTTTGAGAACTTTGTTTGGAATTCCATTCTGGGTTTATTCATTATTTGTTTTAATGATAGTTTTAATGATTGCAATTTATTCTTATATTAGATATTTAATGTATAAGCAAAAGAGATTTAAGACTAAGGTAGAGTTTAATAAATTGCCAGGAGCAAGTGCTCATTCTGGATTTGTTGGAAAAGTTGCTGAAACAGGAATAAGGGCGTTTGTTGATTTGAATAAGTTGCAGATGCATACTTTGATTGCAGGTTCTACTGGAAGTGGAAAAACTGTTGCTGCTCAAGGAATAATTGAATCTGCATTGTTGCATAAAAAAGGAGTTATTGTGTTTGATCCAACTGCTCAATGGACTGGATTTTTGAGAAAATGTTTAGATAAATCAATGTTAAAAAGGTATAAATATTTTGATATGAAGACAAGTCAGGCTCGTGGATTTAATGGTATTATTAAGACTATTAGTGATCCTTATGAAATGATTAATATAAAGAAATATTTGAACAAGCCAGGAGAGATTACTATTTTTAATGTTAGTCATTTGACTCCTCAGCAGATTGATGTTGTTGTTGCAAGCACTATTCAGCAGATTTTCAAAGCAGAGCCACAGGAATCTCAGGATTTGAAAACATTAATTGTTTATGACGAGGTTCATAGATTGTTGCCAAAGTTTGGAGGAACTGGACAAGGATTTATACAATTAGAAAGAGGAGCAAGAGAGTTTAGAAAATGGGGAATTGGTTTGGTTTTGATTAGCCAGATTTTGAGTGACTTTATTGGAGAAATTAAAGCAAACATTGGAACAGAAATTCAAATGGGAACTCGTTATGAAGGAGATTTAGAAAGAGTTAGTATGAAATATGGTGAAGATATTTTGAAGTCTGTTGTTAAAGAACCAATTGGAACTGGAATGGTTACTAATGCTGAATATAATTCAGGACGTCCTTATTTTGTTTCATTCAAGCCATTATTGCATTCAACAAAGAGATTGTCAAATGTAGAATTAAATAATTATGAAAAATATTTTAATGAGATTGAAGATTTAGAATATCAGTCTTTGATGTTGAAAAAGTTGGGTGTTGATATTTTGGATTTGCAATTAGAAATTAAATTAACAAAAGCAAAAATAAAAGAAGGACAGTTCCAGATGGCTGACATGTATTTAGAATCTTTGCGTCCTAGAATTGAAGAGGATTGGAAAAAACTTGGAAAGAAGCCAATGCATAGAGTTATTAAAAAGATAAGCAGAACAGAAGTTCTTGAAGGAGTCAGCAAGGCAAAGGCAGAAAGAGAAAAGTTTGTTAAAAAGAATCCAGGTGAAGAGGTTTCATTTGAATCTGAAATAAGTGAATTAAAAAAACAAGTTGAAGAACTGAAAAAGAAAGGAAAGAAAACTTCTCAGATTGAAATGAAAATAGAAGATTTGAAAAAAAGGTTAAAGCCGTTTAAAGGTAAGTTGAAATCTGCAGATGCTCAGGGTATAAAGAGTGAAATTGATGCTTTGAAAAAAGAGGTTGAAAAAGCTTAATTAGATAAGACTTAAAAAGATGTAGGACTTAAATAAAATGTATAGAGGTGAAAAATGTTTAAATTTTTAAAAAAAGGTGACGCTGTTCCAGATGTTGGACAAGAAGAAGCTTTTGAAAAAAAGAAAAAAGGAAAGAAAAAGGTTTTGAAAAAAGTAGGCTCTGATAAAAGTTTAGAAGCTGAAGAAAATGTTTTGAAAAAAGAAATTGAGAAAATTGATGGTGAGTTAGGAAGTGCTGTGCCTGTTCAGAGAGCTGTTGCTCAGGGGGTAGTTACTCAAGCTCAGGGTTTTAATAATGATGCAAATAAATTTGAGTTTGATAAAATTAATGCTCGGATTGAAGCGATGAGTGCTTTGATAAAAGGTTTTGGAGAAAGGTTTTCAAATTTGAGTCAGCAGATTGGAGAGGTTAGAGCAATGAATCTTACTACTGAAAAAAATATGTCTAAGATAGATATTCATTCTTCAAAAGCAATTGATTTGGTTAAAGAAGTTAAACCTGAAAAATTGAGATTAGATTATCAAAGATTGGAATTAAAAATGAGTACTTTTGTTGAGAAATTAGAAGCTAATAAACAATTTCAAGAAACTATTTTAAAGGAAGTTAAGGATTTGAGAAAAAAAGCAGGTATTTTTGTGGGCACTGATGCTTTGTTAAAATTAAATGAAGAAGTTAAGAATGATTTAGTTGAATTGCAAAGAATGGGTTCAAGAGTCAGGCTTAATGCAGATAAATCTGAACAACTTTTTGTTGAACTAAAAAGAGGTTTTGCTGAGTCTCAAAAAATGCACGAGGTTTTTAATACACTTGATAATTCTTATGCAGGATTAAAAGAAGAACTTGAAAAATTAAAATTAGATCATAGTCAGGTAATAAAAGAATCTGATTTTAATGATTTTAAAAAAACATTTAATAATAAATTTTCTCTTGTTGAAGGTTCTCTTGAAAATTTAGAAACTCTTAAAAAAAATACTGATCATTTGAGCAACTTAATTGAAACTGCGGTTTTGATGGCAAAGAAAAATCAAGAATCTATTGGAGATCTTGCAATTAGTGTTGGAGATAATAAAATAAAAAAAGTTAGTGATTATGAAAATCAGATTGTTTCTGTTTTAGGAATGATTGAAAAAATTGCTGAACAGATTTCTGAAATTAAAAAGAAAGTTGGAATGAAATCTACAAAGATTTTAGTTAAACCTGTTAAAAAGAAATTGATTAGTCCTGAAAAATTAAAACTTCCTTCTCAAGATTTAACCCCTTCTGAAATTAAAAAAAGTATTAAAAAAGTTCCTGAGATTAGAGAAAGTATTAAAAAAGTTCCTGAGATTAAACATTCTAAGAAAAAGGTTTTAAAGAAAACTAAACCTGTTAAAAAGAAATTGCATAAAAAGAAAAAGAAATAATTATCTTCCTAGTTTTTCTTCAATAGATTTTATTTTTTCATCTAGGAATGGTTTTCTTGAAGTTGTTTTCTTTTCAGAAGTATTTTGTTGTTGAGTTTTTAACATTGTTAATACACTAAATTTTCTATAAAGAAAATAAATTATAAATCCTAATGCAATTATTAATATTAAAAGAAGTGTCCATGTTATTATCCATACTGTATATTCTTGCATATTTATTTGAATTGGTTTTTTATCTGGTTTTATTTTATCTTCTACAGAATCAATACATTTGTCTGCTTCTATAATATTATCTTTTGCATTAATAAATTCTTCTTTTTCAATTTCAAGTTCTAATTTAATTATGATGTTTTCGCAATTTTTTAATTCATTTAATAATTCTTCTTGTGTGATTTTATTTTTTACATTTTCATGTTTTTGTTTTAATCTTGCTAATTCATTTAATAAATATTCTTTCATGTTTGTTATTATTAATTTTCCTTGTTTTGTTTTTGTTAATTCATCTGATTTTATTTGATAGTTGAAATCTTGTTCACCTATTAAGTCACTTGTGAATAATCTTATTTCAAATTCTTTTGTATCTCCTGATTTTAATGAGTCTATTTTTTCAGGTGAAATTGAATAAATGTTTTTGTCTAAACCATCTAATGTTAAGAAAATATTATTAATTGTTTTATCTCCTGTATTTTTAATTTTTAATTTGATTGTTTTTTCTAAATTTTTTGCTAGATTTATTATTTCATCTGCTGTAATTTCTAAATCTGTTTTTTGTATTGTTGTTGTTCCTCCTCCTCCTCCACTTCCTGATGGTGGAGGTGTTGGTGGTGTTATTGGTGTTGTTGCATTAGAAGTTGTTGAAAAAGTTTCATAAGCTCCTGCTTTTTCTGTTCCTGAATAATATCCTAAGAAAGTTATTTTTACTTGTCCAACATAATCTGTTGTAGGAGTAACTGACCATGTTCTTTCTGAATTTGCTGAAACCATAAATGTATCTGAACCTGAATCTAATAATGCATTATTATCAACTCTTGTTAAATTCCAGTTTAGTGTTAAATCTTTATTTGCTCCTCCTGTATTTTCAGTTACTACTGAAATGTTTAATCCTTGGATTGTTGAATTAAGAATTGTTATGTCTCTTACATCAAAAGGGCCTCCAACTACATTCCAGAAATGGTTTGCATAATAAGATGTTGAAGATTTTGTTGCATTGATTATTGTTTCCCATTGTCCTTCTGATGCTGAAGCACCGACTGTGTATGTGTAGTTGTATATTCCTGTTGAAGGATTTTCCATTGAAGCAGGGCCAACTATTAAAGAACCTGTTGAGTCGTAAATGTTTATTGTTGCTGAATCTGCAGAAGTGTAAGTTCCTGATTGTGTAAAACTTGCTTCTGCAAAATAATCATCACTTGTTTCAACTTCAGGGTATCCTGTTACTGAAATAAAATATCCTCCACCTATTGCAGAGGTTACTTGTATGTTCATGTTTGAAGAAGTGTATTGATTTGAATAAGCATCTGTATAAGTTATGTTTAAAGTGTAAGTTGCTTCTGTTATTGGAACTGATACAAACCATGTTGCTGTTTTTGTTTGATTTGCTGAGACAGTTCCAATGTAATAATTTTGCGAATAATTTGAAACAAATGTGAATCCATTTGGAACTGTTAAATAAGCATAAACTCCTTGTAATGGATTTGTTGCATTTATATCTCCTGTTATTTTTATTGTTGAATAAGGAAGTGCTGAAGAAGGTGCTAGTGAGTTTTGTGCTACTGCTATTGGTTTTGTTACTGTGAATTCTTGCCAATCAGAAGTGTCGTTTAAATTTCCTACTTTGTCTCTTGCATAAACTTTGAATTTGTAAGTTCCTACTGCCGGAGCTGTGAATGTTCCACTATATTCTGTGTCTGTTGTATTTGTTAAAGTTGTATTTGCAGAAGTGTAATTAAATGAAGCCCATGCTTGATTAATATTTTCTTCAGTAATGTTTGCATATATTTGAGTTGATTTTCCTGAGAAGATTGTTGATTCTGTTGCTTGAGCAGTTATTTGTGGTGGAAGATTATCTATAATACTTCTTATATTAAATGAAGAATCTGAAGAATCATTTGAAGTTATGTAAGAGTCGTTTATTATTATTGTTAAAAAATAAGTTCCATATATTCCTCCTGAGTTCCAGGAGTATGAACAGTTGTTTGTTGTTGAAATGTTAGAGTCAAGGTCTGTGCAGTTTGCTGTTAAGTTTATGTTTGAAGCAATTGAATAAGTTGTTGAATTTTGAGTTGAACCATAATATAAATCTGCTGTTAAAAAATCTGCATCTGCATCTGAAACATTGAAAGTTACATTGTAATTTCCTTGGGTTTGGTTTACTGTTTCACCTCCATTTGGGTGGACAATTAATGCGGTTGGTTTGTGGTTTACATAAAAAGAGCTGTTGGATATTGCAGAACAATTTGCTGCATCACATACTGCAACAGAAAATTCTGTTGTTCTATTGTTTGATGATTGAGTTGTGTAAACACATGACGAAGGGTCTGTTGATTGAAAAGAGGTGTTGCAAAAAGTTGTTTGTTCACATCCTGTTGTATTTATGTTTCCTAATGCACATACAAATAATTGTCCTGGATTTGATTCTAAATCTGTCCATTGAATTGTAAAATTTACTGTTTCTCCTATTGTTGTTGGGGAAGATAATAATGAATCTGTTGTTATGCTATCAATTATAGGTATTGCATTTTCTGTATAATCAATTATTATTTTTGGTCTTTGGCTTGCTGTTGCTGAATTTGAAGAAGATAAGTAAGTTAGGTTTCCTGCCTCAGAATCATTTGAAAAAATAATTATTCCATAATTTTCATAGGTTCCATTAACCCATCCTCTTGTTGCAGTGGTTATTGAAAAGTTGTAGTAATTTCCTGATTCATTTTCAAAATAAACAGAATCTAATTCTTGTAAATAATCTCCTCCTATTGAGTCCCATAGATTTCCAGTTGTTCTGTGGCTCCAGTTTGCTTGTATTTCTTGCCAATCAGAAATTAGTCTGTAGGCATTTATTGTTCTGTTTGCATCTCCTGATGAACTTTCTACATAAACTTGAAGGTTTGAAGTTACTATTGTGTTTTCAGAAGAGATTGATGAGACATTAAATTTTATTAAACTTCTGTATTCTAATCCTGAAACTATTTTTCCTAATCTTAATGTTGTTTCTGTTCCATAATTTGAACCTGAGTCTTCTCTTATGTAAGTGTCGTTTATGGTTGTTCCATCTTCAGGAGACTCATAAATTGTAAAACCTGTTAATGATTTGTTTGTTTGATATATTGAGAATAAGAATATTAAACTTACAAATGTTAGACTTAGGATTGTAATTAAGTGGATGCTTCTCTTTTTTTTCATATAATAATATAGATTAAGTAGTTTTAAAATCTTGGTTTTTATTCGCAAAGTTCTTTTGGATTTGTTCTTGGGTCTTGCCAATCTTCTGAGTGTTGAATTATTGCACCTGTTATTGGTTTTGAATTTATGAGAGTTTTGTTTTGACAGGTTATTACATAATCTTGACAAAAGTTTGAACTATTGCAAATTGCTTTTGTATGAGTGTAAATTTCTTGCTCTGAGTTTGATTGGATTACTTTTCCAGTTATTAGGGGATTAAGAATTAAGAATGTTGTTATTAATAGAATTAAAATAAAAAAACTAATTATTAAAATTTTTTTTATATTCATTATTTTATAAGTTGAAAAAGATTTATAAATATAAGGTTGTTTATTATATGATGGTAAAGAAAAAGAAAAGAGGTGTTATTAAGAGAAAATCTAAGGGTGTTGTGAAAAAGGATTTGAAAGAAGAGGAAAAACCTGAGAAAATTTATTTGTGTCCAAAGTGCAGAAGTAAAAAAGTAAAAAAGGTTTTTAGTTTTAGGACTTTGTTTGGTTTGTTTTCAAGATGGAAATGTGAAAAGTGTGGTTATAGTGATGTTATTTTTCCTTTGTTGAATAAGCGATTGGCTAAATAGTAAGATTTATAAATATATGTTAATATATTTTAACATATGTTAAATATTATTTACAACCTTAATCCTTTTTTTGAAGACTGCTATAGGCGAATTAATGTTAGAGAATATTCTAGGATAATTAAAGTGTCTCCTCCAACAGCTTCTAAGTTATTGTTAGATTATTCTAAAAAAGGATTGTTATTGGTTCAAAAAGATAAAAATTATATTTATTATTATGCTAATAAAAATAGTAAGGATTTTATTGATTTGTCAAGAATTTATTGGAGAAATAAGTTATTTAATTTGGTGGATTTTTTAAATAAGAATCTTTTAGACCAGACTGTTATTTTATTTGGTTCTTTATCAAAGGCAGAAGTAAAAATTGATTCTGATGTTGATTTATGTGTTATTGCTCATAAAAAGGATTTAAATTTAAATAATTTTGAGAAAAAAATAAAAAGGAAAATTGAATTAAGGTTTTTTGATTCAGTAAATAAAATAAATAAAGGGCTTGTTAATAATATTGTTAATGGTTATGTATTAAATGGAAGAATAAAACTCTAATGGATTTTGAAGATTGTGTTAGAAAAAGGATTGTTAAGGAAGTGAGTTTAGATGAGGATTTAATTAATTCATTATTTAAAACTAGTAAAAATAGATTTGATTCTGGAGAAAAATTAGAATTAAGTGAAGTAACTTCTGCTTCAAAAATATCTCTTTTATATGATTCATTAAGAGAACTTTTAGAATCTTTAGCATTAAAAAATAAATTTAAGATTTATAATCACGAATGTTATACTTATTTTTTAAAGGAGATTTTGAATAAAGAAAATATTGCAGAAGAATTTGATGATATAAGAAAAATAAGAAATAGTATTAATTATTATGGAAAAGAGATTTCTGTTGACGAAACAAAGGAAATTTTAGAAAGAATAAGAAATTTGAGAAAAGAAGTTTTGAGGATTTATTCTGTGTAAAATTCTACAATATCTTTGTCTTTTAATTTATGTTTTAATCCTATTCTTTGATTTGCAAATTTGCTTGAAGGACCTGTAATTTTTGCATATTTTACTTTTTTTGAATATCCATGAAGAATTTTTTCTGCTGCATTTTCTAATGTTGAATTTGGAGGAAGAATAATTGGTATTTCATCGTGCTGTTTTCCAGGCTGTCTTGTGTAGATTCTTATTATGTTAAAAGTGTTTAATATTTTTTCTTTTAGTTCTTCTATTCCTTGATTTGTGATTGTTGAAGTAAGAACAAATTTATATTTTTTTGATTTTAATGTTTCTGATATTTTTCTTTTTAAGTTTTCATCATATAAATCTATTTTATTAAATACAATTATTTTTGGTTTGTTTATTGTTTCTTTGTTTTTTATTAAATCTAATGTTGGAGTTATTTCATCTATTTTTTCTACAACAATTAATAAGGTGTCTGTATTGTTCATTATTCCTTGGTCAAAATTTTCTGAAGCTAATGGTGGTAAGTCAATTATTTGGATATTGCATCCTTTGTAATTTAAGGTTCCTATTTCTGGTTCTTGAGTTGTAAATCCATAACTTGCTATTTTGGGTTCTGCATTTGTTAGAGTTTTAAGTAAGGATGAT
>Ga0265595_1001903_pt1 | contig 15137 bp, 13 predicted proteins | sample saktaG_15_FD_190148 | JGI IMG/M metagenome (GOLD analysis project Ga0265595, IMG submission 190148) | Saline water microbial communities from Sakinaw Lake, British Columbia, Canada - sak_2013_06_06_50m | ecosystem: Environmental > Aquatic > Non-marine Saline and Alkaline > Saline ... | reverse complement strand
CAAAATCTAAAAAAATCTGAAGTTTTCCACAGTGTTGTGGAAAACTAATGCTACTTTCCCAAAATTGTACTGTTAATTTTTAAAAAAAATGGGCGAAACGAAAAAATTCTGGAATAAAAGAGATTGAATATTAGCCTCATTAATGGTATAATGAATTATTATTTTTTTAATGGGGTATTAGTTTGAAAGAAATAAGCAGCACATTGGGTCGTTGTCAGTAAAAACTCAACCGTTTGCATATATAAAATATGCGGCACGGCTGTTTTTTTACCTTACGCCTGCCATTGCACTACTTCTTTCTTCCAAACTTTGCACCTTAATGAAAGGAATGTATCTTAAATTGAAACAATGGGTAGTAAAAACACAAGAGCAAAGCATAATAAATAGAATGATAGATGAGTCTTGCCTTTCAAATTTAACGGCAAGAATACTTTATAATAGAAATATAATAAAAAAAAAGGAAGTTGACTTATTTTTAAATAATTCCATTTCAATGTTAAATGACCCTTTTTTGCTCTGTGATATGCAAGATGCGGTTAATAGAATTAAAAAGGCTAAAACTAATAATGAAAAAGTTGCAATTTATGGAGATTATGATGTTGACGGTGTAACCTCGGTTAGCCTTTTATATTTATATCTTAAAGAATTCGGTATAGATGTTTCCTATTACATACCTGAAAGAATTGAAGAAGGTTACGGCATAAATTTATGTGCATTAGATAAAATTAAAGCAAGTGGTGTTAGTTTAATAATAACTGTTGATGCAGGAATTACTGCCATTGAGGAAATTAAATATGCTTATGAAATTGGCTTAGAGGTTATTGTTACAGACCATCACGAGTGTAAAGAGAAAATACCCTCTTGCGTAGCAGTTATTAACCCTAAGCATTTTTATTGTGATTACCCGTTTAAATATTTGGCTGGTGTTGGAGTTGCATTTAAGTTGGTTTGTGCTTTAGAGGGCAAGAGAAGTTGCGAAACAATGCTGAAAAAATACTCTGATATTATGGCAATTGGCACGGTAGCAGATGTTATGCCATTAATTGAAGAAAACAGATACATAGTAAATCAAGGCTTAAAAAAATTAAATAGCGAAAATAAACTTTGCGGTATAAAATCATTAATAAGTATTATAGGGGCTAATGATACAAAAAAAATTACTGCTAAAACAATTGGCTTTTTATTAGCTCCTCGCATTAATGCAGCAGGACGAATTGGTTGTGCTATGAGAGCAGTTGAACTATTTATTACGCAAGATATGGAAAAAGCCAATGAAATTGCTTTGCTCCTTTGTGAGGAAAATAAGCAAAGACAAAACACTGAAAATGATATTATAAATGAGGCAATATCCAAAATTGAAGAGGAATTTGACTTTAGTGAAGATTTGGTAATAGTATTGGCAAACGAGGGTTGGCATCACGGAATAATAGGCATTGTTGCTTCAAGGCTTGCAGATAAATACAATTACCCAACAATTTTAATTTGCACAGATGGAACAAACGGAAAAGGCTCTGGAAGAAGTGTAAAAGGCTTTAATTTATATTTGGCTTTAGAGAAATGTAGTGACCTTTTAGAAAAATACGGTGGGCACAAATTGGCAGCGGGTTTAAGCATTAATGTTGATAAAATTGATTTGTTTAGAGACAAAATAAATTATTATGCTAAGAATAATACTGATTTTGAAACCTTAAAACCTCAAATAGAAGCAGATTGCGAAATTAATTCAAACGAATTAAATATTGATAATGCAAAGGGATTATCTTGTTTAGAGCCTTTTGGTATGGGCAATCCAGAACCAATATTTTTGATTAGTAATTTGATTATCAAAAATATTATTTCATTATCTCAAGGTAAACATATTAAAATAATTTTTGAAAAAGACAATATTAAAATTACAGCATTGTATTTTGGTAAAAAGTATTTAGATTTCAAATTTTTTGAAGGTGATACTGTTGATTTAATGTGCAATTATGATGTTAATTGTTTTAGAGGCAATGAAAGTTTACAGCTTCTGATAAAAGATATGAGACTTTGCAATTAACAAGTAACAAGTAACAATTAAGGTGTCAGAGCCATTTTCTTTATTTAAATTGTAAGGGTAGGGAACGCATTAATGCGTTCCGAGTAAATAGTGAAACAGTGAAAGAGTTTTAAGTCATCTAATTGAAAAAAATGGTTTTGATGCTTAAATTCCTCATTTCTCATTCCTAATTTCTCATTCCTAATTAAAAAGGGTTGATTTTATGGTAGAGCAATTTAATAATTTAATTGAACTTCTCTCAAAAAATCCTGCTAATTATGATTTAGAAAAAATCAAGAAAGCATATTTTTTTGCCAAAGTTGCACATAGTAATCAAAAGAGAGAATCTGGTGAGGATTTTATTACTCACCCAGTTGCTGTTGCCACCATTTTAGCCGATTTTGAATTAGATACCGATTCAATTATTGCCGCTTTACTTCACGATGTCATAGAAGATACCGATGCTACTTATAAAAAAATAAAAAAAGATTTTTCGGTTAGTGTTGCCGACCTTGTTGAAGGTGTTACTAAGTTAGGTCAAATCCCTTACACTTCAAAAGAAGAACAGCAAATGGAAAATCTAAGAAAAATGTTTTTAGCTATGGCTAAGGACATTCGTGTAATATTAATTAAACTTGCCGATAGGCTTCATAATATGAGAACTTTAGAACCTTTAGAAGAAGGGAAAAGACGAGAAAAGTCCCTTGAAACAATGGAGGTTTATGCCCCATTAGCACACCGACTTGGAATGCAAAGAATTAAGGTTGAATTGGAGGATATTTCTCTTAAATATTTAGACCCAGTTGGTTACAAAACAATTGAAGATAACTTGAAAGTTAAAATGCAAGAACGAGAAATTTTATTAGCAGAAATAAAAAATAGAATTATAAATGGAATTAATTTATCAGATATTAAATATCATTTTGAAGGAAGAATTAAGCAAATGTATAGCATATATAGAAAAATGTATCATCAAAACAGGGATTTTGATGAAATTTATGACCTTTATGCTATTAGAATTATTGTTAATAATTTAATTGATTGCTATTCTATATTAGGAATTATTCACGACCTTTACAAGCCTATTCCCGGTAGATTTAAGGATTTTATTAGCACACCTAAACAAAATATGTATCAGTCCTTACATACAACTGTTATTGGCAAGGAGGGTATTCCCTTTGAAGTGCAAATACGAACTTGGGAAATGCACAGAACTGCCGAATACGGTATCGCGGCTCATTGGAAATATAAAACCGGAATTTTTGCAAAAGATAATCAAGATGAAAAATTAAATTGGATAAGAAAATTACTTGAAATTCAAAATGATGCAAAAGAGCCAGAGGATTTTATGCGCAACTTAAAGGTAAATCTTTTTACTGACGAAGTTTTCGTGTTTACTCCAAAGGGAGATGTTGTTAATCTTCCGTCAGGCTCAACCCCAATTGATTTTGCTTACTCAATTCACAGTGCTGTTGGCAACAGAATGCTCGGTGCTAAGGTTAATGGTAAAATCGTTGAGCTTTCTTATAACCTTCAAAATGGTGAAATAGTTGATATTTTAACCTCTGGAGCATCAAACGGGCCTAGCCGAGATTGGCTTAAAATCGCCAAAACGAGCGAAGCGAGAAATAAAATTCGTCAATGGTATAAAAAAGAAAAAAGAGAAGAAAATATTTTACAAGGCAGAGATGACTTAGAAAGAGAATTGCGAAGAAATGGCATTATGCTTAATGACAGCTTAAGAGAAGAGGTTTTTGCTCCTACTTTAAAAAAATTAGGGCTTAAAAATGTCATTGAATTATATGCTACTATTGGTTATGGTGGTGTAACAATTTCAAAAATCATAACAAAAATTAAGGAAGAACATCATAGACTAACCAAACATCAAGAAGAAGAAAAAGATGAAATAGTTGAAAATATTTCTACTATCAAAAAGCCACGATTGCCAAAAGGTATTATTGTTGACGGATTGGATAATTGCCTTATTAAGTTAGCGGGTTGTTGCAATCCTTTGCCAGGAGATGAGATTATTGGCTTTGTAACAAGGGGATTTGGTGTTTCAGTTCACAAACTTGATTGCCTAAATGTTGTGAATTTAGGTGATGAAGAAGTTCAAAGGTTAATTGGAGTTCATTGGGACATAACTGAAAACGAATATTTTGCCGCTAATCTAAATATCATCACAGTAAACAGAATTGGTGCAGTAGCTGATATTACAACTCAATTAGCCGCTATGCGTGTTATGATTAACAATTTAAATGCAAGACAAGATAAAGAAAACAATGCAGTAATATCTTTAGCCATTAATGTAAAAGACTTAGAACATTTAAAAAGTATAATAGCAAGACTTGAAAAAATTGGCGGAGTTATTAGTATTACAAGAGGAAATGCTTAATTAAAATTAAGCCTTTTCGATATTGACTGCATATTTTATTAATGATAAAATATTAAATTAATATAGTATTAATAATGAATATATTTTTTTCATTTCTCTTAAAAAGAAAGCGAGTATTTTATGCAAATTAAAACCATTTCTGTAGGACCTGTTGAAACAAATTGCTATATAGTTACTGATAATATGGGGCGTGGAATTATTATTGACCCCGGTTTTGAGGCATGGAAAATTGAAGAAAAAATTGAAAAAGATTATAAAATTGATTATATAGTATTAACTCATTTGCATTTTGACCATTTTTTAGCCGCAAAAAAAATAAAAGAAAAAACTAATGCTAAGATAATAATTCACGAAATAGATGCCCTTGGTTTAGAAAATCCTAACTTAAACCTTTTAAGTCGATTTGATGATTTAGGGGAACAACTAATAAATACTGATATAAAAGTTAATGAACAAACAATTCTTAAAGTTGGCGATTTAACATTAAAGTTTTTACATACCCCCGGACATACTAAGGGGTCAATGTGCATTTTAATTGATAATGCAATTTTTTCGGGCGATACCTTGTTTCGTTTAAATATTGGACGAACTGACCTTCCCGGTGGTAATATGAATGAAATGCTAAATTCTTTAAAAAAACTTTTTGAATTAGAAAAAGATTACGATGTTTACCCCGGTCATATGGAAAAAACTACACTTTTTTTTGAAAGAGAAAATAACCCTTACTATAATCACAATTAACAACCAACAATTAAGGTTGTCGCTAAAGCGACAAATAATTTTCTCTAAACATCATTTATTTTCTTTTTTTTTAAATAATAATGAAATTGAAATAAATAAATATAAAAATGCCAAAACTCCAACTAAATACACCCAAAAATTAATATTTGAAGGTTTATTAGCTAATAATTCATAATTATTAGCTTTATTTTGTAGTTCATTTTTTATTTTACTTGAAACATTTATAATTGGTTCAAAAATTTCAACTCCAATGTTTAGCATTGAATTAAAATTAAATTTTTCATTTGCTTTTTCATATAAATCTCTGTTCCAACTATGGTCGTTTTCCATAAAGGCATCGGATTTTAAAAAATATTTTAGGTTTGGGCTATTTATATTAAAAGGAGTTACCGGGTCATCCCAAGTAACATCAATGTGATAATATTTTCCTCCTAATTCAACTAAATTCCATGCGTGGCTTGAACTTGTCCCGTTTTTGTCTGTTGCGTAAGCATTATTAATAATAATTCTTGCATTAAAACCCGCCTGTATTATTAACTTATGAAAAAGACCGGTATAAGCACTGCAAACTCCTTTTTTATTTATTATTAACTCATAAGTATCGTGTATAGGTGAATCTTTATTAGTATCATATTGATAATTATCAACAACAAATCTATGCAAAGCTAATAGTTTTGAATAACTATCATCCTCTTCATTAATTAATTTATTAACAGTTTCTTTAACAAATTGGTCAATTTTCCCAACTTCGTCTTTACTGTCTGCCCAAACAATGTCAAAAGAAAGTTTAAATTTATTTAATTTTTCAATATTTATTCCATCATTCCAAACGGTTTTTCTAACTGTGTATTGTCTTAAATTTAAAGCATTATAATCCTTGCCAATAGTTTTCATATATTGTTCAATAATTGGGGCTTCAAACTCTGATGTAGTGTTTAAAAACCCTTTATATGTGAAATTATTTAACACTTTACCTGTTACTATTACTGAAAAATTAGTATCATTATTATCTAAATGAAAAAAGGTAAATTCCTTAATTTTTTCACGCAATTGTTGATAATTATTTGGAACTAATTCAAAATTATTGTTTGTAATATCATTAGCATTTGCCCTTAAATTTAAGGACAAAAACAACACTAATATTAAGATTAGGTTTTTAATTTTAATGTATTTCAATAATATTAGCACTTCTTTTCTAAATTAAGATACTAATATTATTACCAATTTAAAGATTTAAAATTCAACAAAAACCAGTTTAGAAGTGTCTTTCATAAGAAAATATGAAGAGCGAGGGAAGAAAGCAAATAAATGATATACTGCACAGCAGTATGATATAAAATAAATCCCCTATGCACCGCAGTGTATATCATAAAGCTTGCTTTATATCATACTCTTATGAGTATATCATAAATCCCAAAAGGGGATTTATATCATTAATAAAAAATATATCACATATTTTTCTCTCGCTTTTTTGATTGGTCGCTTACTGACATTCTCAACCAATCGGAAATTATATTAGTGTGCCAAAAAGTTATTTGTTTTCTTTAACTGTTTTACAGGATGCAATGAGCAATCGTCTTATGTTTCCACATAATCTACTAAGATTTTTATAGTCAATTGCATCAATTGAATTCGTCTTGTTTAATAGTTCAAGCCAATAACTTGTTTCATTTGCTTCTTTTAGTGATATTTCAAGTTTTGCAACAAAATCAACTTTCCCGTGTGCATATTGTGCCTCATGAATATTGGCACCAACACTTGTTCCGCTACGGGTAATTTGATTTGTTATTACTTTGTTTGCAATTTTATTGTTTTTAACAAAATCAAGTAATAAAACCGCAAATTCCATTGATAATTCTACAAGCTTGTTTTCTTTCATTTTCATCACCAAAAATATTTTAGCACAAAATAAGAATGAACGCAAATTTAATGATATACTGCACAGCAGTATGATATATTTTCTACGAAAATATGATATCCGCAACTTACTAATATTAATTGCGGATGATATAAAATAAATCCCATATGCACCGCAGTGTATATCATAAAGCTTGCTTTATATCATACTCTTATGAGTATATCATAAATCCTCAAATGGGATTTATATCATTGTGGCGTTCTTCTTTCAGAAGACGCCAATATTATACGGTTTACATAAATAAACCTCTTTATATTTTTTCTTTAATATGTTTTCACAAAGCAAAGCAGTTTTCTCATTATTAAAAATTGCAACAACGGATGTTCCGCTACCGCTCATTACAATTCCCAAAGGATTGAACTCTGTCATAATACTTTTAATTTTCACTATTTGCGGAACTAACTTAATAGACACTATCTCCATTACATTAAAAACGCGTCTTGCAATACCATTTAAATCATTGTTTTTAAGACTTGTAAATACACCTTTAATATCGGGATGCTCTATTATTTTCATTTCATCCATAGCTTTATAAGCCAACGGTGTTGATATTCCTACTGGTGGCTTTGCAATAACAAAATAACAATTTGGCATATTCTCTAAAGGAGTTATTTTTTCTCCTAATCCTTCTACTAATGCTGTTCCTTTAATTATGCAAAACGGAACATCTGCTCCAACCAAAAAACCAATTTCACACATTCTTTTTGGACTTAAATTTGTGTTTAAAAGTTTATTTAAAGCTATTATTACTCCAGCGGCATTGGCACTTCCTCCTGCTAATCCTGCCGCTATTGGTATTTTTTTATAAATTTTTATTATAATACCTTTATTTTTTATTTTAGTTGTTTCAAAAAAAGCTTTTGCGGCTTTATATGCTATATTTCTTTCATCGGTAGGAACATAGGATACATTACATTTTACTTCAATATTTGAACTGTCTGTAAGCGTAACTGTAACTTCGTCAAAAAGTGAAACTGTTTGCAAAATCATTTTTACATTATGATAACCATTGTCTCTAATGCCGACAATGTCCAAAGTTAAATTAATTTTCGCAGGACACAGGATTTTAATGGTTGACATAATAACTCCTTGAGAATGAGGAATAAGTAATGAGGAATTAAATTAATTTCTATTACTTAAAAATAAATTCAAAAACTCATTTGGTGTAACAATAAATTCTTCTTTTGGAAAGTGCTTTATATTTCCTGTTATAAGAATAGCACCACATGCTTTTGCCACCTCGTAAAATTTTTTATCCCCTTCATCAACAAATTCATCTTCTATTGGGTTGGGCAATACCGAAAAACCATTTTCTATTAAAAACTTTAAAACGATTGAAATATCCTTTTTGTTAAAGCCGAATTTTTGCCTGTTCAAAACATTTTCATATTCCTCAAGAATTCTGCTGTCATAGCAAATCAAATCACTTGAATTAAAGCAATAGTCAAGCACTTTTGCAGGAGCACCATTCGGATTTAAAAGAGCAGAAACCAACACATTTGTGTCAAGCACTAATTTTAGCATTAGTTTTTCTCCTTGCGATATTCATTAATTTGTGCATTTATTTCTTCATCCGAAAGGTTGCTCTTTCCTTTTTTCATGGAAGTTGAACGCAAACGATTTACTGCCCTCATTGCGTTCGCCTGATGAATTAAAGACAAAGTTTCCTCTAAATTTTGGTTACCAATGTCAAGCATTAGAGCAGTAGGTTTGCCATTGTTGGTTATAATTACTTCGCCATTTTCAGACAAGCTTTGCCAAACCTCTTTTGGATAGGTTCTTAAATCTCGGACAGAATAAAATTCCACATAAATCACCTCACCATTAGTATACAAAATTGTCACACAATTGTCAACAAAATTCAAATATATTATATGTAAAACGGGTTCAATTATTTACAAATTATTTCAAATTATTATTGACATTTTATATATATATATATATATAATTGACTTAAACAAATAAAATTTTACAAATTTCGAGGTGAATAAATGGAAAACAATAGTAATAATGATTTGAGTAACCTTCAATTTGGAATAGCACTTTCTGCAATTATTGTAATAGTTGGTTCAATAATTTTATTCATTTTCATTTCAGTTTATTTTCCTGTTATTAATATAACAGCACCATTAAACTGCAATAATTTAGAACTAAAAAACAAATTTCATAGCAAAGAAGAATTATTGAATGATTTAAAAGGTGAATTTGTTTTGCTCTCAACAGATTTTGTTTACTTTTGTAAAGAAACAGAAATAGAATTTCAAAATGATGAAATTAAGAATTTTTTTAAGTTTAGAACTGATTTTCGTTGCAATGATAATTTATTAAAATTTATAAATCCCAAAGAACTTTTAAAAGAAATTAAGAAAAACAATTCAAATGAACTATGCCATAATTCTTTAAAATGTAACCAAAAATCTACAAAAGATTGTAACTAAATTATAGGTTTGGGCGACCATTAGTGGTCGCTCTTTTAATAGATGAGATTGCTTCGTTTCTCTCGCAATGACATTTAATTGTGCATTGTGAATTTAATTTCTAACTCCAAATTCCTAAATCCTAATTCCTAATAGGCTTTCCCCCAATAAACCAAACTCTTAGCCTCTTTGCCACAGCAAACGCAATTATTTTCAATTATTTTTTCATCAAAAGGCATACAACGGGAGGATACATCAGCAACCTCTTTTAATTTAATTTCGCATTGTTCATTTCCACACCAAGAGGCTTTAATAAAGCCCTCTTTTGTTGAGGCTATTTCTTTTATTTCCTCTAAGGTTTTTGCTGTATAAGTCATTTGTTGTCTGCGTTGAAATGCTTTGTTATATAAATTCTTTGTAATTTCATCTAACAGAACGGGAATTTTTTGTTCTAATTCATCTAAGGAAATAAAAAGCTTTTCCTTATTATCCCGTCTAACCAAAACACATTGATTTTTTTCAATATCTTTAGGTCCAATTTCAAGTCTAATAGGAACACCCTTCATTTCATATTGTGAAAATTTCCAACCCGGGCTTTGGTCTGTTTCGTCAATACCAACTCTGCAAATCTTTTTAAGCCTTGCAAGTAATTCATTTGCCTTTTGCAAAACTCCTTCTTTGTGCTGTGCTACAGGAATTATCATAACTTGTAAAGGGGCAACTTCCGGAGGCAAAACTAAACCGTTATCATCTCCGTGTGCCATAATTATAGCACCAATAATTCGTGTGGACATTCCCCAAGAAGTTTGATGACAAAACTTAATTTCACCGTTTTTATCAGTAAAGCTAATATCAAATGCTTTTGCAAAGCTGTCTCCAAAATTATGTGTAGTGGCGGACTGTAATGCTTTTCCATCATGCATCATTGCTTCAATAGTATATGTAGCATTAGCACCTGCAAATTTTTCTTTATCTGTTTTTCTGCCCTTAATTACAGGAATTGCAAGGCTGTTTTCTACAAAATCAGCATAAACATTAAGCATTCTTAAAGTTTCATTTTGTGCATCAAGTGCACTTGCGTGCATTGTGTGTCCTTCTTGCCATAAAAATTCTCTTGAACGCAAAAATGGTCTTGTAGTTTTTTCCCAACGGACAACTGAACACCATTGATTATATAGTTTGGGTAAATCTCTATAAGATTGAATAATATTTGAATAATGTTCACAAAATAAAACTTCAGAAGTAGGGCGAATACACAGTTTTTCCTGTAAAGGCTCGTTCCCGCCATGAGTAACCCAAGCAACCTCAGGAGCAAAGCCTTCAACATGTGCTTTTTCTTTATTAAGTAAACTCTCAGGAATTAATAAAGGCATATATATATTTTCGTGTCCTGTTTCTTTAAACATATTATCAAGTATTCTTTGAATGTTTTCCCATATAGCATACCCATAAGGTCGCACAATCATAAAGCCCTTAACATTAGAATACTCAACTAAATCGGCTTTCTTAACAATATCTGTATACCACTTAGCAAAGTCGGTCTCCATTGAGGTGATTTCCTTTACTTGCTTTTTTCCATCAGCCATAAAAAATACATTCCTTCCCATAATTATCTATTACTATTGTATTAAACCTTAAAAGTTATGTCAATAGCATTACACGAATAAATAACTCGTTAATTTTCTGTATTTTCGTTTTATTTAAGAAATAATTATTTTTTACGACAAAAAGAACAAAACATTACATATTTTATATATATATTACATTGTTTTAGATTTTTTTTAATGTATAATATGAGAAGCAAGTAAGATGAGAACATTTTAATTTGCTGTTATGCTTAATTGTTAATTATTTAACAAACAAATTAGACAATAAATATTATTGTTTGTTTTTTAATGAGAAAAGGTATAATCGCATTATTTATTGTTATTTTTTTAACAATTTACCACAAAAAAATCAAATTAAGGGAGGAAACATTTACTATGCAATTACTTCAAGTGATTGAAAAACATGGCAGAACTCCAGAGGATTTATTAAATATTCTTTTGGAATATCAAGACACAGTAAAAACTAATTATTTATCTGAGCAAGATATTAAATTAGTGGCTACAGAATTAAATATACCGGAAAACAAGGTATATAGCACTATTTCTTTTTATTCTCTATTTTCAACAACTCCTCGCGGCAAATACATAATTCAAGTTTGCAGCGATGTACCTTGTTATGTTAATAATTCAGTTAATATTGTTAACGAATTAGAGGCAATGCTTAATATTAAAATGGGGCAAACAACTTCTGACGGTTTATTTACTTTGGAATTCACAAGTTGTATAGGTTGTTGTGATATAGCTCCGGCCATAAGAATTGGAAAAGAACTTTATGGCAATATGAATAAAGAAAATTTACAAAAAATTATTTCAGAATATAGGAGGAAGAAATAATGAATTCAAATAATAATATTCTTATTAAGACTGTAATAACAAAGAATATTGGCAAAATTAACCCAAATTCAATTGACGATTATATTAATGCTGGTGGATATAAAGCACTTCAAAAAGCAGTTAAAATGACCGGCGTTCAAATTGTTGACCAAGTAAAAGCATCCAATTTAAAGGGCAGAGGCGGTGCTGGTTTCCCAACAGGTATAAAAATGGAAGCAGTATTAAACACTGATGTTACTCCTAAATATTTAGTATGTAATGCAGACGAAGGAGAACCTGGCAATTTTAAGGACAAGTTATTACTTGAAAATGACCCTCATCAAATGTTAGAAGGTATTATTATTGCTGCTGTAGCATTAAATATTCAAAAGGGTTATATTTACATAAGAGGCGAATATAACAAAGCAATAGAAATTATCAATTTAGCAATTGAACAAGCAACTAAAAAAGGTTTTGTTGGCAAAAACATTTGTAGCACAAACTTTAGCCTTGATTTAGAAGTTCGTTCGGGTGCTGGTGCATATATTTGCGGAGAAGAATTTGCTTTAATTGAATCTATTGAAGGAAAATCCGGAAGACCAAGAAATAAGCCTCCTTTCCCAACAGTTTCTGGTGTTAACAGCAAACCAACTCTTATTAATAATGTAGAAACTTTTTCAGTATTACCTTTCATTATCAATGAAGGCGGAAAAGTTTATGCTGAAATTGGAACTGCTACATCAAGCGGAACAAAATTAATTAGCCTTTCAGGTAATGTTAAAAATCCGGGTGTTTATGAAGTTCCATTTGGAGTTACCGTTGGACAAGTTATTGAACAATTAGGTGGCGGAGTTCCAAACAACCTAAAAATTAAAATGGTTCAACTTGGCGGAGCATCTGGTCCTATAATTCCTCCTTCAATGCTTGATATTAAACTTGATTACAAGGAAATGGCTGACTTAGGAATATCAATGGGCTCAGGAGCAATTATTGTTATTGATGAAAGATTTGAAATGTTTGATATTATTAAAAAAATAATGAACTTCTTTAGACATGAATCTTGTGGAAAATGCACCCCATGTAGAGAAGGAAACAGACAAATACTTAAATTAATATCCAAAATAGATAATGGAACGGCAACAATTAAAGACTTAAAATTACTTGAAACATTATGTTCTGTTATGGTTTCAACATCGTTCTGCGGATTAGGTCAAGCCGCACCAACAGCTGTTATTACTACATTAAAATATTTTACTGAAGAGTATGCTAACAAAATCAAAGATTACTCTTTACAGTCAAAATCTGTTTAGGAGGAAATTGAAATGAATATGATAGAACTTACAATTAACAATAATAAAATTTCAGTTCCGGAAGGAACAACTATTTTAAATGCCGCAAAAACAATAGGCATTGAAATTCCAACCTTATGCTATCATGAGGACCAAATAATTAAAGCAAACTGCAGAGTTTGTGTTGTTGAAGTGGAAGGAAATAAAAATCTTTCAACTTCATGCTCAACACAAGTTACACAAGGTATGGTTGTAAACACTAATTCCGCAAGAGCTTTAGAAGCAAGAAAGGTAAATATTGAATTAATTCTTGCTAACCACGATGCCGATTGTCTTACTTGCCAAAGAAATTTAAATTGCGAATTGCAAAAAAATGCAAATCAAGCAGGAATCAGAGTTAATCGTTTTGAAAGCGTTTTAGAGAAAAAAGAAATTGATAATAGTAGCCCATCTATTGTTAGAAACCCTAACAAATGTATTAAATGTGGTCGTTGTATTGAGGTTTGCAGAGATGTTCAAGGCTTAAATATAGTTGATATGATTGGCAGAAGCGATAGTATGGAAGTATTACCTGCTTTCGGCAAATATCTTTCGGATGTTAACTGCATTTCCTGTGGACTATGTTCATTAGTTTGTCCTGTTGCCGCAATATATGAAAAAGAAGATATTCAAGAAGTTTGGGATGCTATTAACAATCCTAAAAAGCATGTTATCGTTCAAACTGCTCCTGCTGTTAGAGTATCAATTGGTGAAGAATTTGATATGGAACCGGGTACAATTAGCACTGGTAAATTAGTTTCTGCATTAAGACAACTTGGAATTGATAAAGTATTTGATACTGACTTTACAGCTGATTTAACTATTATTGAAGAAGGCAATGAACTTTTACAAAGGTTAAATAATGGCGGAGTATTACCTATGATAACCTCTTGTAGCCCTGGTTGGATTAATTTTATTGAGCAATATTATCCTGAACTTTTACCAAATGTTTCATCCTGTAAATCACCTCAACAAATGTTTGGTGCAATAGCAAAAACCTATTATGCAGAAAAAATCGGAGTAAATCCTGAAGACATTTATGTTATTTCCATTATGCCTTGCACAGCTAAGAAGTCTGAGGCGAAAAGGCCTGAAATGAGTATTGACGGGAAAAATCCCGATGTTGATGTAGTTTTAACAACAAGAGAGCTTGGCAAAATGTTAAAACAAGCAGGTGTTGATTTTTCATCTCTTAAAGACGATACTTATGATAACCCATTTGGAATTACAACCGGTGCCGCTGTTATATTTGGTGCTACCGGTGGTGTTATGGAAGCGGCTTTAAGAACTGTTTACGAAGTTGTTACCGGAAAAACACTTGAACAGCTTGACTTTAAAGTAGTTAGAGGCTTACAAGGAATTAAAGAAGCCGAAATTGATTTAAATGGAACTAAGGTTAAAGTTGCTGTTGCACATACAATAGCAAATGCTCGCAAAATACTTGAATTAATTAAAACAGGCAAGTCTGATTATTTGTTTATTGAAGTTATGTGTTGCCCCGGTGGATGTATTGGTGGCGGTGGTCAACCTCATAGCACAACAAATGCAATAAGACAAAAAAGAATTGATGCTACTTATGAAGCAGATAGAAATATGCCTATAAGAAAATCACACGAAAGCCCAGCAATTAAGTCTATTTATGAAGAATTCTTAATTAAGCCTCTTGGTGAAAAATCTCACAAGTATTTGCATACACATTATAAAAATAGAAAAAATAAATAAAAACCGCCTTTAAAGGCAAGATTGTTAATACAATATTGCAATCAATCAAATAGCAATGAGCAAAACAGCACAAAAAAATAAGGTGGCAAGAGAAAACACAAGAAAAGCGAGAAAATCAAGGCAAAGCGATAAGACAAAAGGTAAAATATGGTAGCACAAAGTGCAAAGTGTTGAAA
>Ga0265595_1001898_pt1 | contig 15170 bp, 13 predicted proteins | sample saktaG_15_FD_190148 | JGI IMG/M metagenome (GOLD analysis project Ga0265595, IMG submission 190148) | Saline water microbial communities from Sakinaw Lake, British Columbia, Canada - sak_2013_06_06_50m | ecosystem: Environmental > Aquatic > Non-marine Saline and Alkaline > Saline ... | reverse complement strand
TAGTTTTCACTTCCCTAGATTATCAAGTGGCGAGAATTTCTTATTTGCGTTCATGACATCATTAGTGTTTAGCGATTGCAGATTCCTTTGAGTCATTCGGAGTGTTGAGTAAAGTAACAAAATGAGTTTTTGTTAACAGCACCGAGTAGTGTGTTACTTGCTAAAAATCTTCCAAACAACGGGAAGCGCTATTACGCAAGCAATAATTCGGGATTATATACTTGACACGGGGTAAATAATATGCTATCATATCTATATGGTAAGCTATTCTTTACTCTTTTTATCATCTTTTTCATGGGCTACCCTCTTTAGCTCATCTCTAATCTTTTTCGGGAATAACTTCTTCGCTACTTCTTCTGTAGTTAGGTCTATATCTCGTTTCTTCTTTTTAGGCATAGGAGGTCTCCGATGAAAAATGGTAATGGTAAACAGGAAATGAATCTAATGAAGCTGATGCTACGATTCCACAAAGACGAACAATGCCGTGAGTATATAGAGCACGTGCGCTGGCCGGATGGCGTGAAGTGTCCTCGCTGTGGAAGCGACAAAATCTCACGAGCGTATGCTCGCAACCAGTATGAGTGTAATTCTGATTCATGCGGTTATCACTTCTCCGTAACATCGGGGACTATATTTCACGATAGCCATCTGCCTTTGCCAAAATGGTTTGCGGCTATCTACCTTATGATAGAATCTCGCAAAGGTATATCTGCTAATCAAATGAAACGCACTCTTGAAGTGAGCTATAAGACGGCATGGTATCTTTGTCATCGAATCAGGGCTGCTATGACTGTCGATAATCCTGTACCTCTTAGCAAGATTATAGAAGTTGATGAGACTTGGGTAGGTGGCAAGAGAAAGCACGTTGGACATGGATACAAAGGCAACAAAGTTGTCGTTGCCGGTGCTGCTCAACGTGGTGGTGAGATTAGACTTGAAGTGATTGACGACCGGACTCGTGAAGTCCTGCATGACTTTATCAAGAAGTACACAGCCGACAACACAGAAGCGATATATACGGATGATTGGCCTGCTTACAATGGCATAGCAGACGAAGATACGAAACATGAGACTGTGAATCATAGTATTGAGGAATGGGTGAGAGGCGATGTTCACACGAACTATATCGAGAACATCTGGAGTCTGCTTAAACGCTCTATTGTCGGCTCTTATCATAAAGTCTCTAAAAAACATCTTAACGCTTACCTCGATGAACTAGAATGGCGATTCAACAATCGTGAGAACCTATATCTGTTTAGGGATACGCTTGTTAAACTCATTGGTTCTAAAAATCTTTCTTATCGTGAACTTACTGATTCTCGACCTCACCTCTCGTAGATAGTCTAGTAGGAAACTGATTAGGCACAACTAGGCTACAATTTGGGCATTGTTCGCCATCTGATAAGTTCGCATCTACCGAAATATTAACAGTGCTAAAATCTAGGACTATTTCATTACCACCATCAATAGCTATCCTGTTCATCATTGATTGAGAAACCCATTGTCTTAATGTAAGTCTACGTTCATCACCTCGCTTTAGTTGTTCAATTGGTTTTTTGACTTCCAGTGAGCGTTCAAACTCTTCCTTCCCATACCTCAAATGCCCATCTATCCGTTTCCCTATATCTATCTTGAACACACTACTACTATAGACATCAAAATTGAGTTCAAAATAAGAGTCAGTATCAGCAAGATGGCGCCAGTCTATGCCCAAATTGCAGACCTTTACACAAAGAGGTAGATTACCAATATCTCGTTGAATAGCTTCAGACATCTGTTCAATAAGACGGATAGATTTATCAGATTTTTCTTGCCTCTGTCCGTTTGGCACCATCTTCTTAGGTCTTGTCCACCATATCCCAAATAAAAGTATCGCCAATCCCAAAATTGGGAATACAGTACCGTAAATACTCTGCCAAGTCCCAATACCTATTGACATAGATTCACCACTCCTAATCTTGTCGATAAGTGACCACCACGAATCCACTGCGCCTGGACCTGTAACCAAAAGGAAACTAACCACCCATATAATTCTCTTCCCCATGCCCCTATTCTATCATATTTTGTAGCTAAATGAGATAGTAACAACATAATATTGACACTATATAACCCAGTGATATAATTGCCAATACAAATCATGAACGAATTTAGTGAAGAAGAAATTAAAGAACTTCGTAAAAAAGAAAGGGTGAGAGAAGTTCTCAGGGTTATCGGCGTCATAGTAGGCCTGCTAATTTTGCTCGCGGTGGCTGTATGGTCAGCACTCGAACACAATATCCCGATGACAGCATTATTTTTCTGTCTGTGCGGTGCCATGCTGGCAACTGTGGCCTTTATGGTAAATAAATAGTACCTACTCATATCTGTCACTGTTTATACTTATCTAATATCTTCTCAAGTCTATTAAGTCCATTTTCACATGCTTGTATGACATCATCGAATGATGAATTACCAACTTCAATCCCAACGTCTCTTAGCCATAGTATTTGCTCGTTTAGTAATTTATGCCTTCGATATACTTCGTTAGCATGTAACAGCCACAGCTTAAATTTTTCCGCCGGCCATGCAGTTCTTTGGGAAGAATCGCCAGACTTAAAGGCATTTAGCACATCCATTCCTTCTATCACTAAGAGGTTTACATCAAGTACAATCTGTTTTTTGTATTGTCGAACTTCCTTCTCTTTTTGTAATTCTAATACCATCCTACGTGCTTCATCACGCTGTCTATATGGAGCACGGAATAAATTCCATAAGTAAATTAGTGCAAATACAACAACAAGACCAATAATCATACCTATAGCTGCACCAGCACCAGGGTATATGTATTGTTGGGATGGTGTTGGGTTTTGGGGCATTAAAAGAGAACCAACATACCCACCAACAAAAGTTAGCACCGCAGTCCCCCCAATTTCCAATAACCAGAATGATTTAGTCGACTTGCGGAAGGATTCAGTGTCCTTAGATGCTCTTTGCCTGGTAGTTTCCCATTCTTGTTCCATACACCTACACCTGTTTCATTACATGGCAAAGATGATGGTTGCCAGTTTTTGTAGAAGTGGTATAATTCTACCACATATCCCGTATCAAGTATATAAGCCCGCAATAATTATAAAAATCCACCACGTCCACGTAGACAGCCAATTTGCTAAAAGTACACCTATGCCTACCCCGCCGAGAACTTTAGCTGTGATGTATAAGAGGGCGTAAGGATTTGGTAAATTTTTTAGTTTCTCTATCTTGTCACTATAGTAACTCATTATGTTCACCTCCGAAACTATGATGTAATTTGCCTATAGTATAGCTCATATATCAAGTCTTAACCTCTCCCCATTCTACTGATTCGTAAAAATAAGGCGCACTTAACAAACGTCAGTTTCGTTCAGGTAGGCCGCACGAACCATTATTCTGTTAGAAAATTATCTTACAAGCACCTTTGCGCTGTTTGTAGGGTTCCTCATTTAATTCCCCAAGCGCGGCGAGAGATAGACCGAAACAACCCAGCCAGTATCTTAATACTTTCTCTTGCTTCATCTTCTGCACCACTTTTAAGAAGTTGTGGGGCATGAATTTTTAAATACTGCGTGAAAGCTGTTGGTTTCACAAGCTGATCATTGGCCTTGGTGTCACGTGTATGCACATATGGATTTCGAAATTCTTTGCGAATTTTAGTAAGTGCATCAGCTTCATTTGGGCAAAGCCATCCATCAGCTTCAGCTTGTCTAATGAGGTCAGCAAAACTGGCCTCATCTACCTTAACAAGTTCATTAAGTCTGCCCCCAACACCTTTTGCAGCTCTGTAATAAGAGCGCAATGCCTCCTCCAGAGCCAGCTGGCTCATTACAATTGCTGAAACGAATGCGCCGACATACCAGCATAGCCTTGCCTCCTCATAATATTCATAGGCCAGAGCATCAACTGGAGCCGGGTCAGGATCATCTTCAGACAATAAAAACCTTAAGCGCTCCAAACGTCCGCTGTGAGCACGTTTATCTGCATCTTGCATTAGTCTTTCCAATTGCTCATTTGTGTATGACATGCACATCCTCCTTAATAGTCTCTATCTAGAGTATAACACCCATATGAAACCGGGAGATAATTCTTCAACACACTTAGACAGAAAGAGCAATGTTCTACAGTATTCGCACTAGTCCAATGTGTCTCGATGTTTCGATTCAGTGTGTCGACAGATAGCTAACATTGTCCTAATATCAGGACAAATAGTTGGTCCAAAAATGCTGAGGCTATTCTCGCACTACGTTTGAGGAGCATTTCTTGCCCAAGAGTAGATTCGGTGGTAAGATTGAACTAGCTGTCCCACTTTCTGGTTGTGAAAATGGCGAACGAAATCACAGAGGCGACACGTCGTAACATTATCGATTATCTGACAACTCCAGGCGCTAGATGGTCAGGCCGATTGCAGGAAGATGAATTTCTGGCTCGCCTGTATAATCTCACTGATCTCCCCTCAACAGACCCCCGCTTTAGAGATGCCGCTGGCGATATCCGGCAGCACCGACTCAATTGGTCAGACTGGCAGGACGACTGGGTCTTTTATGATAACCGCTTCAATCTACTACGAACTTCTGACGAAGCCTTTTTGCGCTTTATTTGCGAAACAATCCACCCCGTTGTCCGCCCGGAAGTAGAAGAGGCTCGCGAAATGGCCAAGATTTACAACGAAGAATTGCAGGCAGATGGATGGCGGATCGTCGAAGGCAAACAGATTTCGGGGCGACCCATTTTCGTTGCAGAGAGGATACATGGCCGCACTGATCTTTTTGAGGAACCAACTGGTTGGCCGAAAGTAGATCGCCAACTTCAGGAGGTCCGGATGCGTTTGGATACTGCAGATTCGGAGGAGGAGTGTCAAGCTGTTGGCCTGCTTTGCAGAGAGGTTCTGATATCGGTTGGGCAAGCTGTTTTCGATCCTAGTAAGCACGAATCGCTGGATGGGGTAGTTCCCAGTAGCACAGACGCCAAGCGTATACTTGAATCCATCTTAGAGACGGAGTTACGTGGTGGTCCCAATAAAGAGGCGCGAACTCATGCGAAGGCTGCGCTAGGACTTGCATTAGCACTTCAGCATAAGCGGACAGCTGACTACCAAACGGCTGCTCTCTGCGCAGAAGCTACTGTATCTGTCGTCAATCTATTAGCAGTGATTTCTGGAAGACGACGCCGGACGAGTTAGTCAAAAGCAGCTCGAATCAAAGCAATTGTTCGAATTTCTCTTCGGTCAGGTCGCCAAGGCGAACTATAGCGACTTTCTTGCTAATGCCATCTTTGACATTGGCCATTGAATACACAAGTTGATGTGCCTTGTCGGCATCCTTATCCTTCACAATTACGAAAGCCTTGATGTTCAGACTTGGCATCGCTTTGAACATGTTTCTATACCTGTCATTCACAGCTTTGTTTGCCGTCTCCACAGTGGTCGCTACTTCAAAAGCGTGGGTAATTGCTGAGTCTTTCAATAGGAGTATGTCGATTTCCTGGATGGTGTTGAAGACGGCTGGGGGTAGACCAAATTCAATATGGCTGACCATCTGTCTACTCATCTTCTTGAATTTCGGCTCTTTATTCTGCTCAGTTTCTCCAATATGCACCTCATATCCCTTGTCCACTACGTAAGAGTAAATCAACTCAATGATTTCATTGTGGTTTAGTGCTGTCACCATCTTGGATGGACCAAACAGACTTAATTGAGTCTGTACCTCAGGTTTTTTAACAGTGGTATCGATAGGACTTGTAGGTTTTAACGCGAAACCCTGGCGATGTGCTTGGCCGGGTAAGGGTACCTGGTCACAAATCCTCTGCAATACCTGACTAATGGCAGAAGTCCCGGGCTTGTGGCTATTGATCAGTTGCTGGTAGATAACGGAAACAATTTCATCTAGTGAAGCAAATTTTTTGCCCTTTAGGAAGCTATAGACGACTTCTTCAGTGAACTTCTCAGCCGGTACGTAGTCAATCGGCTTAATGGTATGAGCTTCGGGATCGACCATGTCTTTGGTAAACCACTTCTTCTCCTTGTTGACCCAAACGAAGTGCTCGTTAAAGAAAGACTTGAAGTCCCTATTTCCGATTTTGTGGAAGATATGCTTCTCCGTTAGGTATGGTATCAGCCCGGTCATCAGGGTACTGTCATCGGCACCAGCATGGTATTGTATTAGTTCTTGTGTCTTATTCACCAATTCCCGTTCTTCATCTGTGGATAAAGTAGAATCAGTCAGTTCGTAAGGTATTACTGTTTCCCTCTTGAAGCTTAATATGAAATCCCCCAGCATCGAGCCTGATGCGCGCTGGTGCATGGTTGTAGTGTAATGCTCAATTGGTGGCTGGTATAGCATGCCCCGGTTCGGGTCTTCTTTTGCGGATGGTAATCTAAAGCCTGCTCTGTTAGCTGCTCTATGAAGTGCCATCCATACCTTCAAATCCCTGTTGTGGAAGGTCAGTACCATCCACCTGTCAGCCTTCAACACCCGATGACACTCCTTAAATATTCTGTATAGCATTTCCTCGTAGTGACTCAGGGACTTCTCGGTCGCAAAACCACTGTGCCGCGTCTGGATCGCTTCAAGTGAATTGTCTATTGTTCCTTGTAATCCGAGAGTATCTTTTAACCATACGGCCCAGAAATTAGCGAGCTCGGCATACTGTACGTTACCGCCAAATGGAGGGTCAGTAATCACCACATCTACCGAATTGTCGGGGAGCGGCAACTCGTGAGACGAGCGACAAAGGATTAAGTAACTCGCCTCTGCATTGGCAACAACCGAGAAGTCTTGTGTTGACGCGGCAAAGTCGCCAAACTCCTGATTTGAGTAGGTCTTGCCTTTCCAGTAGCAGTGCGGGCCACCATTAAACTGCTTCTTAAACATATCCCATACGTTTGACTCGTAGTAAATGTCTGGGAGCCAATAGCCGTGGTGTTCCCAACCATGCCCGGTGTCCTTCCGCATTTTGCTTGACCATGAAAGGCTAGAGCTAAAAACAAACAGCAGCGCCTTTGTAACATCCGAGTCGGAATGCAAGCTTGTTATTGCTTTCTTCAACATTGAGTTGGCGAGCAGATTCCTCTTGGTAAAGAGCTGGTAGAAGTGTGTATAGCCCTTTTTATACAGAGCATCATCTCTCACTCGGTCGCCATCGGGTATCATGTCTTGAGGATATGATAATTGCCCATCTTCAACCATCTTGTCTAATTTACTGATAGCACTTTGATACCGTTCCATGTCATCGTCTGTTGGTGTCCTCTCTGATGATGTTCTACAGCTAGGGCAGCTATACGCTATTCTCACTATCTTCTCATCCAGACGCTCGCAGTCAATGACATTGAAAGGTCTATTGCAGGCTGGGCAGACATACCGACCGCCTGATACTTTCTTTGCCTCGGACAACACAATGACGTTATTGCATTCAGGTAGCGGGCATATTACTACCGCGCTCCGAAGAGACCACCTGGTGGTAGCTGGTTTACCGCAGTTATCGCAGATTACCTCGTAAAGCTGGTTGATTTCTTCTTTTGTGGCATTCTCTAGTTTTGTAAACTGCTTTTGTACCTTTTCCAGTCTGACGGGCCGTACCTCAGCGTCAACTATAAACCAGGCCATGGGGTTCAAATCAACCCCTACAACTCTCCTCCGGGCACGTAATGATTCAACGACAGTTACGCCACCGCCCATGAAGGGGTCTAGCACAATACCACCTGGATTAGTGTAGTGCTTTACCATGGCTTCAAATACATTGAAAGGCCGCCGGGCGAAGAAGCGATGCATGTTATAGACGGGCGTATGTGCCTTGGCTACGATAGGGATGGTAACAGGAGCGAATTGCCCTTTTGCCGGACCCTCCAGCTTTTTCTGTTCCTCAATCTGCTGGGGAATGGATAGATATTTCTCGAATTTCCCAGAACCGGTAGTCATCATACTCTCCATCCTAGCAATCCAGCTGCCCTTACTTTGTTTACCTCTCCAAACTACTGGCTGGGCTACACGTTGGTATCAAAGGCATCTCTCAGGGGTCATTATAACATGATAACTCAGGGTGTTGTTAGATGCAGTGGTAACAGTTCGTCATATCGTTTAATCGGGTAACAAAACAAGCTAATGTGGCTGGGCATTACGGAGTCTTTTAGTATGAAAAATTCAGTCTTATTTCTACCCGTCACGCGGCAATTTCTTAACACTTGGCCCATCGTCTCCAATTGAGTCAAATGCGTAGAAAAGAATTTTCTTAGTAAGGTTACTAAATTTTTGACGCATTAATCTAAATAATCTTTCATCACAAGTGGAGATTAGAAATTGCCTGCCCTCATTAGGATCTGTTATGAGTCCTCCTATCAAATCAACTAACGCGTATGAATTTAGATCGTCAAAGTGCTCAACAGGATCGTCTAGCAGGATCGGGGCAAACGAAGACCATGTCTGTGTTAAGGTCGCACTCAAGAAGAGACACAACATTGCAATTTGGACTTGTGACCCACTGAAATAATCGGTGGGTGAGAGATCAAGTTTCCCTTTGCGCTCAACGCGTACTGCAATGCCTCCTTTTTCAGGATGTAAGCTTATGTCACCAAATCCATATACTGACCGGAGTCTCCTCTGGATGCTTGATGTTAATGGGCCGTATTTAGTAGTGTACTCCTCAAGTGCTTGGTTCTGTTGTGATTCAAGTGCTTGGGTGAGCTTAGTGAAATATCCAACGTGACTTTCAAGATTTCTGCATTCTTGTTGGAGTTTAGAAACTAATTGCGACATATTTTCAATTTCTACGAGATCACGTGCTAGAATAGCCGATGTTTCTGCACTGCTCAATGCAATTTCGAAACTTAGGATATCTGTTATCAAATCTTGCATAGTGTTTAACTTTTCCTGATAGTTAGTCTTGATAGTTGAGATACTGTTATCTAGGTGGGAGTCCATATTTATTAGCTTAGCAAGGTTTTCTATTCGGTCAATATATTCTTGCGTATCAGTCATCTCCCTTTTCACTTCTTGTATATCATTTTCTAGCGTTTCCTGCTGCTTGTGTAATTGAGCAACTATTTTTTCAACTTCTTGTACCTTGTTTTGCTGAACTTCAATCTGACGATGAATTGATTCAATTTTATTGTTTGTTATCGTTAGCTCTTGCTGAATCACCTTATCATTTAGTTCTAAAGAAATTTGACGTTTATGCGCAGCTTGGTTGATCGAGTCAATGGCAGATTGTGATTGATTCCGAATTGATTCTGATACTTTCATTTCAGTCGTGATATTTTCTTTCTGGGAGGATAATGCTAATAGTTGTTTTTGCAGTTGATCTAAACTTGATTGCAGTTCCATCAATTTTCTTTGTGATTGACTTATTTCTTCTAATACGGCATGTTCGGCAGTGTCCACGATGTTCAGCAAGCTCACTTCAGTCCAAGGAATGTTGAGGGTATTCGCGGTTTTCTCATAATTTGCTATACTCTCATTTGCGCGATCAAGCTTTTCATAAATAATGTCACAATCTGACTTGAGCTTAGAGTATTTTGATAGTAATTCCTTAAGTTCGTGGTCCAGTTCTACCGTTTTCGTTGCAGCTCTCTGAACTGACATTAATGCTGAACTGATATCGTCTGGCTGGACACCTCGCTGCACTTCCAGCTTCTGAATTAACTCTTCTTTTGAAGCATGTATTGTTCCACAAACCGGGCAGACCTTATCATTAATATGTTCCTGGATTCTATTCAGTATAACCTGCAACTCTGAGCGGGACTTTTCTAACTCCGCGAGACGTGTTTCAAACTGCTTGGTTTCTGACAATGCCTTGTTTAATTCAAGTTTCTTATTCTCCAATTCATTGGCCACATTATCCATTTGAATCTTGTGTTCTTGAAGGTCCTTCTTTGATTCATCACGTTGGATGACTTTTTGCATCCAATCGTTGTGGTTAGCTTTCAAGTGAGTAATTAGTTGTTGGCGTGTTTGCAGTCCTTTGTCCCTTTCTAGAGACTCCTGCATATCATGTTTGAGACTTGCAGTTGTGGTATTTAGTCTTTCTATCTCCGGCGCTATTTTCTGTAACTGGGATTGGATTTGAAGCCATTTGGTGTCTTCTTCAACAATTCGCTTCTTAGCATCATCGTATTTTGGCTTAGTTTCCTGCGTCCACTGTAAGTTTCCCCTCTTTAAGAGCAAGGATTCTTCCTCGTGAAGATATATACCCAGCTTTTCTGATAATTCTTTCAGAAGATCCTTATTGTTTGAATAATCGGCACCGATTCTTTCAAGTGAATCTTTTGACTTGTCCAGTTTCGTCATAATATGCTTTAATAGGTCACGTTTGTTTTTTAGGTCTGGTAGAGAATTTTCAATTTGAGTAATTATCTTTAATTCCTGTCTGGTCTTCTCAATTCTTTCAGTAACTATAGTTCTCCAACTATGTACCATATCCCTATTTATTGTCTGGGATATTGTTACTTTCAACCCAGTTTCATCCGAGACTCTCTTTGCTACCTGTTTGCCTAAAGTGAGAACTGTAGCACTATCTTGAACACCAACGCTTGACTCCCGGACTTGATCTACTGCTTTTTGCTTTTCATCGATTATGCTCTCTAATTCTTCAATTTCCCGTCGCTTCTCTTTAGTAAGGTTTTTGAATTGATCTAGTGTTTTTCTTCCTTTATGAATTGATTCGACGTAGTCTTGCAAGGCTAACATGCGAGAGACAATATTTTCATCTAAGATTGATTTATCCTTAAATGCAGAGGTTAATGATTGATATTCTTGTCCGAATAAATGTGATGATCTGAAGAGACGGACAAGGTTTTCTATTCTAGCATCCGCGGGTTTCTCTTGAAGTCCCGCAAGGAACATAAGAGTTCTGGTCCTGTCGCTCGAATTGCCGTTAACATAGGCTGTAGCCCTATTCTGTATGAATCTCTCTAGCTTGCTTTCAGTACCATTTGCAGATAGAGTGATACTTACGCATGAATCTTCTACTGGAGCATCTAAATGCTTCAATGCATTTACTAATTTATCAGTCTTTCGACTAAATCGCTCATCCAGTTTGGAAACACCTCCTGTACAAGCAAAGTCAATGGCATCAAATAGTGAAGTCTTTCCCAAACCATTAGGACCATAAAAAACTACTATGTCAGCATCCAAATCGAATGTACATAATTTTCTATAAGCTCGGAAGCTACTGAGATTAATGTTCTTTAATCGAATAGGTATTCCTTTTCTTTCTCGCAGAGACATTAACCCTGCATTCAAGTCACCCAACCAATCTAATTTCCCGAAAACATCATTCAAACACTTACTAATAATCGTGTCTATTCCCATTGCGTGTGGTACTGCTAAGCCTCTAGCGAGGGCACTATCTGTTCCATGCTTTATCAGAAATGATTGAGCATTAACAGGCATCTTTAATTCATGCTCAACTTCCAGTAAGAGGGGGACGAATGGTAATCTCTTGAGTTCATATTCCAGATTCCCCTCAAGGTCAATGACAAACTTCCGACAGAAGTATGCGTCGATTTCTACTTTGTTGCGAAATATATCATCGAGTTCTTTCGTTTTCTCATTACATAGGATTAAAGTGAGGTCAAGATCGGCCCAGTCGCCAGCATGCTTTGAGTAGAGACTGCGCAATTGTTCAAGCGCTTCAGCATAGTTTTCATCTGGTTTCCCGTCAAGCATCGCAAAACCAACTTTATGGCGGTTCAGAGTTAGAAGTAGGAAGAGAGGAGATGAACCTTCGTTAACCGGTTCCAACTCGAATCGTCTATTCGGTAATACCGTTGTTAGTGCGTTCTTAATTCTCTCTGCTTCGGTTCTCATGAATATGTCCCAATATAGCGTTTCATTATTTCCTGCAATTGTTCTGCTGTCGATCCTTTCAAACAGTCCTTAAGGTCGTGAAATCCACAACGTCTTATCATAGGGTCCATTTCATATACGTCCTTGTCTCTATCACTTAGAGGAGTATCCTTTTTGTCTCTGCTAATAATGAAGTATCCTCTTTCTGTTCGACCTGGGTAGAATTCTAGAGCGTGTGCAAGGTTCTCCTTATGATTATCGCCAAAGACAACAATTATGTCTATGATTGTTTCACTATCTTTTATGTAGGCGTGTGCTTTAGCATCTTTTATTGTCACTGGTTGAAAGCAACTGATGAGCGTTAAAGACATCGTAATACTCTCTAGGCTTGTTTTTTCCCTTTCAGTCCACCAGTCTACCTTCTTACTTTGTTCGCTGCTCATTTTTTCGGTACCTAAAATCAACATTCTGGTTAATCGATCTGCATGACATGACCTGATCTGATCCAAAACAATGGCCTGCTGGGAATTCACAAGAGCACCTATGCTGTCTTCAGGGGAAGGTATTTCAGTTAGTTCATCAATTCTGTCGTTCGTCCATTTTACAATAGCCGCTACTTGCCCACCGGGTATACGTGGGTCCTGTAATCCATCATCAAGTGCATGAACTGATACTAAAGATAGTGGCCTACGCTTTTCGCTAGGAGCTTGTCCAGAAGATATTGGTTGTTGAAGCCTAAACGAATGTGCACATTGTCCTTTTTCACGGAGAAGGGCATCTTTGCATGTACGAAGAACGTCGCTAGCTCTAAGTTCTTTTGTATAAACAGCATATGAAGGTGGTGAACAGGTTGTATCATATGGTGCATCTGAGGAAAAGACTAAGCTTGTACATCCGTAACTACTACAGGGGCCAGGAACCGCAGCGCCTGCACTATTAGCAAATAGTAAGGCAGACTTCTCTCTATTGACGAATTGATAATTGCCTGCGTGAAAATAATCATACGCATTACATAAGAAATTTGCGTGGTTTGGTTTTGGATTGTTCTGCAAAATGAATACAAGGTGTATAGGTTTGCCGTCTGGATCATGCTTCCATGTGGTATTAAGTTTTTCAAGAATAGCCGAGATGCCCTTTGCAGATCCAATGGAACCAATCCAATCGAAGCAGAGCATCGACATAAACCGAAATGCTCTCCCGTTTTCCAAAGAGGCTTGGAATAGATATATGCATTTACCCTGGAACATTGAGTGATGCGTTATATCCTCTTCCGGCCAAGATGGACACAATTTAGGTTGGATCCATCTATAAATTTGCGATCCATTTTGGCTATCACTGGGCTTGAGCCAGGTTATAGCGCAATTCACCCACTCATCGCCCCTCATTTTTTGTGGTAGATTGTCATCGTGTACTGTAGTCCGCTCGCCCTTGCATAATTCTGAGTAATCTTTCTTTGTGAGCCCTTCAATACCCGCCAGTACGATCGTGCCCGGTTTCCATGCTTCGCTATTTAGAATCTCCTCAATCTTTACGACTCCTTCAAGGCCAGGAATAGTGTATTCTGGGAAAACCGTGAAGTGGGTTTTGTCGCAGGCATGATCAGCATCTACTGCAATTTGGAGAGTCTTGAGTACTCTATCAATTTGTTTGGCCTTGCTTCCATTTACCCAGCTAAACGGTTCGTTTTGGCGGAGAACAACGAATGGTTGCATAACCACAATACCAATATTGTCAGAAGGTAACTCGAGGTCAATTTCATGTTCTTCAATAGCAACCATCCCAATCTCCTTAAGATGGCGATCATATATGGGATAGTAGATATGCTTACGTGACTGTTAATATTCTACTGCATTTTACGATGCCCGTCAATTGACATAAATCTCCATGAAGCTTTATGACAGATGTTAACTCATTGCACCTTTCATCGTGTTGGTCAGAAACCGGCGGCAATAGGCTAATAAGCCAACGCGAAGGTCTTGGAGAAGGTTTTACCTTTTGTACGCAGTGGTGGAGCTAAGGGAACTCGAACTCTTCGGTATGCCCGAGATATTCGCGTGATTGGTCCAGTAATTTTTTGTATTTATCTTCCAATGCCTTGAAATTCACCATCATCTTTTTTAATTCCACTTGCAAGCTCGAATTATCTTCTTCAGCAGCATTTAATCTTCGTATCAACAATTTGATGGCCTCTGCAATTTGAAACGGATTTGCGTCAAATTTGATATCACCAATGGTTATACCTTTAGGTCGTAGAAATGGTGAGGGTTTTTCGTTAGTTCTTTTCCAGTACTTCATTCTCAGTGTATACTCTTTGATATCGTATTTCTCGGCAACTAGGCGGAAACTACCTCGTGGCAATTTGCGACCTAGAGCAAATAAGTCGTATAAAGCCCTATCGTAGATTTCTTCCAGTTCGGGTGGTAGTGTCGGCATCCTTGTTACCTCCATTTCATATTTTATTCATCGCTCTGATTCTAACCTAGCATTAAAGAAAGCCATAATTGACGAACGATAGAAAGGAGTTTTCAGAAGATGAAAAGAAAGGAGCTTCGCGTTACTCAGATAACAGTCAAAGATGCTAAGAGTAGTATGTCTCCGGCGGAGTATAGTTTTTGGAAGTCAAAATGGGACAGGTTATGGGCTAAGCTCATAGCAGAAGCGCGGCAACAAATTGCGGAGGACAAGAAGAAAGGGATTAAATTCAAACCTACACCTAAGAGCGAATTGGTAAATCGTAGTTTTGAAATAGCTAAGCAGTTAGATATCAAATTGCCCAGGAGTTACAGAAGGTTATACTATGACGATGTCTATTTGATTGAAGATCAATTGGAACATGAGCTAATGCTGAAGAATTGGGAGAAAGAAGGGTGCAAAGTAGTTTTTGAACCACCTAGATTGCCAAGCTCAGACATAATTGCCAAGATGATTGAAAGAGCAATAATGCATAAAGTTAAGGGGTTAAGGTTCTTCGCTGATTGGTAAAGAAATATGGCCACTAAATAGGACTTCAAATCGGACCAGAACGTTAGGAACAAGTCGTGAGGAACTGCTGCAGCGCTGGAATAGGTCCCTTCTTCTCAAATAGGAGTTCGGAATCCTTCCAATGCGGGCTAGCATAGTGGAACCGAATTCAGGCAAAGACAAATGTTGCTCTAAAAGTTCTATATATTGAACAACTTGGGCTACCAACTGTTTACAAAAGTTTGCAAATCGTAGCTAATTTTGGTACAACTTTCACAACTCAAATAGGCCGAGTTTTCAGCTTTGCTCAACAATACTGATTTCCTAATATATGTCAACGCTTATTGACCTCGGGACAGTGTTGCCATACACTAAATAACTAGGGATGGCAGGTTCGTTGCAGGTTGAGGAGCAATAGCT
>Ga0265595_1001897_pt1 | contig 15186 bp, 15 predicted proteins | sample saktaG_15_FD_190148 | JGI IMG/M metagenome (GOLD analysis project Ga0265595, IMG submission 190148) | Saline water microbial communities from Sakinaw Lake, British Columbia, Canada - sak_2013_06_06_50m | ecosystem: Environmental > Aquatic > Non-marine Saline and Alkaline > Saline ... | reverse complement strand
GATGGCGTCCCTGGGGGGATTCGAACCCACGACCCGCTGCTTAGAAGGCAGCCGCTCTGTCCGCTGAGCTACAGGGACTTATACCGAGTTTAACACAGGAAAACGAGCGGCATCAACAGCCGGCAGAAGGGGATTAGGATTTTGGCGCGTCAGCGGCAGCCGGCTTGGACTGCTCGGGCTTTGATTGCTCCGGCTGCTTGGCTTCCTTAGTGATGGTCACTTCTTTGGTCGTCTCCGGCACCCTGGCCGGCAACTGCTGCGCGTCGGAGGGTTTTCTGCTGTCAGTAACATAGAACCCCGATCCCTTAAAAATAATGGGCACGGGCACAAAACGGCGTTTGGCTTCGCCTTTACACTTGGGGCAGGCGGCCACGCTATCGTCGTTAAATCCCTGTCTGAGCTCAAAATTAGTGTTGCATTTTGAGCAGGCGTATTGATATATCGGCATCGGTCCCTCCGGGAGCTGTAATTAATCTAAAAATTAGCACTCAATTACCCTGAGTGCTAATTACATATTGTAGTTATATTTGACCTTGCAGTCAAGTACACTGCATAAACCGGATTTGATAGCGGCCTTCTAATTCACCCATATTATCTTGTTAATCTTAGAGTATTGGTTTTCGTAAACTATGAACCTCTGCGACATTTCATTGTGCTGATAAAATAATTGTGTTATGCTGTTTTGATTTAATTGTTAACGGGCAGTCGTTATGAAGATGACGGGAATTAAATGGCCGCATCTGGATGGCCGGCTTGGCGGTGAGTTAGAGAAGGGTTACCGCCTGTATGCACTCAGTGATGACAGCAAACAGGCCACTGTAGGGATACTGCTGCTGGCGGCCGTTGTAGCACTGACTATACCCAATGATTTCACCTTTCCCGTGCAGCCCGCCGTGGTTAGCTTCCTCATGACACTGCGCGTTATCTTCATTCTATACAGTATCGCTTTGATTGTATCTTTGCGTCGAACTACAGACCCGGAAAGCTACGATCACAGTATATTTATCTGGGGTTTATTCGGAGTGGCCTTGAATATCCTGATCATCTTCACCAGGCCGGCTGTCTATACGGGGCACGCGCTGGCAGACCTGGTAATCCTCGTTATTATCTACCTGGGTGTGCCGTTTAAACTACTATACCGTGTGATACTTGCACTGTTATTCACTGCAGGTTGCCTCGTATATTTAGCAATAAATATTCAGCAACTGACTCCTCCGTGGATAAGGGTGGAGATATTATCACTGGTATTTATCAATATCGTCGGATTGATTATTTCGCACCATCTCTACTCATACAGACGAAAGCAGTACGCAACTCAGGTGGAAGAAGATAAGGTCAAGGAAGAGCTGCGACTGGCGGCCACACGTGACAGCCTGACCGGCATACTGAATCACAAGGCCTTTTTCGAGCAGGGGGAGAGGGAACTGCGCAGGTTTGTCAGGTATGGCAAACCTTTCTCCTTGATGGAGATCGATATCGATGATTTCAAGAACATCAACGACAGCTACGGGCATACAGAGGGGGACAACGTGCTGCTAAAGCTGGTGTCCTTGGTCGCATCTCACGTTCGTCAGTCGGACGTTTTCGGCAGGACGGGCGGTGACGAGTTCTGCCTGCTGTTGATAGAAACGCACACAGCGGAGGCGATGGAGATTGCGGAACGCATACGTGCCGCATGCAGCGAGTGCAGGCTCAATGCAGATACGGGAGTCCCGATGCATTTCACCGTGAGTGTGGGACTGGTCGAATCATCAAAAAATGATACAAACATCGGCCATATATATTCCAGGGCGGATGCCGCCATGTACAGGGCCAAGAGCGAAGGGCGCAACAGGGTTTGCGCAACTTAAGAGCGTAAGCAACAGCGTCTGACGTCACAGCCTGATCGTCTCGTTCATCGCCAGTACCCTCACCTCGGTACCCGGGCAGGTCTCACAGACTTTCATTACAAAGGGCCTGATGTCCACGGCCGTGGAAATTGGCGGGTAAAAGTCGTCCTGGTGGTTGGGTATGACCAGGCGCGGCTTCAAAACGCGTACGTATTCCACGGCAATGTCGCAGATATGCGTATGTCCCTGCAGGGGCACGAGCAACAGGTCCGGCGGATTCGCTGCAAGGCGCTCGAGCTCCCCCGGGGTCGAACCGGCGCTGCCGAAATGGTGAATGCTGTAGCCGTTGATATTAAAACGCCAGCTCAACACCTGGCCTAACGGGTACTGTCGCGTAATGCCTGCGTTGGATACGCGGCAGAAGCCGGCAGGGCCCATACGCCAGAGGGTGCAGGCGATCAGCGGTATATCGAATTTGACGTGACGGCTGAAGAAAGCCTGCGCCCGGTAACCTCCGAGATCAGAGGCGAATCCATCGGTGGTAACCGAATGTATGCGCCTGCTGTCGACCCCCTCCCGTAACAATGTGGAAGCGGCTGTCTGCGAGCAGTAGACCTCGGATGAACCGGAGGCCATGATGGCGGGCACGTCGTAAAGGTGGTCGAAATGGCCGTGGGAGATAAATATCTGGCTGGCGCCGGACATGTCTGACGGCTTGAGGGTTTGTACCGGCCTGGAAAACGGTACACGCGATAGGTAAGGGTCGATTAGAAAAACCTGATCATCGGTTTCGATCTTGAAACCGGCGGTGCCCAACCATTGAAGTCTCATAAATTCCACCTCATTATAGTATTCTCTTGCCGCAGGGGCATTGCTTTTGCTGCGCCCGCCGTGTCGAGCGGGTTTAAAAACCCGCCCCCGCAAACTATCATCTTCACTGCTACAACAGGCTGTGCTATACTATGAAATTGCCCGGCAGCCGGTGATGCAGCAGAGGGCGTTTCAGTCATCAGGGCTCGTAGCTCAGGGGCAGAGCGGTCGGCTCATAACCGATTGGTCGCAGGTTCGAAACCTGCCGAGCCCACCATTTATTTATCCACCCTTCAGGTAGCTGAAAGCTGATTTGGCAGCGACTGCGCCGTCTCCCACCGCTGCGGCGACCTGTCGTGCGGAGTTGCTGCGGATATCGCCGGCAGCAAATACACCGGGCAGTGCTGTGCGCATCATTTCGTCAGTCGGTATATTGCCTGCTTCATCGAGCTCGATAAAGCCCCTGAAAGGATCGCTGTTGGGGATCAGCCCGATGGCCACAAAAACACCGGATACCTCCAGCCCGGAGGCGCTGCCGCTTTTTACATCCTTGATGACAACCTTGCTCAACTTCTCCTCCCCCTCGAGTTTTGCGACAACGCTGTTCCACACAAACTTGATCTTGTCGTTGGACATGGCAGAGCGCTGCACCACCTGGCTGGCACGGAGCTGGTCCCTGCGATGGATTACATATACCCGCCGGGCATGCTGGCTCAATTCAATGGCATCCGTTACGGCCGTATCGCCCCCCCCCACAACTGCCACATCCATATTTCGAAAAAGGAATCCGTCGCAGGTGGCGCAGTAGGAAACGCCCCGCCCCATCAGCCTCCCCTCATCCTCAAGCCCCAACTTCCGATAGTTCGATCCGGATGCTATGACAACAACGCCCGCCTTGTAGGCCTCGTCATCGGTGGCAACCTCAAATGACTCTGTTTTATTTTTTACACCGTTTACCTCCGCTGTTTCGAATTTAAGGCCGAATTTGGAAGCCTGGTCGTGCATCAGCTGGCCGAGCTCCATACCGGATACACCGCCGGGGAAACCGGGATAGTTGTCCACCCGGCCGGCATTGACGATCTGTCCGCCGAATAGCCCGCGCTCAAGCAGAAGCGTGTTAAGGCCGTACCTGGACAGGTAAAGGCCGGCGGTTAGCCCGGCAGGTCCGCCTCCGATGACGATGGCTTCATACTCTTTCATCTTACCCTCCATGTCAGTCAAGTAATTGACATAATATTATTTACGGCTGTGGTATTTTCTATACACTTCTTTGAGGTGCTTGTTGGTGACGTGGGTATAGACCTGTGTGGTGCGAATACTCTCATGTCCCAGCATCTCCTGCACCGACCTCAGGTCGGCGCCCTGGATAAGCAGGTCGGTGGCAAAGGAATGCCTGAGCGTGTGAGGGTGCGCGTCGAATGGCAGGCCTGCCTTTTTTGAGTACTTTTTGACAATCCTTTCTACAGATCTAGGCGTCAGCCTCATTTTCTCTCCCTGTCTCAGTTCCGACCGGTCGCGGCTGTAGCGGATGAAGAGGGGCCTGTAATCGTCCTTGCGAACGGCTAAATACCTTCTCAGCCACTCTGCGGCGGTATCTGATATAAAGACCAGCCTGATTTTATTGCCTTTGCCTTTTACGCTGAACTCCTGTGTCTCCAGGTTGATCTGGTCGCGGTTCAATTTTGTAAGCTCCGAGACACGCAGCCCGGTGCTGAAAAATAACTCGAGTATGACCTTGTCACGCAAACCCATCTCGTCGGAAATCTGCGGGCTGTTGAGCAGGCGGGCCAACTGGTCGGCGTTGAGAAACTCTATGACACGGGACTCGGCCTTGGGCAGGTCGATTTTATCAGGGTTTAGCACGGGCAGGTCGCGCCGGGTGGCCAGGTAGCGTAAAAATGAGCGTAAAGCGATCACATGATAGGTCTGGGTGGCTTTCTTGAGGGTAGCGCCGTTTTTGTCCCGGTAGTTCGCCAGAAAAAGGCGGAAGCGGCCGGTTAACTCCAGATCGATATTTGAGCATGATAGGGGAACGGAATTATCTTCCATCCAGGAAAGCAAACGCGTCAGGTAATGACGGTAGTTGCGCACCGTTAAAACCGACAGAGATTTTTCAACCACCAGGTACTCAAGGAAATCATCGACAAGTCGGCGCAGGTCAGAACTGCTTGAAACATTCATGGCTTAATTATATAACGATCTCGCAGTGGCGTAAAAGGTACAGTGTTCGACATGACATCAGGGTATAAATATGTCCCCGGGTAGCTCTTCACCATGTCTCATGCTCATCGATCACTTCCTGGCTCTGTTTCCCCAGTCCGCTGATCTCGAACTCCACCCTGTCGCCCGGCTTGAGCCAGCAATCATCTCCCCATGATTTTGCGTTTCCCGGCGGCGACCCCAGCAAAATGACGTCCCCGGGGTACAATGTGAAGAATTTGGAAAGGTAACTGATTATGTCGGCCGGGTTATGGATATAGTCGCTGGTATTAAAATCCTGCCGCATAACGCCGTTTACTGTTAATACCGCGTGCAGGTCAGAAGGGTCTGCTACATCGTCCGCAGTTACTAAAAACGGCCCCAACGGTGCGAAATTGTCGAAACTCTTCCCCTTGGTGTACTGTTTGTCATTTGTCTCGAACTGCCAGTACCGTTCCGAGATATCCTGGCCGCACATATAGCCCAGAATAAAACCGCCGGCGTCTTCCGGAGCAATATATTTACACTTTCTGCCGATGACCAGTGCCAGCTCCCCTTCCCAATCGATTTTTGGAGTATAACGGTTATGTAAAATGGGATCATTAGGGCCGCAGGCCGAACTATTGGCCTTTAAAAACACCACGGGCTCCGATTTCTCCGTCAGCAGCTCCCCCATCTGCCTTGCATGAAGCCGCGAATTGTAACCGATGCAGATGAGCTTGCCCGTAACCGCGACCGGCGCGCCCAGGCGTTGGCCGAAATCCACCGCAGGCAAGTCTCCCGGGTCTAACTTTCTCAGCTTCTCCATTGCAGAGCTATCGGCTATGGTCGCCCGGTCCCAATCCGGTATTATTCCGGACACGTCACGCAGAACGCCTGCGCCATCAACGATTCCCGGTTTCTCGTGTTCTACGGGACCGAAACGAAACAGCTTAATAGGTCTGTTCCCCCTCAACCACCGGATTTGAATCCGCCAGAAATCTCTTCATCATTCCGATCAGCTTATCGAGGTTCCAGCCCTTTATGGCGGACACCGCGATGGTCGATTCCGGCTCGGATTTCACCTCGAAATACACGCTCTGCGCCTCTTCAATACCGTCCACCACACGGTCCATCTTGTTGATCACAGTTATCCTGGGCTTCTGATCAAGCCTCAGCTTGCGCAAAATGCTCTCCACTGTCACGCTCTGGTTGACCGCCTCTGGACTTGTTATGTCAACAACATGCAATAGAAGATCTGCCTCGTCCAGTTCCTCCAGCGTGGCATGGAAGGCTGCCACGATCAGGGGCGGCAGCTTATGTATGAAGCCGACCGTGTCGGTCAGCAGTATGGTCCTTCCCCCGGGCAGCCTCAGCCTTCTGGTAACCGGATCCAGTGTCGAGAACAATTTGTTTTCTGTAATTACATCGGCCTGGCAGATGGCGTTTAGCAGGGTGCTCTTGCCGGCGTTGGTATAGCCTACCAGGGCCACCAGCGGCGTATTGGCCTTCTTCCTCTGCCTGCGGTAAAGCTCGCGGTGACGTCTCACCGCCTCGATCTGCTTGCCGATGCTGTTGATGCGTTTTCTGATCAGCCTGCGGTCGGTCTCGATCTGAGATTCACCGGGGCCCCTGGTGCCGATTCCTCCTCCCAGCCGCTCCAGATGACTCCACTGTCCCTCCAGCCTGGGCAGCAAGTATTCATGCTGCGCCAGCTCCACCTGCAACTTGCCTTCCCTCGTCCTGGCGCTTGCGGCAAATATGTCAAGTATGAGGGCTGTCCTGTCGATAACCTTTACCTCCAGCGCCTCCTCTAAATTGCGCTGCTGCCTGGGCGCAAGCTCATCGTTGATAACAACAGTGTCATAATTTAACTCCTGCTTGAGATCGATCAGCTCCTGCAGCTTTCCTGAGCCGATATAATGTGTCGATGACGGCCTCTCGAGTTTCTGCGTCAGCCTGCCAATCACATCCGCCCCGGCCGTCCTGGCAAGCTGGTTTAACTCTTCCAGCGAACTGTCGAGGGACCACCGGTCCCTCCTGTTTCCCGCCTCCACACCCACAAGTACAGCACGCTCCCTTCTCTGCTGTGTGCTATAGGTCGTCTTTGGCATAGATGCGTGTCCGCGCAGGCTATTTCTTGCGGAGCGTCAACAGCCTGCGCACTCCCTCGTCAAAACGGTCGTCGGGCTGTGTGATTGAAATCCTGATATAGCCCTCTCCTGCCTTCCCATAACCTGTGCCCGGCGTAACCGCTACGGCAATCCTGTCCAGCAACTCGGCCACGTACTGTACCGAGGTGTATCCCTGCGGTATCCCGGCCCAAATATAAAACCCGGCCTTGGGACTGCTGACCTTTAAACCTATGCTGCACAATGCTTCCACTATCTTATCCCGGCGGGCCTGAAGCTTCTTGTTGTGGATGGCGATATCGCCCTGGTCTCCCGTCAATGCCTCGACAGCCGCCAGCTGGATGGCCTGAGGGATACCCGAATCCAGGTTGGACTTGAATCTGAAGAGCGCATCGATCATGCTGCGGTTGCCCACTGCCATGCCGATACGCCAGCCTGTCATGTTATAAGTCTTTGAGAGAGAGTGAAATTCGATACCCACTTCCCTGGCCCCCGGTATCTCCAGGAAGCTATGCGGCCTGTAGCCGTCGAAAGCTACCTCCGTATAGGGCGCGTCGTGGCAGACGGCCAGGCTGTTCGTTCTGGCAAACTTAACCACCTTCTCGAAGAAGGCAGGCTCAGCCACGGCGCCGGTGGGGTTATTGGGATAACACAGCCAGAGCACCTTTGCCTTCTTTAGCACCGCAGCCGGTATGGCATCCAGGTCCGGCAAAAAATCGTTGCCCTCCAGCAGGGGCATATAATGGACCTCGCCACCGGCCAGCAGTGTGCTGACCGAATAGACGGGATACCCCGGGTCGGGCACCAGCGCTACGTCGCCAGGGTCCAGCAGGCAGAAGGACATGTGCCCCAGTCCTTCCTTGGAGCCTATCAGGGGCAGCACCTCGCTGGTGGGCTCCCAGTCCAGCGAGACACCGAAACGCGATCTGTACCATCCGGCTATAGCCTTGCACAACTCCGGCATCCCGAAGGTCTCCGGGTAGCGGTGATTCGCAGGGTCCTGCGCCGCCCGGCAGAGTCTGTTTATTATATGATCCGGGGTTGGGATATCCGGGTCTCCGATTGCGAAGCTGATGACGTCCTCGCCTTTGGCCCGCTTCTCGGCAATCTTTCTGTTTATCTCAACAAAAAGATACGGAGGTATCCTGTCCATGCGCTTTGAAAGATTCATAGCGGGAACTCCCCCGTAAACACCTGTTCAACCGGGCCCTGCAGGTAGACGTCATCCGCTCCATCCCAGGTAACCGTCAACACACCGCCCGGCATAGTTATGTCAACCTTTTCATCCGAGTAGCCCTTTAGTCTGCTGGCCACGGCGGTGGCGCTGCTCCCGCTCCCACACGCAAGCGTTTCCCCCACGCCCCTCTCCCACACCCTGGCCTTTAATCTCTGACGGTCGATGCGGTTAACTATCTCAAAGTTGGTCCGCTCCGGGAATATACGGTGGCGCTCAACCAGTGGCCCTATCTCACTCAGCGGGAAGTCGTCGACATCCCCTGCAATAAAACACACGGCATGAGGGTTTCCCATGGAGACGAATGCCAGTTCCAAATCGCGGCCGCCTACCGGCAGCTTATAATTCAATACCGGATTACGTTCATCGACAGATACCGGGATATCAGCCGCGGAAAGCACCGGCTTGCCCATGTTCACCCGGGCATGCGTCACCTTGCCGCTGGATACTACTGTCTCGATATGCTTGACACCTGCCAGCGTTTCAATCGTTATGCCCCTGCCCTTGACCAGTTTCCTGTCCACGGCATACTTGGCGAAGCACCTCAATCCATTGCCGCTGATCTGTGCTTCGGACCCGTCGGCATTAAATAACCTCATCCTCAGGTCTGCTGTCCGGGATACGGCCACCGCCATCAGTCCATCCGCACCTACGCCCAGATGCCGGTCGCACATTTTTTTGGAGATGCCCTGCCAGTCTAAGTCCAGCGCTCTGGCATCGACCATGATGAAATCGTTGCCCGTTGCCTGCATCTTGACAAACTTGAGTGTCCTTTCCATACGTCAGTCCTATTTGCGCGCGGGTTCAAAACCAAGTCCCGCGCTATTCATGTTAAAAGGGGTTTTTATAGTATATATCATTATGCTAACCAAGACTATTCCCGGCCCCCCTGCCTGTTTTTCCCCATCAGCAGGCCTATCCTCTCCTGCCCTTCGGCCACAGGCCAGCCGTTCCTGGCATTATAATACATATACCAGCGATCCTCCTGCTCCCTGTATCTTACATCGCAGGCATAGATGTGGCTACGGCGCCAACCGGCCGTCGGCCTCAGCACGGGCTCCTGCACCAGCCTTTCCCACCTGACACCGTCCTCAGATTTAAGCACGATAATGGCCGAGCCGCTCTGCTTTTTAACGTCATCCCAGTAGATACCGTTTTCGAAGCCCGCGTAGCCGTCATCGCATTTCAGCACCTTAATCGAACCGCAACTAAGGTTGCACCAGGGATCGCTTTTGTTGACCTCGATCACTGGTTTACCCAGCACTTCGTACGGCCCTTCAGGATCAGCGGAGCGTGCCAGGCCGATGGAGTCAGGCTCATTGAATCCACAATCCGGGATATAGACCAGGGAGGCGCTGTAGTACAGTATATAGGCGCCTGCCTGCTTCACCAGGCAGGGGTTGCTCACCGACCTGTCACCCCCTGATGCGTGCCATGTAAGTTCGGGCCGGATGAGCACGCGGGGAGCCGACCATTTTTTTAAGTCGTTGGAGCGCGAAACGGCTATCTCCGAGTACCATTTCCTGCCCTTTATCCAGGAGAGCACCAGCGACAGAGGCCGGTATTTTTCGTAGAAAAGGTAGTATACACCGGCTTCGAGATACAGATAAGGCCGCATGGCGTTGGCGATGGCTATGCCCGTGTCCTTCCACTTTATGCCGTCCCTGGAGATAAAATGGTGTATGCCCCACACGGAATGGGCAAAAAGGTGCCAGCGTCCGTCGGGGGAGATCTCGGGAAAGGCGAAGGTCGGGTCGGCCAGCACCGGGGACAGCGCAGGGTGGTCTATTATGTAGTTCTGCGAATAATCACTCCAACTGATTGTCCTGATATCTTCCAATTTCATTTTTTACTCCCGTCGAATATTCTGACCACGGCATAAAGTCCGCTTACACCTGCCCGGCAGTTTGCAGGAACCGGCTGATAGTCTGCATTGCTGCGTCCGGGGATAGATCGCGCGTATTAAACCAGCTTATCCTGGCATCGGAAGGCCGGAACCATGCATACTGGCCGCGCGCAAAGCGGTGTGTCTCAAATTTTATGGACTGGATCGCTTCCTGCAGGATCATGCGGCCGGCAAGATGGTCCGCTATCTGCCGGTATCCCAGGCTGGACATGGAAGGCAGATCGGTGTGGTAACCCATTTCCAGCAGCTCTTTCACCTCTTGAATAAATCCGGCCTCAACCATCCGCTCAGCCCGTTTATCAATAAGGCTGTAAAGCTGCTGTCTCCCGGCAGTAAGACCGAGAATAAGTACAGGATACTGCAGCCCGTACTTCCCGCGAAGTGACGACGGCAATAACCCGGTCACATGATATATCTCAAGAGCCCTCACGACCCTCCGGAGATTGTTCGGCGACATGCTGCCGGCGGATGCAGGGTCTATTTTCTCCAGTTCGTGGTACAGGCTACTGACGCCGTCATTCTCAGCCCTGCGCATCATGCAATCCCTGAAATCCTGGTCCGGCGCGACCGCAGGTATACGCCATCCCTCCAGCACAGACCAGACATACTGTCCGCTCCCCCCCACCAGCACCGGCAGCTTCTCCCTTTCCTGGATATCAGAAATACAACTTAATGCAGCTTCCTGGTACAGCGCAAGGCTGTAAAACTGGTCAGGCAATATTATGTCCAGCATACGATGGGGCACAGCATCCCTCTCTTCCCTGCCCGGCTTGGCCGTGCCTATATCCATGTACCTGTAGATCTGGCGGCTGTCGGCATTAACGATCTCACCATCAAATTGCTTCGCAATCGAGATGCCCAGTCTGCTTTTTCCAACCGCCGTAGGCCCTACTACTGCAACCAGGCACTTCATCACATTGTCTTTAATGAAGCCGTCTGCCTGACGATGGACGTGAAATCGCCCGCCTTCAGGCTGGCCCCACCTAGCAGCGCCCCGTCTATCTGTGGCTCGCTAACAAATTCGGCTATATTATCCGCGTTGACGCTGCCTCCATACAGGATGCGCATTTGCTCAGCCACCGCTTTACCCTGAACACCTGCTACCGCTTCCCGGATATTTTGAATAATCCGCCCTGCCTGGGCGCCCGCCGCCGCCCTGCCGCTGCCGATGGCCCATATGGGCTCGTAAGCGATGACAACTTCTTTGTCCGGGACGACATCTTTCAACCCTTCGCGCACCTGACGCATCAGCACCTCACCCGTTTTTCCCACTTCGTTCTCCTCCAGCGTCTCACCGATACAAAAAATGGGTACAATGCCGGCGGCCAGGGCCGCCTTCACCTTTTCGTTCACCAGCCCGTCGGTCTCGCCAAAAATCTGGCGGCGCTCGGAATGTCCGAGTATAACGTACTGACAGATAGCCTTGAGCATGAGAGGCGAAATCTCTCCTGTAAAAGCACCCTTCTCCCTGAAATACATGTTCTGCGCCCCCAGTTTAACTGATGAGCCACTGATAACCTCGCCAACCCTGTACAGAGAGATAAAGGGGGGACACAGTACCACATCCACAGCAACTTCGGATGTCAGGTCGCCGATTACGGCTGTAGCCAGGGACGCAGCCTCCTCGACCGTGGTATTCATCTTCCAGTTGCCCGCGATCAAAGGTTTACGCATAATCTCTTCCCATTTTTCACGTGTGGGGACGCGGCTTCAGATCTGCCCGTTATCGTGCGCAGCTAAAGCAACGCCCCTACACAATTACTTATCCAGCAATACCTGGACACCCGGCAGGGTTTTACCCTCAAGGAAGCTCATACTGGCGCCGCCTCCCGTGGATACATGCGTCATCTTGAAACCAAGATGCATCTCCATAACGATCTCGGCCGTGGAGCCTCCGCCGACTACTGTGGTAGCCTGCAAATTGGCCAGCAGCTCAGCCATTGCCCGTGTGCCGCGACCGAACTGCTCGATCTCATAGACTCCCATCGGCCCGTTCCAGAACACGGTGCGGCACTGTTTGAGCTTTTCCGTGAAAAGCTCCCTGGCCTGTGGACCGATATCAACGATATATTTATCAGGAGGCACCATGGATACCGGTGCAATGGCATATTTGGCCTGGTCATTAATAGCATCGGCCACGATGACGTCCGGCGGCAGCACCAGTTCAACATTGGCCGCTCCGGCTTTTGCCGCCAGATCATTGGCCAGCGCTATCTTGTCCTCTTCTACCAGCGACAGCCCCACGCTGTACCCTCCGGCCTTCAGGAACGTGGCCGCCATCCCACCGCCGATCAACAACATATCGATCTTGCCCAGCATATTGCTGATAAGTTTGATCTTATCGCTTACTTTGGCGCCGCCCAGCAACGCTGCAAAGGGATGCTGCGCATTGTCCAGCAGGCTGCCCAGCATCTTCAGCTCTTTTTCCAGCAGGAGGCCCGCGTAGGCCGGCAGCAATTTGGCCACACCGTAGGTGGAGGCATGTGCCCTGTGCGCTGTGCCGAAAGCATCATCCACGTAGACATCCGCCAGACAGGCCAGCTCAGCCGCGAACCTGGTATCGTTAGCCTCCTCTTCCGGGTGGAAACGCAGGTTCTCTAAAAGCAGGATGTCGCCGCTCTTAAGCTTGTCCACTGCCTTAACGACCTTGGGACCGATGCAGTCGGAGACGGTGTAAATGGGCAGGTTGGTGAGCTGCGATAGACGCTCAGCGATGGGTGTCATGCGCAGAGACGCGACCACCTGCCCGTCCGGACGTCCCAGGTGCGAGCACAGGATAATCCGGGCTTTTTGTCCTATCAGGTACCATATGGTGGGCAAGGCCGCTATTATACGGCTGTCATCCATAATTTCGTTGCTCCTGGGATCAAGAGGCACATTGAAATCAACCCTGACCAGCACCTTTTTGCCGGTGACTTCTGCATCTCGTATGGATTTCTTCATCAGCATCCATCTCCTTTACAGGATATTTGCAGCAACATCTTTACCGATGTCTTACGCCTCGACTGAGTATATCCAATAGCCGCTATTTGTTCAAGGATACCCGCCGGGCCTGTTTATTTTTCCAGCTATTCATATTAAACTGTAATATCATGACAATACACCGTCACAGCGAACACCCCCTGGTAGTAGTTTTGTCCGGTCCGTCCGGCGTGGGCAAGGACGCCACCATCGCAAGGATAAAGGAGATAGGGGTCAGGTTCCACTACGTGGTCACGGCCACCACCAGGCATAAGCGCCCGGGCGAGGCGGACGGAATCGACTATTACTTCCTGGAACACGATGACTTCGTGAAGAAAATCAAGCGGCATGACTTTCTTGAATACGCCGAAGTCTACGGCAATTATTACGGTGTGCCCAAAAACGAGATCCGCAAGGCGCTTAATAAAGGCCGGGACGTCATCATCAAGGTGGATGTTCAGGGCGCGGCCACGCTCAAGAAGAAGATACCCGATGCCGTGTTCATCTTCCTGCTCACCCCATCACTCGAGGATTTGCTGGAAAGGCTGAAATCCAGAAACGCCGACTCCGAGGTCGCGGTCAGCGCGCGCATGCGCAAAGCCGAGGATGAGCTTAAATGCCTTCCTCTCTTCGATTACTGCGTGGTTAATAACAACAACAACCTGGACCGCACCGCCGAAGCCGTGGCCGGCATTATAAAAACCGAGAAGCACAGGGTTAAGCCCAGAGTTGTCACGATTTAGCGCCGGCCGATACGTCCCGGTGATCCCAGTATCTCTCTCTCCCGCCTGCGCATCGTGGCCGTATCGCTTCGCCCGCTGTGATCGTAGCCAAGTATGTGCAATACGCCGTGCACCAGCAACAGGCGCAATTCCTCCTCCACACTGACCCGGCTGTTAGCAGCCTGCGCCTGTGCTGTGGGATATGAAACCACCAGTATCCCCATCTTCGCTTTAGCCCCGGGATGGCGCGGAAAAACAGTTTCGCCTGCACCGCCTTCATCCAGTGCAAAGGACAGCACGTCGGTCGGACGGTCTATACCCCGATACTTTCTATTCAGAGATTGGATGGTCGAGTCGTCCGTCACCATGCAGTCGACCTCCACCGGGCTATCCGCTTTTTCCGCGTCCAGCACATCCAGTACGGTTTGCTTGAGCCACGCGCGCCTGAGCGAACAGCCTTTCAACCCCTTTAACCGGATGTTGACGACGTGAACGGCCTTAGGCATAGCAGAATATTATCAGTTCAGCGCAGTTTGTACAATCATGTACGTAGCTGATTTGCTTGAAACTGTGATTGTAACTATGCTATATTGCATGACGCCGTCGTCCCGATTTATTCCTGCCGGAGGGATCGCATAGTGGTCTAGTGCGGCCGCCTGCTAAGCGGTTGCCTCGGGAAACCGGGGTCATGGGTTCGAATCCCATTCCCTCCGCCAGCCACCACAACAAACCTCGCGAAACGCCATTTATTTCGCGCATCGGCAAAAACCAGTCTGAGTTATCGAATTAACGCTACTGATTTCCACGGACATGCAGATGAAAGCATACATATGGACGATCGGATGCCAGATGAACAAGGCTGAGTCGGACGACCTTGTCAATAGCTTGCAGTCGCTGGGAGTTGCCATGGTGCGCAATGCCCGCGAGGCCGATATCGTGGTGCTCAATACCTGCGTAGTGAGGCAATCTGCCGAGGACAGGGTCAGGGGTATGCTGGGATTCATCAGGGGCATTAAATCAGCGAGGCCTCATATGCGCGTCGCCCTGACCGGTTGCTTCGTAGGGCAGGATGCTAAAGATATTCAGCGTGATTTTCCCTTTATTGACCACTTCTTCGGGCCCGGCCGGCTGCAGGATTTCGAAGACTGGCTGTGCAGTAACGTAATGCTACGTGACCGGGCAGCCTGCAGGAACGTCATACCGCAGGCCTCCCCCATCAGCGCTTACATATCCATAATCCAGGGCTGCAATAATTTCTGTTCCTACTGTATAGTGCCATACCGGAGGGGAAGGGAAAAAAGCCGCCCGGCACACGAGATTATGTCCGAGGCAGCAGGGCTGGTAGAGAGGGGCGCAAAGGAGATCGTCCTGCTCGGGCAGAACGTCAACGCCTACGGCCACGACCTGGAGCCTG
>Ga0265595_1001895_pt1 | contig 15199 bp, 14 predicted proteins | sample saktaG_15_FD_190148 | JGI IMG/M metagenome (GOLD analysis project Ga0265595, IMG submission 190148) | Saline water microbial communities from Sakinaw Lake, British Columbia, Canada - sak_2013_06_06_50m | ecosystem: Environmental > Aquatic > Non-marine Saline and Alkaline > Saline ... | reverse complement strand
AATGCAAACTTCTGCAAGTGTGCCTGCGCCTCCTGGAATCGTTATTATCGCATCACAACTTAATATCCCTGCAAATAAAAAATCTCCTACATCAATCGGGGTCAACACTTCTATGTCAATATATTTATTAGACAAATTTCTTGTCCTGCCTGGAGTTCCAACGGTTATGCCACCCTTACTCTTGGCTCCCTTGCTGGCAAGCTCCATTACACCGTCCATACCGCCAGTAAAAACAATCGCGCCCTCTTCCGCTAATAATTCACCGAGTTTTTCAGCAATTTTGCAAATCTTTTCTTTTAGACACGCATCCTTAGGATATTCGCTTTCCGCCGGACCCATAACTCCTATTTGAATTTTTCTGTTTTGATTTTCCATAATTATTTTTTAATCCTTTTTAATATCAACTTATATCCTCCCATACCTCCACTTAGCCAATCTGAAACCCTTGCCACAGTAGTAGAGCTTAAGCCAGTTTCTTTAATGATTTCGGTATATGGAATCTTCTTTTCTAACATTCTTGCGGCTTTCCATCTATTTCCAAACTCAATAAGTTCTGACTCTGTCAGCAAATCACGCAAAAATTTCTTCGCCTCCTTTGAATTTTTGATAAGAAGCAAAGCATTTATTAAATCATTTATTTTTTTGTCATCTCTTTTTGAAAACATGGTACTTTAGTTAACTAAAGTAAGTATATCAGATTATAAAACCCTGTCAATAGCACAATCAAAAAACACTTCTTTTGGAAGTGGTTTCTTGACACGACTTGACTGGCGCGAATGGCTGAACGATTTCCGAACTTTTGATTGGGAGAAATGTTTCCCCGAACCAGAACTGGCGGTTAGAGAAATTAGGCAACTACTGACTTTAGTTTAATTTACCTTGCCCTATAGGCTCATTATATTTTTCTAACTCATCCTTCAACAATGGCGTAATTTGCTTACGCATAATTAAATTAGGTCTTTCCGCAATAGCTCCAATAAATTTAACGTTCAAAACTTTTTCTAAAAGTTTCTGCGTTCGGATGTGTTTAGTAACAAAAAAGTTTTTGACACCTTCAAGTTCAATAGTATTTTGGAAAACATAATCTAACCCCATTTTCTCTTTAATTCTTTCCAATTCTTTAATAATTTCACCACCTCTCTCTTTCAATAATTTTCCAGCACCAATCATTTCAATTTGGGCAATACCAACTTTTTTACCACCCATAACAAACCAAGCAAAATCACCTTCAATATGCTTTTGAAGTTTATTACCAGATAAATCAGATTTAGCATTAAAAAGTTCTTTCCAAAAATTCTCTGGTAATTTTGCAAACCGATTGAGCCACATAACAACTTCTTTATCTCGTTCCGTGGTAACGCCCCCCTTAAAGTTTAGAGTGTTTGAGATTATTGCACCACAAAGAAGTACTGCTGACTCTTTTGATATATCAATCTTGCTTTGTATAAACTTTTCAGCAATAAGGGTGGCGGCAGCACCAACTAGTTCTATTTGTGTTTTTGCATTAGGAAACTTATCCGCTTCATGAACCTTACGATGGTCAATAATTTCAATAACTTTTTCTGGGGCAATTTTCCCCTCAAGCCCGTTAAGGTCACTAGCGTCCACAAGTATAACCTCATCAAAATTATCAGCGTTTAATATTATTTCTGGACACGAAATGCCAAAACGGTCTAAAATGTACATTGCCTCATCGTGAGGTTTACCAATAATACCAGCCACAATATTTTTTCCCATTTTTTCCAAAAACTCACGATAAGCAACTATTCCAGCAATGCCATCAATATCGGGGTTTACATAACATGTTATAAGAATTGGTTTCATATTTACACTTTATCAAAAAAGCCACCGAAAATAAAGATAGTGGTTCAAATCCCGCTACCCTCCACTCAAAAACAAACAAAAATCCCGAATCTTGCCTAGGGTAGACAGGCAAAAACATCGGGATTTCGTGGCGCGGGTGGCTGGACGATTTCCGAACCTTTGAGTGGGAGAGATGCTTCCCCGAGCCAGAGCTTACTATTAAAGAAATCAATCAATTATTATCTATTGTTTAAACACACGCTGGCAGATTTTGTTTATTAATTCCCCCGTACCACCCAATATGTTTTCTCTTCGCGCGCCCCAAGTTGTCGTTTAAAATTATCTAAATCTCCTATCTCCGACCCTCCCAAATCAACGTATTTATAACCACTCTTTTTCAATAAATCAAATACCCTTATATAAGAATACTGAGAAACAGCACTGTATCCAACAGAATTAAATTTTTCTATAATACAAGTTTTATTTCTTAAAGCAAACGTAGCGTAAAGAGCGACTGTGTCCTTTCTGATTGCCTCTCCGATGAAGAGAGAAACCGGTATTTTTTCCCCGCTACCCACTAAAAATCCGATGTACCCGATAAAACCTCCCTTCTTTATCGCGGGCATATAATTTATCAAATTGAAATAATCTTGCGGAGTAGATCCGACAGTATTTTTTAAAGCCCTGAAGTGTTCAACAACCATGTCTCTTGCCAGTTTTTTATAAATTTGAGGATCATACGCCTCTATTAGATATTTGAGATCATTCCTCTGCAAAAAATTATCGAATCTGTTATATGCCATCTTTGCCTTTTTCCTGAAATCCTTGCTGGCCTTTATTTTTAAGGGTTTTACAATAATAAAGCCGTGTTGGTTATAGTCGACAATATCTTCAATTTTTATAAAACGGTGATTAAATGTTTCGTCTTCACTTGGAGCAATAGAATCCCAAGGATCAGTTGAAATTGGTTTATAACCCGCATTCAACATTTTGATATACTGAGATTCGTTCAGGTGGCGGATATATATGGAGGTTTGGGGAATTGGACTAATTGCTCTAAATTCCTTAATAAATTTTTCTACCGTTGACAACCAATTCTTTCCTCGTGGTGCAATAATATGCAAGTGTCCTGCTAATTCCTTTAAATTTTTTTTAAAAAATCCTATACCAAATATATTTTCCCCATCGTGATAGATCAATCCTTGGGGATAAAGAGTACTTTCACCCTTTCTATTACACCCATTGGCATATAACATCATTCCAAAATAGCTAAATCCAAATGATCCATCCTTATATTTATTTATAACTGAAATATCATCCTCGGTAAGGGGCTTAATAATACCAATAAAATTTTGCAACAACGCTGCCTCTACCCTATCTCTCTCTGTATTTTCCATAACTGTTAAATGAGATTATACATTTTTTCTTCATCAAAATTTAGCGCTTTGTTTATCAGCTTAGATTTAACAATTTTAAATATTTCACTGAAAACGAGATCGTTATATCCAAACTCATGGAGAATGTGCTCTTTCCCATTAAGATATGGGATTGCTCTGATGAGAAAATGCTCCTCTGTTAATAACACAATCGGAGCATCTGAATTTTCAAGCACCTCTGGTATACAAGAATCGGGAATATTGGTCTGGATCATAAGATAATCAGAGGGCCTAGGATTGCCATTAATATATTTTTGTGTTTTATCTAAAAAATTGGGCTGATAAATATGCCACCTATAGGCGAGAAGGTTTAATCCTATTCCATAGTCAATGGTTTTTCCAATATCCTTGTAATTATCTCCAGGAAATCCCAAAACAAAACACCCCTGCGCTCCTATAGAATTTTTTTTTAATAATCTAATCGCGATATTAGCATCAGAATTAGTAGAGTTTTTACAAACCCTTTTAAGCACTTCGTCGTTCGGCGACTCTATACCTATAATTAGACTCGTACATCCCGCTTTTCTTATTTTGGAAAGTAAATTTTTGTATTTCAAAATTTGATCTATTCTGCCATAGGCTGACCACTGAATTTTTATCTTTTGCTTTATAATCTCATCACAAAATTTTTCCACATCTGGATTAGACAGAAAAGTAGAATCTTCAATTGCATACTTATTAATATTCCTTTTTGAGATATTAATTTTTATGTTTTCTAACACAGAATTAATATCAATAGTTTCATATTTTCTATTAAATATTTTACTCTCGAAACAAAAAGAGCAATTATAAATGCAGCCCTTTGCTGTTAGAAGCGAGATGTAGTTTGGATATTTATTGAAATTCCAGGAGTTCCAATTAATAACCCCATTATTTAATATTCGCTCTAGAGAAATATTTTCTATTCTCAAAAGATATTTTACGAATGCCACTTCATCGCCAAAAATATATTCATCTACCAAGCCGTGATCAATCTCATTGAACGCCTGTATGTTTAATATTTTATTGGCATAATTAACTGTCGCGCCCCCGACCGATATCTTAATATTAGGATTGACCTTTTTAATTTCTTCACAAATTTTAACGATTCTGGGAAAATTAGGCTTCTGTTTTAAAGGAATGCCGTAGCTTGAAGTTATATAAACATATTTAACTTTCTTAGCTTCTTTTTTAATAGCCTCTATAAAAATATTTTCTTGTTTGAGAAAATAAGCCAGATCTTTTCCTTCGCAGGTTTTATCTACAAAATCCATTACGATAGTACCTAGCCCGACTTTATTCAATTCTTTTTCAATAAGACCAAGTGACCAATTTGGAGGCACAGTGGAAGGATTATAAAATGGATCTATTAACAAAACATTCATAGTCGGCATTTTATTATTATGCTAAAACCCAATCCCGGAAACAAGCGAGCAAGAAACCTTAAATAAAATGCTCTGGGAAAACTCCAGACATCTGATTCTGTGGAAACAATTTTAAAACCTTTAAATTTTAAAAAATTGATTAGTAATTTATTGTTAAAAAATCTAACATGTCCCGATTGAGCAATGGCAGGATAATTGAATGAAGCAGGAAGAAAGGGATTGATGCCAAACAAAAGCATAATCCTCCTATCTAAAGATGCAATATTGGGTGTGGTAATTATCAATTCTCCTTTTTGCCTTAAAACTCGCTTTATCTCATCTATAAAAAAATCGGTATCTACGATATGTTCAATTATTTCTCCGGCAAAAACCAGATCAAAGGTGTGATCTTCATATGGCAACCCTCTTTCTATATCTGATACCCTAGCAATAATCCCTCTTTGTACCGATTTTTTTACCGCCTCCTTATTGGCGTCTAATCCGAAAACAATATTTTTGTTGCTTTTTATTTTCTCTCCGATGTATCCATCATAGCAGGCAATGTCTAATACTTTTTTATTAGATCCAATAAGTTTTAAGACGATTTTGATTCGCTCCTGATCCGCTTTATCTAAATAGTATGAGGTGTTCTCAACATAGCGTATTCTGGAATACAGATAACTTGTTAACGGTCTATTTTTAATCTTAATATTATTCATTATTATCGTTCAGTTCGCAAAATACCTCTGTGACTGCTTCAAATATTAGTTTAAACGTAGGCAAAACCTTATTAAACCAAACATCTTTATCAGAAAGCCCTTTTGGCCCCTCCCCCTTCTCGTGTATGCTGTCCGATAATATGGAAACAGAAACAACGCTAACCTTTTTTTCTAGGCCAAATGCGAACAAAGCGCTAGATTCCATATCTCCAACTATGGCGCCAGAGGCAGTATAGTCTTTTACCATCTGATCGTTTTCTTTCCACCTTCCATCGGTTGACCATGATATACCCCGGTGAACAACTTTACCTTTTTTTCTGATTTTCTCAGAAATTATCTGTGAAAAATCAATATCTGCTATTGCGGGAGCATTTTTATGTATATAAAACTTACTAGTGCCTTCATCTTTAATAGCTGCGTACGGGACAACCACCTCCCCGAGATTGAGTCCGCCGACCAAAGATCCCGTTGTCCCCACCCTTACAATATGTTTTACGCCGCTAGAAACATACCTTTCTGCGAGATCTACTGCCATAGAAGCGCCCTGAGAAACAGCAACCACAACCTTTACTGGTTTAGAAAAGCCATGTTTAACATACAAATACCAATCGTAATCTAAATGATACGAAGAAGCAGTTTCGAAAACGAAACCTTTAGATGTTAAATACTCAAGAAGCCGATTACTTTCTAAAATAATCCCGTATTTTGCAATTTTTTTGAAACCGATTTTATACTGTTCCATTAAAGCAATATACCACTTTTGATATAAATCGACAATATCCTACAGTTATTCGCAAAAATCCTCTTTAATCTGAAATAAACACCTCTCGCTATCCATAAAGGCTTTTAAGCCTTCTGGAATAGAGAGGTGTTGACGACCATGACCAAAATCAACATTAGCTAAAATTGGTATTCCTATTGATTTGGTAACTTCTAAAACAATTTCCTTAATAGTTGGAGTACAATCCCAGTATTCTTTCTCATCACAATTTACAGAGCTACCGATGATCATACCCTTAATTTTTTTAAAAAAACCAGATATCTTTAAAGAATTAAGCAAGATATTAAGATTATGCGGCTGTATGTCCGCGGACTCCCAAAAAAGTATAACATTATTAAAATCGGGAAAATAGGACGTACCGGCAAGATTTGATATGGCATCTATCCATCCCCCGACCAATCGTCCTTCAACTTTGCCACTCCTCCAATTTTCCCATTTATTTAAATTCGGCAATAAACCAATATTTTCCCTCGACGAAGAAACCCTATTAAAAAATTGAGTATTAAATTTATAAATACTGTCTTTCGCATCGACACCAAATCCGTTAATAACATCCAAGCCGTAAATCGTGGATAATTTTGATTTTGCTAAAAGGGCGAGATTCAAATGTGTTATATCACTAAACCCACTAAATACTTTCGGATTATCGGAAATAACGCTATAATCCAATTTATCTAATAACTCAATAGCTGTACACCCCCCATCGGATACTATTATTCCTCTCACTTCGTCATCAATAAACATTGACATTATATCTTCTGCTCTCTCTTCCGCTGTAGCGGTCGTATTTCTATACCTAGAAAAAACATGTTTTCCGTATTTTATTTTGTAACCCATTCCCTCAAGGTTACTAATACCAAGCTTAAACTCTCTTTCTTTTTCGATAAAAAAAGATGGAGCAATTATCCCAATAATATCTCCCTTAAAAAGTGGGCCCGACTTTATTAGTTTCATAAAAATATACTTTTTATATTATTTTACTCTAACAAAAAAGCCACCGAGATTAAAGGTGGTAGTTCAAATCCCCTTACCTGTCACCAAAAATCAAACAAAAATCCCGAACAAAAGTGTCGGGATTTCGTGGCGCCCCCTACTGGATGCGTTCAGAACTATTAACTGGGAAGTTATGAAAGTGGAGATGGAAGGGCTAGTTCTAATATAGATTCTCTGTTGCGATTAGATAAGTTTTAATTATCCACCTTATATTTTGCTTCCCCTTCTTCTATCCCCTTTCTAGCTTTCTTGAAAGCCCACGTAGGGATTATCTGAGATTCTATATTCAGTTTGCTTCTTCTATCATTTAATTTTTTCAATTCTCCAAGAGTTCTTTCCTCGTCTAATTTGTTCACTTCAATTTCATAAAATATTCTTGCATCATTTTTTAAACTATTATACATATTGCCAGATTTCTTATGAATAAACGCTCGTTCGTTTGGATTGATAAAAGTAATCACGGCGGTCAAACCGGCAACGATTATTGAAATTCCGCCAGCAATTATATTGTGATAATCAAACTGTGAGAAAGCGGATACTCCAGCCATTGCAGAAAGAACAACTGAAATTCCACCAAGCCATAAATAAAGCCTAGTCCAACGTAGTCCTATACAAAAATGCCCCTTTGCAGAATAAAGGCTGTCTTCTTCAATTCTTTTTGCTTCACTTATTATTTTTTCATTGTTTGTCATATTATTGAATGTTATCATATTTATCCGTAAGCTGGAAAGAATTCACCAAATATTTCTTTCCACTCCTTTATACACGCTATTGGATATTTTTCAGTATCGTTAAAAGCTTCTTTTGCTTCAGCGGAGGTTTTCCTCGCCCTAGATATAAAGTCTATCCGTCTATTACCTAAAGAATCGTTGTCCATATACAAATCTACCCTGTCGCCAGTTATAGGGTCGTTTGCTGGAGATTCTAAATAAACTGGTAGTTTTTCAAAAAACACTTTTGCCATTGAATCGTAAGTAAAGCCTTGTTTATAATTTTTATAATGGTTCAACATTATACATTCAAGATGGAAACCCCTTAACGGCCTTTTAAATTTTCTATTCCACCCTTTCATCATCTTTATTAAAGGGATAAAACTGCCACCCATATTTTTATTGATACGTGTTATCTCTTCAGCAAACTTAACGGGGTCTGTCTTTAACCAATTCCTCCTGTAAGTATCTGGAATAGCATAATAACCTTCCTCATACTTAAACGCCGGAACTACATCTAAACGAAACTTAGATAAATTCATGGTTATACAATTTCTATCTATTTTACAATCCGTATCAGGATAAGCATTTTCTAAAATTTCTTTAAATTTATCTAAAACCTTTATTGCGCCGTCTCTACTATCCCAATGCTTATTTGCGCCATAATTTAGCACCACCATAACATCAACGTCCCGCTCTGTTAAATATCTTATTAATGTATCTCTATCATACGAACCGATAAGTTTAGACGATTGTTCAGTATATAAGCTGAGTTCTTTGCTGATTTTCCCAACAACATTTTTTCTGCAATTCGAAACAACTTCCCCTTGGTTATCGGTTATATTCAAATTAGTCGCAAATTGATTAAAAGATTCTTTTGTAGTCGTCGCCATATTTTAAATAATTCTTTAAAAGCTGGCGAGGAAATTCGGACTAAGAACTATTTATGTTTAGTTCTATCTACCAAGATAAAGGTTTTAGCTTTACCATGATAGGGTGGCACTCTATCACCTTTTGATAAGGTGATTTCCTGTTTCGTTCCTTTGGGCTCATATTGCCCAGATACAGGTGCCTTTCCGCCCGTTTGAGTAGTTGTTTTTCTATTCATTTTACTTCAAACGCTAATTAATTATTATAAAGAGTTTGTTGACCTTTAATCCAAACCCCCGCCACAAATGCCATAAAGCATCTATGGAGGGGGATAAAGTGACTAAAACCTAAATAACAAATAAGTAGGCAGAAGTTTGTCCCCACCAGCTTTCAAAAAACTATTACACCCTATATTCTACTCCTGCATAGAACCCTGTCAAATCCCACTTTCTCTCACAAAATCTGTGGATAAGTTTAGCATAGTAGGCCTTCTATATTAAATCGTTCTAACGTATAATATATTAATCACTGAAAGATATTATAAACTTACCTTTAAATTTGCTATAATAAATAAAAATAAAGTTTTATGAAGAATCAACAAAATAAAATGACCTACATAAGCTTATTCAGCAGTGCTGGTGTAGGTTGTTATGGTTTTTCAATAGAAAATTTTGATTGTATTGCAACAGTAGAGATTATTGAACGCAGACTTAATGTACAGAAGTATAACAGAAAATGTCTTTATAATAGTGGATATATAGCAGACGACATTACAAAACCAAAAACTAAAGAAAAAATTATCAATGAGATTGATTTTTGGAAAAATAAACACGGCATAAAAGATGTTGATATAATTTTATCTACTCCTCCATGTCAGGGCATGTCAATCGCTAATCACAAAAAGAAAAATGAGCTTGTAAGAAATTCTTTAGTTATCGAATCTATCAATTTAGTTAACCAAATTCGTCCAAAAATATTTTTATTTGAAAATGTCAGGGCTTTTTTAACAACAGAGTGTACAGATTTAGATAATAAAAACAAACCGATTAGGGAAGCAATAGAACTTAATTTAGGCGGAAAATATAATATTCATTATCAGGTACTAAACTTTAAGGACTACGGAAATCCATCAAGTAGAACAAGAACACTAGTAATAGGCGTAAGAAAAGATATACAAGAAATCACGCCATTAGATATTATGCCTAAACCAAAAATAGGAGAAACCCTACGAACAGCAATAGGCAATCTCCCCTCCCTAAATAAAATGGGAGAAATATCTAAAAATGATATATATCACAACTTCAGACCATACAGAGAACATATGGTTGCATGGATAGAAAAAATAAAAGAAGGCCAATCGGCATTTGATAACGAAGACCCTAACCGCAGACCCCACCAAATAGTGAACGGAAAAATAGTATGTAACGAAAATAAAAACGGAGACAAGTATTCAAGATGTTTTTGGGATAGAAACGCTCCATGTGTACATACCAGAAATGATATTCTTGCCAGCCAGTCGACAATACACCCAAAAGACAACCGTGTTTTAAGCATACGAGAATTAATGAGAATAATGTCAATTCCAGATTCTTTTAATTGGGTATCAAAACCTTTAAGCGAACTCAACAAGCTTTCCGAAGAAGAAAAGAGAAGCATATTAAAAAAAGAGGAGATAAATATCAGACAATCTATCGGCGAAGCCGTTCCAACTATTATATTCCAATCAATCGCAAAAAATATTGCTTCAAAATTAGACAATTTAGGCAGAAACGAAATTCAGATAAAAAAATTTATAAACGATAATAACCTCGAAAATATTGGAACCCTAAGAGCATTCCTTGCTTTTAATATTCATAATTTTAGTTATCCTGAACTTGCAAAAATAGTTGAACTTGCCAATGCAAAACGAATGAAACATGCCGCATATTACACAAGACAGGATATTTGTTTTACTATTATTAAGGACTTACCAGACGCTTCAAAATTTGAAAAGATTTCAATTTTAGAACCGTCTGTTGGAGCTGGTAATTTCTTACCCCTCTTAATAGAAAAATACAAAAACGTAAAAAGTGTAGAGATTGATGTTATAGATATTGATAAAAATGCTATTGAAACTCTTAAAATATTATTAAAAAATATAAAAATTCCCGATAATGTAAAAATCAATTTCATCAACACTGATTTTTTACTTTATGGAGATACAAATCTTTTCAGCCAGTCAAAAAGATATAATATCATAGTTGGCAATCCGCCATTTGGAGATATTTCAGAAAATAAGGAGCTTTTAGCTGTTTATAAACAAAATAAATATAACAAAGATACAAATAATCTTTTTTCATTCTTTCTTGAAAAAGCGATACAACTCGCAGATACAGTTGGTCTAATAATACCAAAAAGTTTTCTTTCTTCTCCAGAGTTTAATAAAACAAGGGAGCTAGTTTCTTCTTTCGCTATAGAAAAGATAACTGATTATGGAGAAAAAGGTTTCAAGGGAGTAAAAATAGAAACCATCAGTTTAATTATTAGTACAAAAAAGAAAGGTGCAAAGACCTTAGTAGAATCATATATAAAAAATGAAATAGGACTTAAAGACCAATCTTATATATGCTCAAAGGAATTCCCCTATTGGTTGGTTTATCGTAATGATTTTTTTGATTTGATAGCTAAAAAATTAAGATTTAATATTTTTACTTCATACAGAGACCGCCAAATTACAAAAAAAATTACAAAAAGTACAGGAAGCATTCGCGTTCTTAAATCAAGAAATATTGGAAGAAATCAAATTGTTAATATTCCTAATTATGATTCTTTTGTTGATTCTGTAGCTGGATTATCAATATCAAAATTTATAAATCAAGATAACCGCATTCTTGTTCCAAACCTAACCTACGCGCCCAGAGCTTCCTTTTTACCAAAGAATATGATTGTTGACGGTTCAGTAGCAATCCTTGTACCGAAAATCAAAGATATAAAAATATCAGAAGCAGATTTAGATTATTTCGCTACCGAAGAATTTAAACAATTTTATGGAGTCGCAAGAAACCATGGCACACGCTCTCTAAATATAGACAATAATTCAGTATTCTTTTTTGGAGTAAAGAGTAGCTAAATGTTATCCAGTGATGTTTTCACCTCACCAATAGTTGAACCTTCTTTCAACGACCAATTAAAAAGATTATTTAGTATTTTTATAAACTCTTTTAAGTCGTAAAATTTTTCTCCCAACTCAAGAGAAGCTTTAATGTGTTCAAACTTTTTCTTTAAGCAAACGATCTGGAACTTTGGGTCTGTTATTTTTGTATTACTCTGAGGATGAGCGGAAGATAAGTGTTGGCCAGGAGTTAGAGCAATAAGATTTTCTTTTGAAAGAGAAAATTGAGGATAATAATATCTAGATAGGATATGATGCACATGGACTCCGCCATTTGCGATATAACCAAGTGCGCTATCTTTTATTTCGCTGTCATTATTATATTTTTCTTTTATGCTATCCTTTGCTTTTTGCAACAAGGTTTCAACAACACCCTCTCTTTCAATCCCAGACAAAACTTCTGTTTTATATTGCTGTCTTGTCATTCCAGACGGCATATTCTCATCTCTAAAATTAGTTCTGTTATAAATTAAAAAAGCATAAGGACATGGACCAGTTGATACATTAGATGAGTCTTCTCCGGGAATTCTGTTTTTATAACAAAAAACATTAAATATTTTATTAAGAACTCGATATGAGTGCGTTGGGTCATTACCCCTAACTGCTGTGTTCTTTTTTGCCCAAATCCAATAAGCTGTTTTAACCTTTAAATAATTTTCTTGTGTTGGCTTATTTTTATAAGTATTAAAAAAATCTAACAATCTATTATCTTTTAAGAATTTCTCTGTATAATCAGTCAAGAACTTAGAAGCATTCAAATCATTTATAGCTATCTGCTCTAAAATAGGTAAATTAACAATCTTATATTTTTTGGGACGTTCTTCGACTTGTTGTATTATTCCAGAAAAAGCAAATAATCCTAACTGATAGGAACTTACTTTATTGTATTCATTCTCTGCCTTATCTTGCGGCGGTTTAGAAAAGTAGTCCCTCATTAAAGAATTAAAAATATCCGACTCTCTTATGTCATTATCAGAAAATACCCTACTTCTATCGTTTTTAGTTATATCCAAAATCACATGAGCAACACACCACAGTAAGTCAGGCGTGGTTTTTTGCTCATAGTGTATTCCCTTATTGGAAGATTTTTTTAGATTTCTACCGTTAAAATACTCAGCAAAATCCATATAATTAACTTTTATAATCTTGCTTTAAAGATAGCCTTCTTTTATGCAAAATTCAAGTTTTCACAACAAAAAAGCCCGTTTTTCTACGGGTTTTTGCATTAGAGGTATATTTTATGGGACTCGGGGTTAAAAGGCCAAGCACGACCCCTTCTCATTGGCCTTATATGGTTGCGAAAAGGTGTTAGGGGTTAATATATGTTACTTCTTGTTCGGAAACTGGCACAAATTTATTTTCTTCAAAAACAAACTTTGTTTTCATATACCCTGTTGGGCAACAATAGCCATTTTTAAAATGTTTGACGGTGTGCCATTCAAGATAAAAACCATTGCCATTTTCTGACGACAAAATATTGGGCGACTCTCCTGCATAAGAAAAAACCTGTTTATTATTCTTGATTATAATAATTTCATGTGAGCAATGATTACCCCAGAGTCCACAAATTCCAATTATTGTTTCATTCTGACCATCTCCATCAACATCAAAATTTTGCAAGAGTTGTATACTATCCCCAAATAAAAACCTACTAGCCAAATCCCCATATTCACTTATTTGGTCTTTATAGGCTATTTCCCATGGGTCATTCTCTTTGTCACATGTTTTAATGTTAAAATCCTTGCATATATCTTTCAGCCGGTCATCATATGTATAAAAATCTGACACTCCAAATAACGCGTCCTTAGTTTGAACTGGTGGCAATGGTTTTATTTCATTAGAAAAACCTTGAATAGTTATAACCGTAGTTACAGATGATTCAGAAATTTCTTTTACCACCGAACCCTTATCTGAATCAGCTAAAATTTCTGATACACTTTTTATATTATTCGGCTCTTGTTGTTGAGGATTATTATTCCAAGAAAAAAATACTATTGCAGATATCACAGCAAAAAGAACAACTCCTACAATCTCAAATTTTTTAATTTTAAACATTATATTTTATTAAAAATAATTATGGTTCTATGTCATTTCTAAGCCATTCTTCAAACTCGTCTTCAAAATCTCCTAACGTATAATCTCCATGGTCATATCCGCAATCTTTTGTTGCCTTTGTTTTACTAACCTCTTTATAAAATTTAAAAGAAAACTTTTTGAATCGTTCATATCTGGTTTTAATTTCGCCCTTACTTATATAAAGCCAGATAATCCAAAAGATTGCAAAGACCAAAATCTCTAGCACCAACCATCCGTTGCCACTTTTTATTAACAGATTTCCTATCGTCGGTACTAAAAGTGCTACCAAAAGAAAAATTATTATGCCAAGCATGCTCCATTTATTTTCTTTTATAAATTTTTTCATATAATATTTTTCCTATGTAACTTATTATAATTTCCTTTTAAAAAAAGTAAAACCTATTTTTAAATACAAAAAGCCCACCACGGGTAGAGACCGAAATCTCTCGCATAGGTTTCCCTACACGGCCAGTTAGACGACCCCATGATGGGTTCTTTATGTCTAACTGGACTTTGTGCCATGCCCTAAAAGGGTTTAGGCGACATATTTAATTGTTAATTTTATAATAGATTAAATTTCAACAAAAATAAAGCCCTCTTGAAAAAACATCATTTTAGGAGCACTATTTAATAATGGAAATAAAGAAAATAATAAAAAGTCTAAATGCCATTAAAGAGTACCTTTTTTATCTGCATTTTCCATTCCGAGGAGAAGATTTTTCTTATACTGGAGCACAAAAACATGATTTCAATGATAATTTCAAAAAACTAAAAAAAGAGGTGTCCTTTTTAAGAAATGAAGGAATCCGTCTCCCGCCACTTTTTAGAAATACACATATAGAGAATTTCGACGATGCTATAGCCCTAAAAAAGGAGTCCTGCGAAAGACAATTCCATAACGAAGAGGAATTAAATAATTTTGAAAAAATAATCAAAGATGATTTTGGTGAACTAGTTTCTGCTGTAGATAAAAACATTTTTAAAATAGAACACCATATTCCTCCTGATAGTGACACAAGCAATGATAAAAAATCCTCATATAGATTGGCAAATGGAACTAAATGGGAACACATAGAAATAAAATTTTCAACAGAGGTTGAAATAGAAGTTTTCATTAGAGATAAATTTTTCAAAAAATTAACGAATGAAGATTTAGGATTTTTTAGTGGTAAAAAAAACAAAAAACCAGATAGAGGATGGAATTTTCTTTTATTATTATCTGTTGTACAAGAAAATAAGGAAACGGAAGCTACTAAGGTAAACATTGCAGACTCTTTAACGCGTAAAAGCGATAAAATAATAAGCACAAACAATTGT
>Ga0265595_1001893_pt1 | contig 15208 bp, 16 predicted proteins | sample saktaG_15_FD_190148 | JGI IMG/M metagenome (GOLD analysis project Ga0265595, IMG submission 190148) | Saline water microbial communities from Sakinaw Lake, British Columbia, Canada - sak_2013_06_06_50m | ecosystem: Environmental > Aquatic > Non-marine Saline and Alkaline > Saline ... | reverse complement strand
TTTGTCTTATCGCTTTGCCTTGATTTTCTCGCTTTTCTTGTGTTTTCTCTTGCCACCTTATTTTTTTGTGCTGTTTTGCTCATTGCTAATTATTTGAATAATTATTATACACTAAAAAGCTTTAATAGTAAAGTGATATTTTATCAAAAAGTTCAGGAAACTGCTTTTTAAGATTTAAGATTTATTGGTCTAAACTCACTATTTACCCACAAATGTAATGTTGTGCCTATATTTATTGGCTTTTTGTAGCTTTTTTTAAAAACCTCATAATAAAAATAATATTTTACTTTATTTATTATTATATGATATAATGAATATCGTTGAAAAACAACGAAGTTGTTTTTTGCTCGCATTTTGCGAGCATTTCAAAAATATTATTCTAATATTTTTGAAAACAACATTCATTGAAACGATGTAGTTTTCAAATACTTAAAATAACGAAAGTATTTGAAAAAGCTTGTTTTAACAAGCTGAAAAATAGCAAAGCTATTTTTCTACTATAATCGTTATAATGACAAAAAAATCAAAGGAAAATTATATGCACATTGAATTAACAAAACGAAAAAGAAATTTAATACTTTTTAGTGCCTGCATTGCAACCTTTATGGCAACCTTAGATGGAAGCATTGTAAATATTGCTTTGCCAATTCTTAAAGAGCATTTTTCTGTTAGTATTAGTGCTGTTTCTTGGGCTGTTACTGTTTATTTGCTTACCATCTCTGCTATTTTACTCATTTGGGGCAAATTAGCAGACCTTTATGGAAATAAAACACTTTTTGCATTGGGAATAGGCATTTTTACTATTGGTTCTTTTCTTTGTGGTATTGCTATTAGCTTTCCTATGTTAATTATTGCAAGAATAGTTCAAGCAATTGGTGCTTCTATTACTATGGCTTTAGTTCAAGGTATTGTAACCTCCATCTTTCCTTCAAATGAAAGAGGAAAAGCTTTAGGGGTTTTGGCAACTACAGTAGCCATCGGAAGCCTTGCTGGTCCGAGTTTAGGTGGCATTTTAATTGAAATATTTAATTGGAGAGCAATATTTTTTATTAATCTTCCCTTTGGAATTTTTGGAGTTATTCTTACTATATTTATAATGCCAAATATAAAACCTGCTGAAATAAATAAAACCTTTGATATAAAAGGCTCTGCCTTTTTCGTTTTCTCAATTTTGCTATTATTTATTAGTTTAATTTTTATTCAAGATGGTTTTATATCTCTACAAATTTTTGCATTAATATTTGTAATTGCATTGCTTTTGTTTAGTATATTTATTAAAATAGAAAAAAAACATAAATACCCGTTAATTAATCTTAATATTTTTAAAAACAAAACATTATCAATTGGCTTGTTTTGTGCATATATCTTCTTTCTTGCAATGTTTTCATATTTGATTTTTGTGCCTTTTTATCTTAATTTAGTGCTAAAACTTTCAATATTTGAAACAGGGCTTTTAATGTCCTTATATCCATTATCCAGTGCAATATTATCTCCTTTTTGTGGAAGATTATCGGACAAAATAACCTTTAAGCCATTAACCATAATAGGAATGAGCATAAATACTTTTGCACTTACATTAATGCTGTTTTTTAACCAAAATACAAATAAATATTTAATAGGTTTAGTTATATTGCTTTTGGGTATGGGGGGAGCATTTTTTGGAGCCCCTAACACAAGTAGCATAATGGGTTCGGTTTCAAGGGATAAATTGGGTGTAACCGGTAGTTTAACAGCATTTTTTAGAAATTTTGGTATGGTTTCAGGCACTACTATTTCAGTAATAATTTTTTCGGCAGTAACCAATATCGGCTTTAATACTATTTCAAGTGGTGCCTTTGACAGTTCAGTATTTATGCAAGGCTTTAAAGCAGTAATTCTTACAAGTGCATTGTTATGCTTTGTTGCTGTTTTAATAAATGCTTTTAGAAAAAATTAACTATATTTTTATAAACTTAAAAGGGGCCGGAACATTAGTCCTTGTTCAAAAATAATGCACAAAAATGTGGGAGGATGCCCTCATCCTCCCAAAAAAAATAAATATTATCTTAGTTATTGGGTCGCTGAAGGCAACGACCCCTACGATTAATTGTGCATAATTACGAACGACTTCACTAATGATACAGCCCCTTAATTTTCCACTTTCCACTTTCCACTTTCAACTTATTTTATATCTCTTCTATTAAAGGAATCAAGTGCTGTATAGCCCATACAAATAATAATTACTAAAAGGTAACAAAGAGAAAAACTAATTGGAATATTAACTGCATAATTGGTTCCATACATTCCGGAATTCATAGCCTGCGAAAATGAATTATTTTCAAATATCTTTGATGCAAGTGATAAATTATTAAATGGAATAAATTTAACCCATTCTCCTTTTGCAAACAATTGTATAAATGAATTTGCAATATTTCCACCAAAGAAAACTGCAATTGAAATTCCCACAGAAGCGGCGGTATTTCTCGTTATTACTGATAACATAAATGCCAAAGCCATATAAACAATAACATCAATAAAATTTACAAAAACATAAGCAAATCTATAAATGTAAAAATTTAACTCGTGTGCTACTCCATTTGTGGCAAAAATATATGACAAACCTTGACCAAATAGTATTCCATTGGTAATTATTACTACTGCATACAAAATCAAAGCAGAAAACACTCCTACTGTTAAAAGGGAGAAAACCTTTGCTGTAAATATTTTCCATCGTTTTGTCGGAGAAATAATAAGAGATTTTATTGAGCCGGTTGACATTTCTCCCGAAACACTGCCTCCTGCTAATATAAGCATTATTAGAATTATTATGAAAATGCCAAAGCCAAACATTCCTTCAACTGCTATCTCATTTATTGAAAATCCACTCTGTGAAGTCCCAACATCCTTATCTAATTTATATAATGCAACTGCTAAATCATTTTTCGTCTTTTCTTTTAGTTCATTTGTTAATGGTTTTCTTGAAACAAGATCAACATTTGCTACTAAAGAGCGTTTGTAATTTTCTATTTGTGAAATTAATAAATATGAACTGTTTTCATATTGAATATCATTTTTCTGTTGACCTGTTAAATTATATTTTAGCAAAAGTTGATTGCTTTCTAATAATATTTTCTTTTCATTATCTGAAATACTATCATTATCATTAATTTGCTCATTACTTATGGCAATAAAATCTTTAAAATCATTATTTTCAATAATTTTTTCATACCTTTTTAATAAAGCATCATTTAATGCAACCTTCTTTTTTTCTTGCTCGGTTTGAAATTCAAAAGGGGTTGAATTTAATTGGATTTGTTGTGCTTTTAATTCAATGATTGTATTTAAAATATCTGCTCTATAATCTTCAGAATTTATATTAATATTTTTGCTAATAGCCAATTCAAAAAGTTCAATTTGAGAAACTAAACTTGCCTTTTCCTGTTCTAAATATAAAACATTTTCTTCACTTGCACCTTCTAATTGTATTTCTATTTCTTTTAATCTTGTTTTCATATCATCTAACTGTGCGTCCATACTCTGTTTGGCAAAATCAACTTGGCTAATATTTTTCATTTGATTATTGTTCATAGTCTCATTGAGTTTCATTAACCCACCAAAGCCAATAACTCCAATAATCATAATAGAAATAAGTATAATTGCACTAATTTTTCGCGAAATTTTTATCATTTCATTAATATATAAAGATAATAATTTACTCAATTTCATTACCCCCTCCGGTCATATTTATAAATGCGTCTTCTAAAGAGGTTTCAACCTTATTTACCCCGAAAATTCCAATTTCATTTGTTGCAAGAATAGTAGTTATTTCAGCAACATTTTCTTGTTCAATTTCAAGTTCAATATAATGCTCAGTAACATTTTTAATTAAGCTTTCATAATTTTCACTTAAAATTTCTTTTGCTTTTTGTGCTTGCTTTGTTGCAAATCTATAACTTGATTTACCCGAAACATTAGAGAGCAGTTCATTAATAGGTTTTACTCCAATTAGTTTTCCATTATTTATAATACCAACTCTATCACACATAAGTTCCATTTCAGAAAGTAAGTGGCTTGAAACAAATACTGCAACATTTTCATTGTGAGCTAAATTCTTTAAAATATCTCTTAAATCTCTAATCCCGGCAGGGTCTAAGCCGTTTGTGGGTTCATCAAGAATTAATAACTTTGGTCTATGCAACATAGCTTGTGCTAATCCCACTCTTTGTTTCATTCCTAAAGAATATTTTTTCACCTTCTCTTTTATGCGATTTTGCATTCCAACGATTTTAACAACCTCGTCAATGCGTTGCTTGGTAACTTTGTTTTGCAGTCTTGCATACATTTTCAAATTTGTCATACCGCTTAAATCTTTATACATTTCGGGGTTTTCAACAATTCCACCAATGTTAGACATTGCTTTTTCATAATTCTTTTTTAAATCAATGTCATTAATAAAAATTTCACCCTCGTCAACACCTAAAAAACCCATAATCATTTTTATTGTAGTAGTTTTTCCTGCACCATTTGGACCTAAAAACCCAAAAACTTCGCCAGCATAAACCTCAAAGGAAATATTATCTATAACCTTTCGTTTGCCAAACCATTTGCTAAGATTGTTTATTTTTAAAGCTGTTTCCATAGCATTATCACTCCTTATAAAAATTATCTCATACCATTTAAATATGGCTTTTCACCATACATATTTTCTTGTTCATTTGGACTATTTAAATTTGAATAAATAATTTTCCACTCGCTATTTATTTTTTGCAATATCAAATTATCATTTGTTTGTGTAATGGTTGGTGCAACTTTTGAAGTGGGGTTATTAGCATTTTGCCCTTCAAAATTATTATTTGTAGTAAAATTCACAGTAACTGTATCATTGTCAAATACAATATCATTGTATTCTATTATTTCTTTTTTAAAATCAAAAACAACTCCACTACCCTTAGATTGAGCAATAAGTGAAGCCGCAAGAGTATCAATAATATATTTACTGCTTTGCTCTTCTTTTGTATAAAAAGCCTTAATGTCCTTTTGCATATTTTCAATGTATAAATTAAGTTCGGATTGTGTTATAATAGGTTTTTCAACTCTGTGTTGCTTTGGTAGCATTTTATAACTAATTTCAGTTTCAATATATTTTTCACACACATCTTTGATTTTTGGAATATCAATTCCATTTATTATTGCTACATAAATTAGATAGCCAATTAAACAAACCAAAATAATAAAACTAAGTATTGCACCACGATTGAGCTTTTTTAAAATTTTCAAATAAATTCCCCCTTAAAATTGGAAATGTAAAATAATACATTTATTATATCATTTGTTACTCTTATTGTCTAATTATTTTTTTATGTTTTGCACATAGTTTAATGTTGCTTTTTTAGACGGTGTAATTATAGCCCCAGTAAGCCCTAATTATACGCATATATGCAAATATACGCAAAATTTTCTTTTAAATAAACAACACCTATGATATAATATATTTAAGTTGCTGAGTATAGTTGAGTTTGTTTTTCTATTTTTATTAAGCAATCCTAACCAATTATTAACTAAAAATACTTCATTCCTCTATATTTCTCATTTCTAATTCGGAGGTATTTATGAAAACTCTATTAGTTGGCATTAATGCAAAGTATTCTCATACAAATTTAGCTATTCGTTATTTGAGAAATAGTCTTATTGAAAATAATATAGAGGCTTTAATTTTTGAAAGTTCTATTAATGATAGAAAGCAAGATATAATAAGAAAACTTTTTGAAAGTAGTGCTAATATTTTTTGCTTTTCTTGTTATATTTGGAATATTGATTTTGTGCTTAATATTGCAAAGGATATAAAAACTATATTGCCACAATCAAAAGTAATATTAGGTGGACCGGAGGTTTCCTATAATGCAGATGAGATAATTGCTATAAATTCTTTTATAGACTGTATTGTTTGTGGCGAGGGTGAAGAAATTTTACCTGAAATTATTAATGATTTAAGTAATAATAAAAATATTGAAAAAGTAATATTTGCAAACTTAATAGATGAAAAAGATATTATTTCACCTTATTTAATAAATGAAATTTCAAAATTAAAGGACAAAATAATTTATTTTGAAACTTCAAGAGGTTGCCCTTATAATTGCTCCTATTGTCTTTCGGGGGGCAAGGGTGGGCTTAGATTTAGAGATATTAATGAAGTTAAAAATGAATTATTGCAAATTATTAATGAAGGGGCGAAATTAATTAAATTTGTGGACAGAAGCTTTAATTGTAATCAAAAAAGAGCATATGAACTGTTTTCTTTTTTAAAAGATATAAATACTGATGCCACCTTTCATTTTGAAATATGTGCAAACCTTTTAAGAGAACAAGATTTTTTATTACTAAGTCAAGTCAAAAAAGGAAAATTTCAATTTGAAATAGGAATACAATCTATAAATGACAAAACATTGCATGCCATTGATAGAAAATTTGATATTAATTTGCTTATAAATAATACTAAAAAATTAAAGCAACAAAACAACATCCATATTCATTGTGATTTGATTGCAGGGTTACCTTATGAAGATATTAATTCATTTAAAAACTCATTTAATAAAGTATATACAATTTGTGATGTATTACAGTTAGGTTTTTTAAAGGTGTTAAATGGCTCATTAATAAAAGACCAAGTAAAGGAATATGGTATAATATATTCAGCTAATGCCCCTTATGAAATTTTCAGTAATAAATGGCTTTGCTATGAAGATGTTTTATCATTAAAAAAAGTAGAGCAAGCATTAAATAAACTTAGCAATAGCAAAGCATTTGTAAATACTATAAAATATTTATTAAATATTTATAATTCTGCATTTAATATGTTCTTTGAATTAGCAAATTACTTAAATGATAGAAATGCTTTATTTTGCAATGTATCAAGAAAAAGTGAATTTACACTACTTTATGATTTTGCTATTAGTAAAGGTATAAAAGATAATAGTTTTTACGAATATTTAAGGCTTGATTTTGTAAGTAGTATGAAAGGCGAGCCACCATTTCCATACGATAAATATGAAAAGGGATTTTATAATAAGTGCAATGAGTTTTTTGGTAATGCTAAAAATATTGAAAAGTATATTCCTCAATATATTAATCTAAGCCCGAAAAATATACACAAAAACTGCTTTATACATTGCTTTAATTTTGAGTATAAATTGATATTGCTTTTTGATAGAATAAGTGGGAAAATAATTGATATATCAGACAGCGAACAAATAAGGATAAAGGATAAGGAAAATTGTAGTGAACCGTCTTGACCGTTCAGAATTAAATTAAAGAAAATGGCTTTGATACAAAAATTATACATTATACATTAATATTTCGTTGTGAATTGTATAGATTGGAGAGACTATATGAGCAAAGCTTTTGTCGTAGTTGAAAGTGTAATAATGCTTTCAGTATTAGTTTTAATTGGTTATATTTCTGTAAAAACTAAATATATTACAAAGCAAATGGCCGATGTCTTTTCAAAAATAATTACAAGATTATTGTTGCCGGCATTAATTGCAAAGGTTATTTTATCGGATAAATTGTCAATTGAACAAATAAAGGTAAGTTTACCTTTATATTTATTGGCAATAGCTTTTGTTATTTTTGAATTTATTGTTGCCTACTTAATATCAAAACTTGTTAAAACTCCAAAAAATGAAGCTCCTGCTTTTATTTATTTTATGTCAATGACTAATGTTTTATTTATGGGTTTGCCTGTTTGTGTAGCTATTTTCGGTCAAGAGAGTGCTTTTTTTGTTACTGTTGTTACATTTGCACAAGACACAGTATTGTGGACTGTTGGTGTTTTGTTGCTTTCTAAATTTAGACATAAGGGAGAAATAAAAGCAAAGTTAAAAATCAGTCCTATTACAATTTCTTTTATTGTAAGTGTGATACTAAAATTATTAGGTTTTAAACTACCAAATTTATTTTTCGTCCCATTAGATAATATTGGTAATAGCGTCGCATATTTAGCAATGATTTATTTGGGGATGCTGTTATCCTTTGAAAACATTATTAAAGTATTAAGTAAATTCAGGACATATATTTATTTAGTTATGAAGTTAATAGTTTTTCCTGTTATAGCCGGCTTTGTCATATATAAAATATTTGGCTCTTATTTTGATAATTTGCAAAAGGGAGTATTTGTAATAGAATTTGCAACATCAAGTGTAATTGCACTTTTGCCAGTATTTAAAGAGTATGAATTAAATCCCGAATATGCAAGCGGATTAGTCTTTTCCGGAACTGTGCTTTGCTTAGCGACAATGCCTTTGGTAATAATTTTAACCAATGTATTGTATTTGAATTAAATGGAGGAAAAAAATGATGAACATTAAAGTAGAATTAACAAAAAATCCAAAGCAAAAACCAAACCAAAATAATTTGGGCTTTGGCAAATATTTTGCAGATCATATGTTTGTTATGGATTATAAAGATGGTAAAGGCTGGTACAACCCGAGAATTGTTCCTTATGCTAATTTGTCCTTAGACCCTTCTGCTATGGTTCTTCATTATGGTCAAGAAGTATTCGAAGGGCTAAAGGCATATAAATCAGACGATGGAAGTATTAGACTATTTAGACCAAATAAAAATATGCAACGGCTTAATGTTTCCAATGAGCGACTTTGCATTCCTTTAATAGATGAGGATTTCGCTGTAAAAGCAATTAAGAAATTGGTTAAGATAGATGAAAGTTGGATACCTTCTGTTAAAGACGCATCTCTTTATATTCGCCCTTTCATTATTGCTACTGACTCATATTTAGGTGTTAGAGCCTCCAATGAATATATGTTTATTATTATTCTTTCGCCTGTTGGTGCATATTATCCCGAGGGGTTAGACCCTGTTAAAATTTATGTAGAAACCGAGTATGTTCGTGCTGTTAAAGGTGGCTTAGGCTTTACTAAGGCAGGTGGCAACTATGCAGGTTCTATAAAGGCTCAAAACAAAGCAAAAATGCTGAATTTCACTCAGGTTTTATGGTTAGATGGGGTTGAAAGAAAATACATTGAAGAGGTTGGCACAATGAATGTATTCTTTTTTATTAATGACACGGTTGTTACTCCGTCATTAGAAGGAAGCATACTTTCCGGGGTTACAAGAGCTTCTTGTATTGATATGCTAAAAAGTTGGGGAATAAAAGTTGAGGAAAGAAAAATTTCAATTGATGAGTTGTGTAATGTATACGATAAAGGACAATTAATTGAAGCCTTTGGAACGGGAACTGCCGCAGTAATTTCACCAATTGGAGAGTTAAACTTTAATGGTAAAGCAATGAGCATTAATAATAGACAAATAGGTAAGCTTTCTCAAAAGTTATATGACACCTTAACAGGTATCCAATGGGGGAAATTAGAAGACACATTTAATTGGACAGTAAAAGTATAAATATAGTAAGACTTATTGACATTTTGCCATTTTTTGTTTATCATTCAAAAGGAATATAAATTCTTTTTATGTTGTGAATTATTATCCGACCATTAGATGTGCAAGTTATTTATTTAGTCGGAGAAACGAGGTAGTTGTGAAAACAAGGTATAATTTATTCTTAATAGTTTTATGTATAGCATCTTTTGCTGGAAGTAGTATTAGAACGGTTCAGTTTCTTTATGCAATTGATTCAACCGGATTTTATAAATCTAATAGTTTATCGGTTATGGCACTAAATATTATATTAGTAGCGGTTTATTCATTTTTTTTAATTGGCTTTTTCTTTTTAAAAAAAGAAGAGTTTATTAATGATAATCCTCTGTATTATAAAGATAGAAGTTTTTCAATTTTTTCACTTTGTCTATTGTTTATTTTTTTAATAAGTCATATGGTTATTTCAAGTATTGATTTAGTAAATGAATTGAAAAATTCAAATTATTTACGAATATTAGAGTTCGTATTTTTAATATTGTTTATATTTTTTGTATTCAATCTTATTTCTAAAAAAGAAGAAATAGTAGAAAAGCCATATTTTGAATTTTTGGCTATTATACCACTTTGCTGGAATTTATTGCGATTAATATCTATTTTTATAAAATACACTGGTATAGCAAATATTTCAGTTCGTTTATTTGAAATAATTATGCTGTCGTTTTTCGTTTTGTTTTTCTTGTCTTATTCTAAGGTTCTAACAAAAAGAGGCGGAAACAAATCAATGTTTGTTTTTGGAATTTGTGCAATTTTCTCTACTGCATTATCTGTTTTGCCTCAATTGTTTTTATATTTAAAACCTACAAAAGATTTTAATACTTTTATATTTTTAGCTAATAATTTTTTAGAAATATCAATTGCTTTATTTATTGCAAATGTAGTTTTCACTAATAATGCACCAAAGGAAGCTGAATTAGAAGATTTCAATGAATTTGATGAGTTAGAATAAAAATAATATTTTAAAAAGCAATAAAATATATCGCATTTATTTAAATAATACGGAGTTGATTATTTGCAAGAGAATAAGAAGATAACCATAATAACCGGTCATTATGGAACGGGAAAAACAAATATTGCAATTAATCTTGCTTTATTAAATAAACAAGATAAAAATGAAGTAGTTTTAGTTGACCTTGATATAGTAAATCCTTATTTTAGTGCGACAGATTCAACTAATATTCTTATAGAAAATGGTATTAGAGTTATTTCACCAAATTTTGCTAATACTAATCTTGATATGCCTTCACTTTCTGCAAAAATTAATTCCATTTTCAACCAAAAAGAGGAATTCATTTATATTGATGTTGGCGGAGATGATGCAGGGGCTACTGCTTTAGGTAGGTATGCAAGTAAAATAAATAAATTTGATTATGATTTTTTTTATGTTATAAATCAATATAGACCATTAATAAAAGAGCCATTAGAAGCGGTAAAATTATTAAGAGATATTGAAAACGCAAGTGGATTAAAGGCAACGGCAATAATAAATAATTCAAGTTTAGGGGAAAATACAAAACCTATGGATATTTTAAATTCCTTTGAATATGCAAAAAAAGTTAGTGAAATTTCTAATTTGCCAATTAAATATTGCACTGCACTAAATTGTTTTAAAAAGAAATTAGAAAAAGAAAAAAATATGCTTTTTATTGAATTATATACTAAACGATATTGGTAAACATTTATTTGAAAGGGTGTTTTTTTATGCCAAGAGTTACATTTAGAGAGCAAAGATGTAAGGGCTGTGAACTTTGTGTTTCTGTTTGCCCACAGGGAATAATTGAAATTTTAGATGAAAGATTAAATTCAATGGGTTATTATCCTGTTGGAGTTAAAGAGGAAAATATGGATAAATGCACCGCTTGTGCAATGTGTGCTAAGATGTGCCCAGATTGTGTTATTACAGTAGAAAAGTAGGAACGGAGTGAATTATTAATGGCAGAAAAGGTTTTAATGAAAGGTAATGAGGCGGTAGCTGAGGCGGCTATTCGTTCTGGTTGCCGTCATTATTTTGGTTATCCAATTACACCTCAAACCGAGGTTGCCGCATATATGGCTAAGGTAATGCCTAAAATTGGTGGAGTTTTTTTGCAAGCTGAGAGTGAAATTGCCGCTATAAATATGGTTTTGGGTGCATCATCTGCAGGAGCAAGGGCTATGACATCTTCGTCTTCACCGGGCATATCCTTAAAATGTGAAACTATTTCTTATATAGCCGCAAGTGATTTACCTTGCGTTATTTTAAATGTCCAAAGAGGTGGACCGGGTTTAGGTGGAATTCAACCCTCTCAAGCAGATTATTGGCAAGCCACAAAAGCCCCGGGACATGGTGATTTTCATTTGATAGTTTTAGCTCCATCTTCAGTTCAAGAAATGGTAGATTTGTGTATGGATGCTTTTGACCTATCGGATTTATATAGAATTCCAGCACTTATTTTAGCAGATGGCTTATTAGGTCAAATGATGGAGCCAGTTGTGTTTAAGCAAAGAAAAAAAATTAGTTTACCAGAAAAAAAATGGGCTACAAATGGCCATAATAATAAAAGAGAACATAATATAATAAATTCTTTGTATCTTACACCTGAAATATTAGAGAAAACAGTTTTAGAAAGATTTAAAAGATATGATATTATTAATGAAAAAGAAGTCCGATTTGAAGAAACCAATACAAATGATGCCGAAATAATTGTAGTAGCCTATGGGGCTTGTGTTAGAATAGTTAATAGTGCAGTAAAAATGGCGAGAGAAAAAGGAATTAAAGCAGGAATTATTCGCCCAATAACCCTTTGGCCATTTCCGAACAAAATAATAGAAAAAAGAGCCAAAACAGCAAAGGCTTTTTTAACTACTGAAATGAGTATGGGGCAAATGGTTGACGATGTTCGCTTAGCAGTAAATGGCGAAAAACCTGTTCACTTCTATGGTAGAACGGGTGGAGTAATTCCTACTCCTATTGAGATATTAGAGCAAATAGAAAAAATAATAGGAGGATTACGATAATGTCAATAGTATTCCAAAAACCCGATGGTTTAATTGATGTACCTACGGGATATTGTCCGGGTTGCACTCATGGAATAACTCATCGTTTAGTAGCAGAAGTTTTAGATGAAATGGGCATTACAGGAAAAACGATTGGTATTGCTTCTGTCGGATGTTCTGTTTTGGCTTATAATTATTTTAGCTGTGATATGATTCAAGCACCTCACGGAAGAGCACCCGCTGTTGCAACAGGAGTAAAAAGGGTTTTACCAGAAAATTTTGTTTTTACCTATCAAGGAGATGGAGATTTAGCCGCAATTGGCACTAATGAAACTATCCATAGCGGAACAAGAGGCGAAAATATAACCATTATTTTCATTAACAATGCAGTTTATGGAATGACAGGTGGACAAATGGCACCAACATCCTTACCAAATCAAGTTACACAAACCTCACCATATGGAAGAGATGTAAAAACTGCGGGTTATCCTATCAGAATATGTGAAATGATGGCTACACTTGATGGTGTGGCGTATGCTGAAAGAACAGCAATAGATGGAGTTGCAGGAGTTAATAAGACTAAAAAGGCAATTAGAAAAGCCTTTGAAACTCAAAAAGCCGGATTAGGGCTTTCAATAATAGAAGTTTTATCTACTTGCCCAACAAATTGGGGATTATCGCCAATTGATTCAATAAAAGGTGTTAAAGAAAAAATGGTCCCTTATTATCCTCTTGGTGTTTATAAAAATAAAGGAGAAAAATAATATGTCGCAACAAACTTTTTTATTAGCAGGCTTTGGTGGTCAGGGATTATTGTTCGCAGGAAAGGTTATTGCTTGTGCTGGAATGTTATCTGGCAAAGAGATTTCATGGATTGCTTCATATGGACCTGAAATGCGAGGCGGAACAGCAAATTGCTCAGTGATTTTATCAGATGAGCCAATTGGTTCACCTCTTGTTTTATCGCCATCGGTTTTAGTGGCACTTAATTTGCCTTCCTTTGATAAATTTGAAAAAAGTGTTGCAAAGGGAGGCATAGCAATAATTGACAGTTCAATGATTGAAAGAAATCCTGTTAGAGATGACATTAATTATTGTAAAATTCCGGTAACTCGAGTAGCAAATGAAAACGACTTAAAGGGCTTGTCAAATATGGTTGTATTAGGAGTTTTATTAAAACTTACTAATTTTGTTGAGTATAACATTATGTTGGAAGCATTAAAAAAAAGTGTTCCTGCTAAAAAAGAAGCATTAATTGATTCTAATATTAAAGCAATAGAATTAGGATTTAATTATGATTGCTCATTTATTAAATAGAAACGATATATTAATTTTTTTTGTTATTATGCAACAAAAGTTTGTTTATTTAACTTGTTTTTTATCAATTATAATGGTTGACTTTTAATTAATAAAAAGTTATCTTAGTATTATAATGAATATCGTTGAAAAACAACGAAGTTGTTTTTTGCTCACATTTTGCGAGCATTTCAAAAATATTATTCTAATATTTTTGAAAACAACATTCATTGAAACGATGTAGTTTTCAAATACTTAAAATAACGAAAGTATTTGAAAAAGCTTGTTTTAACAAGTTGAAAAATAGCAAAGCTATTTTTCTACTATAATCGTTATAATATTGCGGAGGTAAAATTAATGATTTCAAAGGTAATCACAGTTAAGAATATTATTGGCTTGCATGCTCGCCCAGCAACCTTTTTTATTCAAAAAGCAAATGAGTTTAAGGCTTCAATTTGGGTGGAAAAGGAAGACAGAAGAGTTAATGCTAAAAGTCTTCTTGGAATTTTATCATTAGGAATAACAAAGGATTCCACTATAAATATTGTTGCTGACGGTATTGACGAAGTTGTTGCAGTGGATTCGTTGTTAGCTTTAATAGAAAAAAGTTTCGAAAATTAGTTTTTTTTATTATTTTTACCACCCTTTAGGGTGGTAAATTATTTATTGAGGAGAGATTAATAATGCAAAGTTAAATTATATTAATAAAGAAAGTTATTTTGTTATTGAGGTTAATTTTATGTCGAGATTTTTTGTAAAGCAAGAAAACATAAATGGAAATATTGCAAAAATCACAGGTGAAGATGTTAAACATATTTCAACAGTTTTGAGAAACAAAATTGGCGATACTGTTATTCTTTGCGATGGTAAAGGTAAAGATTATGAAGGTGAGTTTTTATCTTTTTCTAAGAACGAAATAAATGTTAAAATAAATAAAACATTTAAAAATATTACAGAACCTAATTGTAAGGTTACACTTTATCAAGCATTGCCAAAGGGCGATAAAAGCGAAATTATTATTCAAAAATGTGTTGAACTTGGAATTTTTAAAATAGTATTTTTTATATCAAATAGATGTATTTCAAAACCAAACGACAAGTCAATAGTATCAAAATTAGAAAGATGGAATAATATTTCTTTGTCTGCCGCAAAACAATGCGATAGAGGAATAATACCAAAAATTGAATTTAATAAGAATTTTTCAGATGTTTTGATAAAAGCAAAGCAAGCCGATTTAAAAGTTTTATTTTATGAGGGAGAGGGAACAAAACCTATAAAGCAAATACTAAAAAGTGTAAAAAAACCAAATGACTTTTCTTTTATTATAGGTTCAGAAGGTGGATTTGAGCAAGATGAGGTCTTGTTGGCAAAAGAAAACGGCTTAGAAATCGGTGGTTTGGGAAAAAGAATTCTTAGGACAGAAACAGCCCCAATTTGTGCTTTATCCGCTTTTATGTATGAAACGGATAATTTATAAAAACTTTTTTTCCTATTGCAATAATAACCATTT
>Ga0265595_1001884_pt1 | contig 15263 bp, 22 predicted proteins | sample saktaG_15_FD_190148 | JGI IMG/M metagenome (GOLD analysis project Ga0265595, IMG submission 190148) | Saline water microbial communities from Sakinaw Lake, British Columbia, Canada - sak_2013_06_06_50m | ecosystem: Environmental > Aquatic > Non-marine Saline and Alkaline > Saline ... | reverse complement strand
ATTCAGGCAGAGATTTCCTCCGACAGTTGGGTTGAAACCACTAGGAATACTGGTCAAGTTACCCAGATAGAGACCTCCTCCGACAGTTGGGTTGAAGCCTTGCGGAATACTTGTCAATTCACTCAAGTCGAGAATTCCTCCGACAGTTGGGTTGAAGCCATCGGGAATACTCTTCAAACTATCCAGGCAGAGACTTCCAGGATATTCTTTGCCACTCATAAGAGCATCGAAGTCTTCTTTGGCAGCCTTGAGTAACTGGTCAATGCACTGGTCATGCATCCCATCTTCCCACCAGTCAGGTTGGCCGGCGTCAAAAACAAGCTCCCAGCAAGACTTGTCTTCAAAGTCCAGCTTGGTGGGGATGAGTTCAACGGGAGTGCTGTAACGGCTCAATCCTAGATTGTCTTCACTGATGTTGAATTTTTTACGGATTACAAAATGACTATCCTCAAAAGGTGAAGTCCGAACTTCCACTTCCGATTCGCTTATTCTAACTGCTATTCCTGATTTGAATTGACACATAGAGCCTCCTTTGATTTTTAAGACTATAGCACAAACGGCGGCTGGAGTCAAGCGGCTATTTGGGAGCCACCATCAAGCGGCCTTTCCGGAAGCACAGTTGACGATCATCTCCTTGGTGATTCTAACGGAGTCGCCAGGCTGGATGGAATACATCACATCGATCAGAACATCCTCAACGATAGCACGTAGTCCACGAGCCCCAGTCTTACGTAAGAATGTCAGTTTGGCAATTTCAATTTTTGCATCATCGTCGACCGTGAGAGATACCCCTGCAATTTGTGCCATCTTTGCATATTGTTTTAAAATTGCATTTTTCGGTTCCGACAAAATTCGAAGCAAATCTGCTTCAGTAAGGTCGTGCAACATACTAATGACTGGAATGCGCCCAATGATCTCTGGGATCATCCCGAACTCAATCAAATCCTCTGGAGTCACACGTATGTCCGTCTTTGTGTTGCGAGTCAATTCGTCACCAAACCCAATTATAGACTTACCCTTGATTCTGGCCTTAATAATTTTGTCCAACCCGAAAAAAGATCCCAACAAAACAAAAAGGATGTTCTTGGTATCAATTTTCACTATCTCTGAATTTGGGTGTTTTCTTCCTCCAGTCAATGGAACATCCACCACCGTCCCTTCTATCATTTTCAAGATAGCACCTTGAACCCCAGAGCCAGAAACATCACGGGTAACAGAAACGCCAGCATCCCTGGCAGCTTTTTTGTCAAATTCATCAAGGACGACAATCCCCATCTCTGCTTTTTCAATATCGCCATTTGCGGCTTGAAGAAGTCGTAGTAGTGCGTTTTCTGGATCTGCACCAACATAACCAGCCTCGGTTAAAGTAGTTGCATCGCTAATTGCACACGGAACCTTGAGCATCTTTGCGATAGTTTGAACCAGTAGCGTTTTTCCAGTGCCCGTAGAACCAGTCAACAATATATTACTCTTGTCAAGTTCAATATCATTTTCATTTTCGGATGATGTAAATTGAAGACGCCTATAGTGGTTGCAAATTGCCACAGACAACACTTTTTTTGCTCTCTCTTGACCTATGACATACTGATCCAAATATTCCTTAATCTCAATAGGAGAAGGAACCTTCACTTTAAAGGGTTTCTTGTCCTTAACCTCAGCGTCAGTCTTGGCAAAAACATGCACGCATTTATGAACACATTCTTTGCAAACATGCCCTTGTACGCCTTGAATGAGTTTGCCCTTAATCTTGTCGGCAGGTTTACCGCAAAGAAAGCAAACAATGTTAGTCCCATCACCTTGTGTATTTTTTGCCATAGGAATACTGTACCACAGTTGGATGTTAGAGTCAATGGGGAAAGAAAAGAAATCTGTTTAAAGTTTTGCCACAAGCAGATGGTGCTTTCTGCGGCAGATCGTTTCGAACGCCATAAGTCCCGCAATCGATTCAATAGAATTCAGCAAATTGACCAGTTGTTCTCCGTGGATTAATCCGCTTTTAACATCTTGCAATTCAACCACTAACGCAGACGGTTTCCATTTTAGACAGGAAAACGCCTGGGCAACAACCTTGTGCAACGCTTCTGGGTTAAGAAACATCATCACATACGATAGGACGACCACATTGACCGAGCGTGGAAAGACAGGCAGTGGATCAATCCCAAGCTCAATTTGGCTGCCGTAGTCTGGCTTTCTGTCAAAAGCCAAGACTTCGAAGCCTATCTGTTCTAAGAAACGGGATTGTCGGCCATTACCACAGCCAATGTCAACAGCCCTAGGGGGTTGGCAAGCAAATCTGCAGGAACTAACGATTGCGTTCAGCGTAGGGCTGGCTTGAACCAGGAACGGAGAAGGCTTGGTGGTTCCATGTCGAACCACTGGTAGTCCATTGTGAGTTTGAATGGGGGTCATTTCTTTCGGGACCTATTTTCTTCCAAAAATTCTGATTTCTTGGTCAACTGGGACATGAACATTTGCTGATCCGCTGACAATCCTCCTGACAATCCTCCGTTCGTCAGCATTGTCCTTCTTTTCTTGTTTCTTCTCCAAATCATATTCAGCCAACACGGCGTCGAGAATATCTTTTGCCTTCTCGGAATAGTACAGTTCATGGTGTCCGCAGCCACAGCTATCAGTAAGTGCTTGAGCTGCTTTTGCCAATCGGTCAATCAATGACGCATGTTCCAAGATTCTTATTCCCCTGGCTTTGCTCTCTTTGAGATTCTTGTTGAGCTTCTTGAACCGATTATCGATATCGGTTTTGACATTAAATGCTTTTCCCATTATGAGCCTCCTTATTTGATTTTTTCTTATTTTTTCCCTAATCTCGATTGCGTTTCGTGACTGGAAAAGGCCATCCAGCTTTCTTGCACTTTTCGTTGCACATTCGGAAAGAAGTGTGGCACCCAGAATGGTCAGCATGGCCAAAATGTCCATACTTGTCCAGAACACCGTCCGCATCTAAGTAGCCGCACGGCTCAAACCACGAGAGAGGCCATCCATAGAAATACTTTGAGTTACCTCCAAGTTGCCGAACCAGACGGAGCAGCCAATTCCGTCTTGTGTTATAAATCATATTCGCTATGACGTTTCTCATATTCAGAGTTGACAACAAAGCAGTCAGCCTATGCCCGATATTGAGCATAGGCTGACTGTGGCTTTACCCAGCAGCGACTTCCGCAACATCCGCAACTTCTTCGACTTCCGAAACCCTTTCGACAGCCGCAACCGCTTCGATCTGAACATACCCACGATGACCAGACACATTGCGGGAACGCCCATTATTGCTCGGGTGCTTCGGGTTGTTGAGAACCTGCACGGCATAAAATACCTGCAGGTTCGTAAGCCCCAGCTTGGCAGCCGTCTGCGCATAAAATGCATGGCTCTCCATCTTCCCAGAGGCCAGAGCCTCATTGAAGATGGGCCCGTACACCTTCCCGCGGTAAGGGGAATGCGGAGACGGTTTGACATTCTCGACACGCTGCCTGACAATCTTCACAACGACAGGCTTCTCTTCGGGCTGTACGACAGACTGCTCGACAGGCTGCACGACGGGAACCGTGACCAACGCCTGAACTTCCTTTCCAGCCAAGAGGTCAGCAATATCGGGGACGAGTTGCCGAATCGTCTTGGTGGTACCACTGGACACGCTACCTTGGTAGTTGTGTCGATGAGCGATAACCGTAAGGCTCTTCGCCCCATCCTTGACGGACTGAATGATGCTTTCGCGTGTGAGTTGAATCTTCATTCTACCTTCTCCTTGTTTTTTTATCTCTGGACACTATGTCCTTCGATGTGAGTACTGTAACACAACCAAGTGTTTGAGTCAAGGGGGAAAGTGAAATTATTTTTAATGGCTCAAAGATAAACTTTTCCTTTGACATTCTTTCGGACACTGTCGGGAATACTGGTCAAACGATCCAGCCAGAGATTTCCTCCGACAGTTGGATTGAAGCCACTAGGAATACTGGTCAAGCCACGAAGATAGAGATTTCCTCCGACAGTTGGATTGAATCCGTCAGGAATACTGGTCAAATGATTCAGAACGAGGTATCCTCCGACAGTTGGATTGAAGCCACTAGGAATACTGGTCAAACCATCTAGATAGAGACTTCCTCCGACAGTTGGGTTGAAACCACTAGGAATACTCTTCAAACTATCCAGGTCGAGACTTCCCGGATATTCTTTGCCACTCATAAGAGCATCGAAGTCTTCTTTGGCAGCCTTGAGTAACTGGTCAATGCACTGGTCATGCATCCCTTCTGCCCACCAGTCAGGCTTATTATCGTCAAAAACAAGCTCCCAGCAAGAATTGTCTTCAAAGTCCAGCTTGGTGGGGATGAGTTCAACGGGAGTGCTGTAACGGCTCAATCCGAAAGTATTCTCACGGATATTGCATTTCTCGCGGATGTTCGTATGACTATCCTCAAAAGGTGAAGTCCGAACTTCCACTTCCGATTCGCTTATTCTAACTGCTATTCCTGACTTGAATTGACACATAGAGCCCCCTTTGATTTTTGATTGCTAAGACTTTATCACAAACTGGGGCTGGAGTCAAGCGGGAATTTACCCCAGATAAACTTCACCTTTGACGATGGGAACAAGATGTCAAAAAATAGACTTCCAAGTCAACAATTCATCCTGAAGGACCATCCTCTCCTCGCTCAACCCACTTAGTGATATATAATCCACGAGAAGGATTCGCTAAAGACTCTGGCAATACATCGGGGAACAACTTGTAGCCCCACCAACACCATTGAGCAGTCGTCATTTTCGGAGAAAGAACCCCTGCCGCCTTGAACTGCTGTTTTGCCAAATCGTGGAGCCCCTGAGAGCGTAAAGCCATCCCGTATGAAACAAACTCTACTAAGCCTGGAACTATACCAACAGAAGCTGCGGCATCTAACGATTTCTCCATCCATCGAACAGCTTCTTTTGGTCTATTGTTCCGTAACTCACAGATGGCTAAATGCTTCATTGTCAAGTAATCCCAAGAACTAAAAGTCAAAATATGCTCAAACTTTTGTTGAGCAAATTCCGTGAATCCTTGGTCCAAGTCAATAATCCCACTAGTAAACCATGCAGAAGCATTGTATGGGGCACTCAACGCCAGCAAAGTCGAGCTTTTCTTAGCAATAGCCGGATTTAGGCTGTATGTATGAATTGCTAAAACTACATAATTCAAATTTTGTATGCCGCCATTGTAGGCTAAATTCGCAATAATTGGTGTCGGGTCTTTTAACATCCCTGCTTGAATCAGATGGGCAAAATAAATATTTTGAGCCGTGTCTCGCTTTTTGTTAGCAACAGAAGGAATCCAGCCGATTCTAACCATATCAGTACTAACGCTCAGAACCCCTTGGCCAAAAGATTTGCCCATTTCACCCGACAAAAAGTCGAACATCGTCTCTGCACGGGACTCTGCAGAATTATCATAATTCAACCCGAGAATTTTGAAGTCGATACTTTCCAAAGAGTAAATTGAATGAATTAGATTATCCATATGCCCTCAATGTTTGATTAATTAATCAGGAAGCAACTCAGCAGTTTTAATGGCACTTACAATAGCACAATGTGCACTATTCAGTGCAAGTATCAAATCGTCCTTTGGAGCAGTTGTACGCCCATTACGCCATTTCCCCCATTTATCGCACAACTCGTCCATAGACGAAACGGGGATAGAAAACCCAGCATGTAAAGATCTGCTCAATTTTCCAGAAACAAAGCTAACCTTCACGGTGTCGCAATCAACAGCAACACGCATTAGGCCGATTTTGCTAACCCCATTCCTGGTAACACATTCCCCAACTGTTTTTATATCGCCAATATCTGACATGTTCACTCCTTCCTGATCATCCGCCGTGCCGTTTGAATGACTGTGTTGCATATGTCTTCTTCCATAAAGCGACAACTCTTTTTGTACATTTCTGCCCTGTCTTTAATTGCCTTCCATGCCAATCTCTTCGTCGTTTTAAGCTCTGGTGGTGCTTTCCCATACCCCCATGTATTTCGCCATGTGGTATCTATTGTTTTTGCCCAGCCCCAATCAAAATTTTTGTCGGACAATTTGACCCAAGTAAAAGAATTCTTACAGACTGCTGTTATTTTTTCCCCACGGATTGTGCGAACTATCCAGGTTTCCATTTCGCATTTTCCTGTGTCGAAATCAATCAGTACAGAAAATAGTTTTTGTCCCAATTTCATTTCGTTTTCCTTGTTAAATAGATATCTTGGGTAAGTTGCACTCTTGGATAACAGAGGCCATTGCTTGATGTTCTGATCCGCCGCCCAAATACTTCAAGATGGAATAAAATTTTGGCCTAGCCCCCTTTATCCACCCCATTGTAACAACAGACTCGCAAGACCCGCTGGAAACAATTTTGGTCACCTCTTGCTCCATTTTACGAAAAGCCAATCTCAACTCTTCGGAGCAGGAATTTAATATCGCATCTGCATCAGATTGGTTCATGGCTTGTGATGTCTTGTCTTTGATTGAAGCCACCAAAACAAAAAAATTATGCCACTGACTCATCAATGGGAAAAACATGTGGATCATTACTGTCGTGAAAAAGCTATTTGCCCCATCCCTCAACTTCTGCCCCGACAGATCAACAACACTGGCTTCTTTAATAATTTGGTGATCTTCTGGAGCATTAACTACAACATTCCCCAATGCATAAGCCCAAGAATCGCACATCATTCCCAACAAACCCAATGTTCCTGAGCACACCTCACGGGCGATATCCCTATTGGATCTGTGAGCGGCAAAAACCATGATGGACATCACCACTGTGCTCAACCGAACCAAAGTAGACCAATCTTCATCAATTTTGGCTAAATACTTGAGAAAAACATCACGAGCCTCATTTGAGGTCCAAGACTCAACAACTTCTTCAGTTTCCAAAAACATCTTTATCATCCTCTGGCAATTCTATGTCTGGAAGAGAAGACATAGCCTGCTTAATACTGTCTACACTTAACCCAGAATCTAGAGTCCAGCAACCTTTTGCTCCCCCAAGAACCAGCCCGTGAGAAGCATACAATTCTATAGTAGGGGCTTGACCGAGCCGGCGAAGCCTAAAACGTTCAGAATCTTCAAACATAGCCCCTAAATATTCCCAACTAAATTCCCCATCATTATTGTGCCCTATGTAAAGATTCCCAACAACCAAATCGTTGACCAAAACTGCCGTTGACTCAATTCGATTGGGCTGACCCGCTTTAGTCCCCATTAGTCCAGAAATGGTGGCTGCTAACACTAAAGCCCTGTTTGGCAAATCACCACGATTGCTAATATTCAAAACCATATCAGCAAGTTCTACTGCTGCAGTAACCAAATCGTAGTGAACTCTTGACTCTTTGCCATCAGCTTTACCCCCTGAATATGATCTGTCACTTCTAGCCATTTGATGATATCTCCATCCAATATTGGGACTCCCGAACAAAGAGTGGTAACATTGATTAACCTCATCAATCCTTTAACTCCATAAAAGTCCCAGCCAACACCAGAAAAAATCTATGAAATTTTAGTCATCTTAAAACTCCCCCTCTCCAATATCGTCCCCAGAGGAATATCTCGCAATATTGTCAAATTCAGCCACTTCCGCCATAACCTTGGCTGCATCAGCCTCTCTGGACTTAATTGAATCAAAATAGGCCATAGTCTCGTCTGCCCCACGACCACGAATTATTAACCGATTATTTGGTAATGAGTCAATCATGTGTGACATACAAGAGTTCTTCTTGCGAGCGTGGCGGTGATGATTGCGCAATACACAATATGCCATATAACAGGACCTCCGCTTATCCTCCCCAACCAGCAAAACCGCCCTTTTAACTAACTCCCTCCCGTTGAAACCCTCCTTTAAGTCGCTGGCTATATCCAAAATAGTCCAGTAGACAGTTGGTGGGTTCTCTAATTTACACTGATTCAAAATCCCGTTGTGAAGAGTTAAAAGACGAGAATTCCTCTCTTTGCATGGGGAACCCCAAATATGGGGATTCAATTTAAACACAACCACTTCACGACCGTAATACCTCTCACCAATACGACCCAAAATCATTGGACGAATGACATCGCATTCAACATGCGACACCAATGGATATATGTCTTCAGTTTTGCCGGACTTGACAGCTTCAGTTTCCCACTTCATTATTCCTCCAGTTGCTTAAATAATAGCACATATAGAAATACCAGTCAATGCTAATCTTGTTCCAACAAATCCCAAGCCTCTTCAACCATCAAGTCTGCTATGGTTTTACTTGTTATCGGTCGAAAGCCCCGACCGATTTTTGGCTATCATTAACACACTTTTTACGACTGGGATGCACAATAGCACGAACCTCATCGTCTATGGCTTCTCTGTCCGCATAACTTAAACAGCCAAACCCGGTAATGTTTGTGGAAATCCCACCAGAACGAGCCATATCAATAGCATCCAAAACTAGCAACCTCCGACCACGATCGTAATTCCCAGAAGCCATCCAGTCATGCCAACTAGGCTCCCCATGATACCAATTCCAGACAGCATTGTAGGGCTGACTTAATTTATGATCACGCTCCCCTAAATGACGAACTGGATACGGATGATGATCTTCACCCCATGGAGGAACCCAACTGTTATCCCCACTCTGTCCGCCCCAATTCATAATAATTGTCCCCTGAGTGGTTCCATTAGGCCCACGACAAACTTCACCATCTAACCAGGGGTACTTTGCCCATAAGGCCTGTAACAACTGGTGTGCACGAATTGAGTCACGAGTCACTTGCATATTAAACCAATTGGTTCCATTCATATGTGACCGGTAAGCATCTGCCCTAATCAGCAATTCAGATGACTTCTTATTAAGTAACCAATATTTAGCCCCGTGTTCTCCAAAATGCTCAATCAACCAGTGGCTCCTCCACTTTTTGTTAAAATCAAGATCGAACCACTCGTTAATAGCGGTTCGAATGCTTAAAGTTAACGCCGTCACACCGCATACGACCTGTAAAAAGCCAATTATACCAGTGATCAAAATTCCAAGCCAAATTGTCGGCCAAATTCCAATCCAAATTGTCGGCCAAATCATAATGATATTCCTTTCTTAGCCTGCTCAAATGAGTATTTGATAGGATCTCCGTGTTCCATAATGAATACATCAGCCAAGTCGGCAATCTCCTTGTAGTTAAATCCTAACTGAATTACATCAGATGGAACAGTCAACTTCCACTTGCCTTGACGCTTTTGATCAAACCGCCAGGCCGCAGTCTCAGCTATCAGTATGCGCAGCCCCTTGTCATAAAACCCAGCCGCAAACCAGTTTAAAGAAGAAGGCTCAGCATGAATGCCACTCCCAAGAGACCGCCTTAACTCAGATGAGTGCTCTGCATAATAATGGAAAAAATCCTCCCCCCAAGGTGGACACCAACGATACCCCTGATGATAACCAAAAGAAATTGGACCACCAAAATCGCCCTCGACTGTCCCAATAGTATCCCCGTTCGAACCACGGGTAAAACAAATGCCACCATCTAAACAAGGGGCATGCCTAGCCTGAAAATCATGGTACCTCTTATAGCTCTTCTTGTTAGGCCAGTTTTTGTGGTCCCTCTCAAGTTGGCGACACTCCCAAAGAACCCAACAAGATGTGCGATTCAATAACCACCGATCCCGACCCGCCTGGCCAAAATGGTCAATCAGCCACCGATCTCGCCACTTTCCAGCCCTGGCTACTCTAATCCTACCATATATCCAACGGCAGAAGTTCATCAGCACCATTACAAAACAAAACTGACAAACCCATATACAAACAACATCTATTACCAGACCAAACATAGAATCCTTTCAAGTGTTAATACTGTATTACAAATTTCGGCTGGAGTCAAGCGGGTTTCTGTCTTTTCAAAAGGATGCAGGTTCGCTTTTTAAAGGCTTACATCAAACAACTCACAGTTGGAATCTTTAAAGGCCTGTAGAGCCAAATCAAAGGCTTTCCGCTGCCCTTTAGTTTCCTTCATGTATGAGGCTGAAAAAGTCTTGTGAGCCGCTTGACAGGCATTATCACGAATTTTTCCATGTTTCACGGCAGCAATTTTGCTAGACGTCTTTAAAGCGGCACTTGCTTCAAAAAGTGCTTTTCTTGCAGCAACCAACTGAGTCTTTGCTTTTCTGATCTTTTCGCGCTTTCTCATTTTTGATCCTTTCGTTTTTCGTTTTTCATCCTTTGATGTCAATACTGTATCACGGTCTGCGGCTGGAGTCAAGCGAGTTTTTGAGAAAATTTTCACCTCAGCAAGAAATTGACAATTCCATCTTGGAATTCAGAAACATAGAACTCGAAATAGTACCCACTTTGAACCTCCCAAATGTATCCCGCATCACCGTTTCTTCCTGATCCCGAAGGCTCCTCAAAAATTCCTCCGTCCATCGTTCGACCATCGGGTCCCACTGATCACTCTGAAGTTTGATAACCACTGCCTTCCTCTCCTCCACAAATTGGACAAACTGCTTATCCAGCCACGGTGGGGTCCAACAACCGCTCCGACAAATATGAACTCTGTCAATTTTACCGTCGATCTTATCAGTCAAGCTGACCCGTTTCCGCAAGTCCTTTGGAATCTCAAACAACCCCTCCGACCACTTTGGACGCACCCATGTTACCCGACGATTTCTACCCTTTGACAGCCAGACCCTTAACCAATTATGACAGTAAATCTTGATTTCTCTTTTTTCCACCCCCAGACCATCCTCTCTCCAGCAGTCATGGTGGGCATCTACCAATAGAACATGATCTATGCCTCTCAAGAGTTCGTAGGCGAAGGCATGAGAGTCAGATACATATGTTGGTACTATCCCGTCTAATGAACCACCTAGACGGTTCCAGAAGCCTTTCTCATCTCCATTGGTTTTGATCTTATCAAATAGGCCAATACGAGCCTGCCAAATCATGTCCAAGAACATTGGAGATTCGGAGTGACCCAAATCAAAAGTCGAATCTTCTGGCACAAAATGGTCCCAATCGACTGTCAATAGGGTTTTCAAGTCAACTACCAAACCTATTCGTGTTCACCCTTAAAGGGAGTAGTTGACTCGTTTTGTAATTTTTGCTCATCTTGATCCTTTCGTCATTTCGTCATTTGATGTCAATATTCAGAAGGTAGCATAATTATGTTCTCGTGCTCGTTAGACACAACCCACAAGCGGACTGTTGGGAGTTGCATGTCCGTTGAATCAAACTTCTGTATCACCACTGGTTTCTCCCCAATGTCAGCAACGCAAATCAATACAGCATTGCGTTTTTCGAGATTTACACTCAAAATCCAAATCTGCATATATGCCAAACGACGATCCTGATGACTGAGAAGTTTTGGCTGATAAGAGGCAATGGCGTCAATCAGCCAATAGCATCCTTGCTCTCCAGAATTGTCGCAAAGATATTTCACCCCAGGAGTGATAACCATATTCCGAAACAACTGACTCCATCTATGGAGTTGGTTAGAACCAGTAAATTGATCCAATTCACTAGTTAGTTCTTCATTCGTTTTCTTTTGATTGTCCATGGTATCCTTTTTACAGGCTGTTCCTTCTTTAGAAAGACGGGACAACTGATTCGTAACGTCCTCACAAGCCACTTGGCAAGTTTATGCATTAGGCTTCTATCCTTGAACTAAATCACGAATGTCCCGCATTTCGTCTGGAGGCAATGCAAATTTGTGCTGATGTAACTCATAGTCTGGGACGAAATTTTTCTTTTCGTTTACAGTCCAAAGACGAATTGTAGCCAATACGATGTTTTGCTCTCGATCCGATAATATCATAAGTCTCCTTTTTCTTTCAGTGTCAAATACTGTATCACAAATTTCGGCTGGAGTCAAGCGGCTATTTTAAATTATTTTGCAGATCAATCCCATCGTCTATTCGACGTTGTTCCATCGGCTTGCCGATACCGTCCATACAAGCTTTCAAACACCTTTTTGAGCATACAGGTGGGTTTGTTGGCTTACCTAGGCATCCGCAGTCTTGTCCAGAGCAACAGAACTCTGGCTCATAGTCAAACAGAGATTTCTGACAAATCAAACAATAATAATCTGGTGTTTTTTGCTTCCGTCGCTGTTCGTAGATAAGCAAATTGGAAACATATATGTCCGTGTAGTAGATTTCATGAAACAACGGGACTCCGTTCTTACCGTTAATCAACTGATCGAAAGAGCCGATATCGACAGGTTGAATACAAGCCTCTTGAGCAGGTAGAGTGCCTCCGCTTAGTGGTTCTTTCGCAGTTGCGTAAACCTCAATTGTTTCGGCCAATTCGTCGCATGACTCATCCATATGCTTTACCCCTTTGCGAATCAACCGTGCCTTTTGTCGAAGATTCTTTGCCCACTCAAGCATAAGAATCTTGTCAATCCGCCAATCGTAGTGATGCCTCTAGACATGGGTCTGGATCAGCTTAGGCTACAAGCCCCCGCCTTCAGGCGTGGGGTGGTTGACTTGCTCCAACAATCTGTGAGGGTGTCACCAACTTCAACCTCACTTCGGCCTCATTGTAATGCCACTTTGAATCCCCGCTCAGGCCTAAGCGTATCAGTAGGTCTTCCACCGTTTCGCCAGGGTTAACAATGAAAACAGATTTGGTCGTTTCGATATTGCCTTCTGACATCTCCAAGACTCTCTTCTCTGCAACGATCTTCATTTCGGAACCTCCAATTTTTCTTTCAGTAACACTACGACAGACGATTTTGGAACGTGTGTTTCTTTGCCGTCAAGCTCGATCCGCCAATGCGGCTCTTCACCAAAACACTCATCGGTCTCAAGACTTATCAATCTAACCCTACCAAATACCCTTGTCCAAGGCATTCCGGGTTCTTCGAAAGCCACCATTCCGAATAGCGTTTCAGAGTCTCGATGCTCGTAATTATGAGCATTCAGTGGAAGAGAATCCTCTTTCTTCTGTTTTTTGTCGCAGTATTCTTTCGCCCCGTTCCCTAGTATCATCATCTCCATCTCCTTGACATGCCGTCGCCACCACCATACGTTTCTCCCTCTAACATCTCCGATGATCGGCATTATTGCACATAGAGCACGGCCAACCCGTTCGCTTATCCGTTCGCACCTCCCAAATCCTTGGGATCGTGGTAATTTCCCCTCGTTATCCTCGACAAGGTAGCGTCCGCAATTGGACATCTTGCGGAAGAATCCGACGAAGAAGTGGTCACAAGGATCTCCGTCGGAGAACTTAGTTGCCAAAACATAATCACCGCGTACAAGACGTCTCACTCGAAACCTCCAGTTCTTCTGCACATTGATCGTAACTCTGCATTAAAGTATATGATTTTACATTGTGTAATATGTCCACGGTTTTCCGTATTTTAATCTAGCCTCTGCCAATTCGCTGCGATCGTCCAGTATGTTATAATCAACAAGTATTTGGTTTATGACCATTTCGTCTATGATTCTGGCCATATTGTCTGCGGCTCTTAACTTGGCATACAAGTCGTTTGTGTTGGGTATATCTGGGTCACCTGTTGATACAGGTTGATTTGGTTCCGCTGGGGATTTTTCCGCCATCGTTTCTATCCAAACAGCAATTGATTCACATACAGTTTTTGTTTCAGTGTTCATAGCAGCCTTGTCCAGTTTATCAGTCAGTCAGTCAGTCAGGTGCCAGCAAAAGTGCCAACGCCAGAATTCTATTCTCAAGCCCCATTCGTGAGGCTGTGTTTTTTTGCTTCTCCAATCATGGACACGAAATCCGAAGCCCAATCGTTTTGTTTCTATAGTGGCTGAAAACACATCATAAGGGGATAAACATACTTCTATATGCTTTAGAACAGACAGTTTAATTCGTTTCATTTTGAACCTGTTATTTCTTTAAACGCCAAGATAAATTGTGCCGCAACTTGTGGGACTATGGCGTTTCCGTATCCTTTAACAATGGTTGTTCTACCTTTAAATCTGGTTGCAATTGGGAATCCATAACTGGCAGAAAAGACAGCCCAAGCCCAGCGAGAGTCCAACTTTGGGTGAATCCCATCATCCATCCGATGAAAAACGGGTTCAAGGACGGGGACTCTTCTGACTTTGCCGTCTTTGCAATTAACAAAGTCGAATTTGGACCAATTATTTCCCTCAGATCTCTGCCCAAGCATTTCTGCCGGCTGGTTAGTTTGGTTCTGGACCCCTCCACATTGTCTGACGCTTGAGGGGTTGCCCAACCCGGTGGTGCAACATCCATCACTTTGATTCCCCCCTTTTTGTTCGGCCTTGTGTTCCCTGATTGTGTGTCTGGGGTTGGCCATCCCGTGACATGGACTTCGTTCCTCAGACGGCATTGGCAGGTTCTGTTGTGTTTGACATACTCCATCCGAGATTGTTCCGATACCTCCATGCTGGCGTCCTCTACGCTGACGGTTTGCCACCCAGTAGAGTCTTTGTCTGATGTGCGGAGCACCGACGCTGTGTGCGCCCAATACGGTTGCCCCGCAGGCGTAATTTTCTTTTTCCAAATCTGATTGTATTCCATCGAGCCAACCCTTGTTAATTGCACTTGCAACCTGTTCGCCAAACACAACGTCAGGTTCGCACTGGCGGATGAGGCAGAAGAATTGAGGCCAGAGATTTCTTGGGTCTTTATCCCCCTTGCCTTTGCCGGCCGAGCTGTACGGCTGACAGGGGCAACTTCCGGTCCAAACAGTTCGATTGGTTGGCCAATTTGCGAGTTGGAGGGCTCTACTCCAGCCTCCGATTCCAGCAAAGAAGTGACACTGAGTATAATTTCTGATTTCATCTGGGTTAACCTCGGTTATAGAGCGTTCGTCAACATCTCCTGGGGGGATTAATCCTTGTTTGATTAATTCCCTAAGCCAAGTAGCTGATTTTTTATCAAATTCATTATAGTAGTTCAATAGGGTCCTATTTTGTTAAGTTACAATCAACAAATGTTTTCATCCATTGGCATTTCTAAAATCCTAGATCAACATTATTTTGACCCGTTCGTTGCCAAGGTCTGTAGTCGCATAGCCAGGAGGCGATCTGAAGATGTAATTTTTACGCAACAACTCCCTAATATCGCTTGACGAGTTTCCTGGATGTCGTGAGTATGTAACATCTCCACGATATATGTCCAACAGCACCATTGCCTGATTTGCTGGCAAATGCGACATTTCTTGAGTTGTCATGACACTCACAATCCCCTGAAGGGGATGTGTTTCTAGTTGAACGAAAGAATGTCGTCCTGTCCCTGACGGGACGCCATCTTTCGATGACTGATCGCTCATTTCTTTC
>Ga0265595_1001882_pt1 | contig 15273 bp, 15 predicted proteins | sample saktaG_15_FD_190148 | JGI IMG/M metagenome (GOLD analysis project Ga0265595, IMG submission 190148) | Saline water microbial communities from Sakinaw Lake, British Columbia, Canada - sak_2013_06_06_50m | ecosystem: Environmental > Aquatic > Non-marine Saline and Alkaline > Saline ... | reverse complement strand
TAGATAACTTACTCTTTAAACCACCATTTGATTTTTCTTTACTCTCGGCAAGTAATTCTTTTTTCCTGCGACTTTTTTTCCCCAATTTTAATCCTCTCTTACTATTTTAAAATTTTCTAAATAAAATTTATTATATCATTTAGTTTGCTTAATACTAAATCTAATTTAAAGTTATCTTCGGTATTCTTTATTAACACTTCCTTATGTCTCGGCTTATAAAATAGATTTCTATCCCTTTTATTCATTCTAACAGCATTTTCCTCAGTCATTATTATTTTTTTAAATATTATACCCCTGCCAGCAATAAAACTTAATTTCTCAATTCTTGTTTTCCTGAGAAGATATTTTATTTTTGCTAATATTAAAAGATTCTTGGTAACAAAAGGCAGTTCGCCATATCTTTCATTTAAACTTTTATGCAGCCTGTCAATTTCTTCGGTGCTTTTTGCATTCCCTAAATTTTTATATATATTAACTCTGTCTCTTTCAGACCTGATATAATTCTTTGGAATATATACACTTACCGGTAATTCTATTTTTATATTTATATCTTCTTCAACAGTTTTTCCTTTAAGTTTTTCAATTTCTTCTTTCATTATCTGGCAATACATTTCAAAACCCACGCTACTGATATGGCCATGCTGACGAGGTCCAAGTATTTCCCCTGCGCCTCTTATCTCCAGATCTCTCATAGCAATATTATAACCAGAACCCAGATCAGTATATTCAGTTAATGTTCTCAGTCTTTTAAAAGCAGTTAGATTTAAACTTTTTTTACTTGAGTAAAATAAATAAGCATAAGCCTTTTCCGAAGATCTTCCAACCCTGCCTCTTAACTGATACAGCTGCGATAAACCAAATTTATGTGAATCTTCAACTATTAAAGTATTCACATTACTTATATCCATCCCCGATTCAATGATAGAAGTAGTAAGTAAGATATCATACTCCTTATTTATAAAATTCTGCATTACTCTCTCTATTTTTTTACTTTCCATCCGACCATGAGTCAATGCAATTCTTGCTTCAGGTAAAAGCTGGCTTAAATTGTATTTCTTTTCATCAATTCCAACAATTCTATTATATATATAATAAACTTGACCATTCCTTTCAAGTTCTCTTTCTATTGCCATTTTTATTAGAGCATCATCTTTTTCTCCAACAAATGTTTTTATAGGATGTCTGCCCTCAGGATAAGTTCCAATTAAAACAACATCTCTAATACCCGTGAGTGTCATGTAAAGAGTCCTCGGAATAGGAGTCGCACTAAGAGTTAATACATCTACTTCTTTTTTCAATATTTTTAATTTTTCTTTACTTTGGACTCCGAATCGTTGTTCTTCATCTATTATTAAGAGCCCTAAATCCTTTGGTTTAATATCACCGGAGAGAATCCGGTGAGTGCCAATCAACATATCAATTTTCCCAAGCTTGAAATCTTGGGCTATCCTCTTTTGTTCTTTCTGCGTTTTAAATCTACTTATTAATTCTAAAATTACAGGATAGTCCTTATATCTTTCATAAAAAGTCTGGTAATGCTGGCTTGCAAGAATAGTAGTTGGTACCAGCATCAGAACCTGTTTGCCATTTTCAATGGCTTTAAATGCCGCTCTAATTGCAACTTCAGTCTTTCCAAATCCTACATCTCCACATACTAAAACATCCATTGGTCTTGACTCCTGCATAGCGCTTTTGACATAATCTATAGCCTTAACTTGATCATCTGTTTCCCTGAAAGGAAATAAATCTTCAATCTCTTTCTGCCAGGAACTATCAGGTGGAAATGCAAATCCCGTCCTGGATTTTCTCCCTGCATATAATCCAGCAAGGTTAATTGCAAGTTCATGGACTGATCTTCTAACTTTTTTCTTTAAATTATCCCATTGTCTTGAATCAAGAGCAGTAATTTTTGGTTCTCTGTCACCAATGTATTTATGTATCCTATCAGCATTCCAGGTAGGAATATAAAGCTTATCATTATTAGCATATTCCACTAAAAAATATTCTCTTTTATAACCTTTAACCTGTTTTGATATAATTTCTCTATATATACCCAATCCATGAGTTTTGTGAATAACATAATCCCCAGGACTAAAATCACTAATTTCCCTGTCTAGGGTAATTTTTTTATCATCAAATAACTGTTCGATCTGCTCGTAAATATCTAATTCTCCATATAGGGAAAAACTATCAGTGTCAAAACCCCTATATAACTTTCCATTATATATATTAACAATTTCAGGTTTTAACTTATTAAAATCCAAACCCTTTGCTGCAAATTTTCCCCCTAAATTTATAAAGCTTTTATCTTTTAAGATATTATAAGATATGGAATTTTCTAAAAGTATTTCTTTTACTTTTTCTATTCTTTTTTTATTACTAATAGATATGATTATACTTTTGCCACTCTTTAAATCTTTTTTTAAATTCTTAATAAAAATTACAGAATTTCCTGAACTTTTTTTTTGCCGTATTATATTACTGAAGATAAATATATTATTATCTTTAACCTCGCTGCCTGGTGAAATAAGATTTAATTTTAAACAACTATCACTACTTTCTAAAAAATCCCTTTTAGCGATATGGGATTTAATTCTTTTTATGTTTCTTGCAGCTAATTTTCCTTTATCGCTGCTAAGAGCCTTCCCTACAATATCTATATCACTTTTAATCTTTAAATATACTTCTAATGGATCACAAATTATAATTCCAAAATTTTTAACATATATCTTTAATATATCTACAAAATTTAGCATCTTCTGACAGGAATCATTATTATCATTAACTATAGAATTAACTTTTACAACTTCCCATGGATTTAAATTAGGAAATATTGAAAACCTTCTAATACGCTTAACAGGATTTTGATCTACATTATTATAAAAAAATAATCTATCTACATTATCATATGTAAAACTAATCCTTACAGGATTTTCCTGAGTTATATCAAAAATATCAATAACATCACCTCTTACACTAAATTCTCCTTTATCATAAACCTTATGCACTCTTTCATATCCACTATCAGCAAGTCTTGAAATTAACTCTTCCCTGCTATAATCTTTACCAGTACAGATATTAGTTAGGTTAAATGAATTTATTCTGGACGCAGGAATTAAATTTAATAATGAGCTGGTTGCAGCAAATATAATAATAGGCTTATCCTTTTTATATTCAATTATATTTCTTATCACTCCTAATCTTTTATTTAGATTACCAGAATCAATAGTTTTATTCCTAATATAAACTCCATTTCCCAAACCTGGATAATTAAAAATTTTTATACCTTTCACTATGGAGTTAATCTCATCAGCAAGCTGGCAAGCTCTATCTGTAGTTGAGGTTACCACCAATAGCATAACCTTAAAAGAATCAAAAACACCTCCTATCACAAATGGCCAGATACTTTCATCAGTAGCTATACTATTAATAAAGCTGCTATCTTTTTTATCTATATTTTTTTCTGCAGATACTGCTGTATTCTTAAATTCTTTTATGAATTTTTTCCACAAATTATTGTCACAGAAATTTTCTAAAAATATACTTCTCATTTTCTTATTAATATTAAAAAAAACCTGAAATATAATTATACATGAATCTGTATAAAATAAATCAGATTGACACTTATATGATGATTGAAGATATTATGAAGATATTTTATATGAAGATATTATATTTAGAATAAATTATCATTATCCAAGTGAAAATCTCATCAAATGTATAATTTTAATTATAATTATTCATACAGTATTTTATCCCATATGTTATATAATCTTTTATAGCATCCACAGCTTTTACAACATTAATTTCAACATCACTAGTTTCACTCTTTTTAAAATTACTCAGTACGAATTTAGAAGCACTTTTTCTGCCAGGAGGTCTGCCAATCCCAAACCTGAGTCTATCAAATTCTAATTCTTCAAATCTTCTAACTATAGATTCAAGACCATTATGGCCTCCTGTTCCGCCACCCAGCTTTAATCTGATTTCTCCAAAATCAATATCCAAATCATCATGAATAATTAGTATAGATTCTATATTTTTGTCAAAAGAGTCATACACTGCAGATACAGCAATTCCGCTATTATTCATAAAAGTTAATGGTTTTAATAGCACTATATTTTTCCTATCATAATAGGATTCTATTACCAGGGAGTTGAATTTATGGTATTGAGTTTTTCTATCAAGAACTTCTGCAAATTTATCCAGTATAATAAAACCAATATTGTGCCTGTTAGATTCATAATCTTTCCCAGGATTGCCAAGACCAACTATCAAGATCATAATAGATATTACTCTACTTTCACTTTTCAATCATTTATTTCAGCTATATTTATTGCTTCCCTGCCGCTGCTTCTGCTATTATAGTTACTGCTGCCTTATGCCTTACTCTTACAATTATTTCCGTTTTTGTGATGGGTGCTGCTGCGGCTGTTGCTGTTGCTGCGCCTTTGGAGGTTCTTCTTTTTTGAGTTCTTCCTCTTTTGGTTTTTCCCTGTCTTCTTCTTTGCCCTTACCAATTATTTCAGGCTCTTCTTCAACAGCTTCTTCTTCAACCTCTTCAACCTCTTCTTCAACTACTAAATGAGTAGGATGTATAATTGATACTACAACTTCATTCGGGTCATTTAAAATTTTTACTTTATCTTCAACTTCTATTTCAGAAACTCTTACTATATCTCCCATCCTTAAATCTTTTATATCAAATTTTATTTTCTCAGGAATATCCACAGGCAAGCATGACACATGAAGTTCCCGAAGTCCATGCTGCAGGACACCGCCATCCTCTTTCACTCCAAGTGATTCTTCCTCATTTACTATTAAGATAGGAACAGAGGTTTCTACTTCTTTTTCCATCTCTATCCTTAAAAAATCCAGGTGTTGAAATTCCCGTGTTATTGGATTTCTCTGGACATCCTTAAGTATTGCTGTTTCTTTTTTATTATTTCCAGCGCCATTTATATGAATATCAAATATGAGACTTAGAATGCTTCTATCCTTTAGCATTTCTTTAAATTTTTTCTCATCTACTTTAATATTTACTGGATCACCACCTAATCCATACATAACAGCAGGAATAAAATCACCACTTCGCAATCTTCTGGATGCATTTTTCCCTATTTCATTTTCATCTCTTTTATCAACTAATAACGCTAAATTTCCCATAAAATTACCACCTTATTATTTAATACTTTATTTAAACAAGATCTTCACCTTTAAATAACTCACTTACCGACTTGCAATGATAAACTTTTTTAATAGTTTTTGCAAGCAATGCTGCTATAGAAACAACTTTTATTTTTTCTGGATTGTATTTACCATTTATTTGCAAAGTATCTGCTACTACTATTTCATCTGCAGCACTTTCTTCTAATATTTTAATAGCATCCCCAGAAAAAATAGCGTGGGTGGCGCCAATATAAACCTTTGTTACCTTAAATTTTAAGAGTGTATCTACTGCTTCAATAATAGTACCACCAGTATCTATCATATCATCAAATATTATCGCCTCTTTTCCTTCAACTTCACCAACAATATGATCTATCTTTGCCATATTGGGAGCAGGCCTTCTCTTGTCAAGAATAGCCAGTGGAAAATGAAGTTGCTTTGCAAATATACTTGCCCTTCTCACACCACCAACATCAGGGCTTATCACAACTCCATTCTCTATTTTCTTTTTTTTAAAGTAATTAGCAATAATAGGTATCGCAGTAATATGATCAACCGGAACATCAAAAAAACCTTGGATGGGTGCAGAATGCAAATCAGCTACAATCATTCTATCCATACCTGCTACTGATAGTATATCCGCAAATAACTTTGCCGTTATAGGTTCTCTCCCCTCTGATTTTTTATCCTGTCTGGCATATCCATAATGAGGAATAACAGCATTAATCATCCCAGCAGAAGCTCTCTTTAAAGCATCTATCATTATTAAAAGTTCCATTATGTTATCATTAACAGGATTACTACATGTTTGAACAATGAAAACATCAGCCCCTCTTACACTTTCATCAAACCTAACATAAATCTCTCCATTCTTAAACTTAGTTCTTCTCATCTTTCCCAGTTTTATACCCAGGTTTTTTGCAATCCTACCAGCAAGCTCTGGATTAGAAGATCCAGAGAAAAGCATCATCCTCCTATTGCTTGGATAATCTCTCATTTATTTTAGTCCTCCCATTTATTATTACTTTCTTTTTTCTTTTTCCTATACCTAATTGCACCATCTTTGATATTTTTCTGTTTACTTCGGGCAATTGCTAAACAATTAGGCTCAACATCTTCTGTAATAACAGATCCTGCGGCTACTATAGCTCCTTTGCCTATTCTTACAGGTGCTACAAACATAGTATCTGAACCAATAAATACATTATCTTCAATTATTGTTTTAAATTTTTTAAACCCATCATAATTAATAGTCACTGCAGAGACGCCTATATTTACACCAGAACCAATCTCGCAATCAGTTAGCTGGGAAAATGAACCTATAATGCAATTTCTTCCAATCTTTGTTTTACCTTTAATGAAACAGAATGGTTCAATAACTGAATCTCTTCCTATTTTAACTTCAGCTCCAATGTAGCAGGAATCTGGATCTTTTATAGTTACACCATTTTCCATGAATTTTATATTAATTCTTTTTTGCATAAACTTTTCTGTTCTGTAAAGTTGTACCCTATCGTTTATTCCAATTGCTTCCCAGTTATTTTTAGCTTTCAGGCATGATACCTTTAAACCTTTTTTAACCAATTTCTCCACAATGTCAGTAAGATAATATTCCCCTTGCTGGTTTTTAGTATTAATATTTATAATATTTTTAAATAAATCTATCTTATCAAAACAATAAATAGAAGAATTGATCTCATTTATTTGTTTTTCTTCTTCAGTTGCATCTGTTTCCTCAACAATTTTTAAAATATTTCCAGATTTATCCTTTATTACCCTTCCATAACCTTCAGGATTTGGAGAAACAGCAGTTAGAATAGAAGCTGAACTTTTACCTGCAGTTTTTTTATTTACTAATTTTTTTAAAGTATCTGAAGTAATTAATGGACTATCACCAGGTATTATTAAAATATTATTTCCCAAATCGCTATAGAATTTTTTTACCATACTTACTGCATGCGCAGTACCCAATTGTTTTTGTTGGTATACAGTTTCAATTTCAGGGAATTTATCCTCTATATATTCCTTAATACCTTTTGCTTTATGACCAACTATTAAAAAAATGTTTTTTGGATTTATTTTCTTTACTGAAGATAAAACATAATATAGTATTGGCTGGTAACAGATATAATGAAGTACCTTGGGCATCTCTGTCTTCATTCTTTTGCCTTTTCCAGCAGCCAGTACAATAACACTTAGATTTTGACAATAACCCATTTTAAATAATAATCATACTAGTTAAAATTTAATAAAAGATTTATACATACCCTATTCCACAAACTCCCCGCCTGTAATTTCTTTAGATAGGATATTAAAACCAGATCCAAAATATACATCAATATATATCAGATTATTACATTTTTCCCCAAGTACCTCTTTCCTTAAAAAGTATTCTGCACCAGATTGTCCTTCTCCTTCATACAACCTTGATATATCGCTGGTCTTGCTTGCTTTTATAGTAATTTCCTCACCGCACCTGCTGCATTTTACTTTAAAATTAATAAACTTAGAACTGCTATCTCCAACTGGCCCAGTAAAAAAATTTTTTAAACTTTTCAAAAAACCTGCCATTATAATTCCCTTCTCTATTCATGCATATTTTCCACAGATTTCTTTATCTTATACCATATGGATTATCATGAGGTCCTATATCAACAAACTTAATGGTATCATCCGGACATTTATTACAATCACTGCAAATGACTATTTCGTCATCACCTTTCTTTCGGCATACCTTACAATATAAATAAATAATAATAAAATTTCTTCTAACTGAACAGCTATAATACCCTCTGAAGTTACCTTTAAGTGGTTCTCCTAAAGCGATAGATTCTTCTATAATCATATCCACTTTCTTTTTAACTGCCTTCTTTGTTGAGCTGAACTTTTTTAGGGACTCCTTGAAAGTATCACTGAAAAGTATATTCATTAAAAGACTTCTTTATAACTTAACCATTTAACTTTACCTGATCTAATTCTTGAAATAGTTTCTAAAAGACTTTCTTTAAAATCTGGATCAGAAATAATTGCTTCAGTAGGATTACCATCTTTTGTACGTTTTAATCCCAAAACAAATTGGGTAAATATTTCAGAGACAGATGTTCTCTGCTGCTCTGCATAAATCTTTGCATATTCTATTAAATCTTTATCTAATGTTATATTTATTTTACTTTTACCCATCGTGATCATCCTCTATTTTATATTTATAATATACGCCTTTTATACACCTCTGTCAATATTTTCAATAATTTATCTCAACTTTTACTAATTTCTACACAATAAATATACCAGTAATGCAAACATACCGGTAAGTGATAGAATATCTTCTATTGAAACCCATCTAATAATGATTGATTATAATCATGTAAAGTATAATAAATATCCAAAACTTAAATACTATTTAATATATTATTTTGGTCCCACTTTTACAGGAATAGCAGTAACCTTATCTGCAGTAATGTTCACATTATCCCTGGGATTCTTACGCAGCTGCAGCAGCGTTGATGGCCTGTCAAGTGTTGGGGGATGCATGCAAGCTATTCTAAAGGTTGCTCGCTGCCATCTTAAATCTCCGCCATCACAATACAACTCTATCCTTTTTGCATTAAATATCGGCTTCATCCCAATAGTAACAGCTTTTGGGGGAAGATCGTAGCTATTACCACCTATTCCGCATAGACTATTAATAACAAAAGTATCTGAGTTCAGATCAAGAACCCTGGTCCTGGATTTTAGGAATTTTTCAATAGTCATCCTTCTGTAATATGTATCATAGGGTTCATTAAATGCAATATGCCCATGATAACCAATACCGCCATAGCAATTATCTATACCGCCCAGTTCATCTATTTTATTCTCATTATAATCCAGATCATACGGGTTGGGCCATATTACCTGACCGGGGTTTAATCCTAAACTATTATCAAGTAATGAAAACAGGATTCTATCCATATATCCCCTAAAACTCATAGGGTGAGACTTGGGCACCAATCTTCCTTCCCAATCTAAGTATTCATCCATAAAGAATATCCAGAGGTTTTTAAGATTAATTTTTTCTTTATTACATATACCTACCAGTATTGGATATTGAGGTGTAGGACCAACAGGAAGAATTATCTTGGTTAATCTATCTTCATTATTATTACTGATTATAACATCCGCTATTGACCTGGCCATTTTACTATGCAATGCACCGGCATTTTTTACTACATCCACTTTAACATTACTATATTTATCAATATCTTCAATTGGTACTGTCATCATTTTTTTAAAATCTTCATCACTAACAGTTTGGTGGGTTACTATGCCATTAAACTTATTCATATCAATCTCTTGTAAATTATTATCTCTTATTAAATATAATTTTAATACAGTTTTACTATCTTATTTTCTCTTGCTAATTCCCTACTCAACATACCCAAAGCTTTTTAAGAAATCATACGATTTTTTTACAGCTTCATTAGTTTCTTCCAAAGAATGCTCTTTACCATCAAATTCAACTTCCAGGCTCATTGGACCATTAAAGTCTTTTACCAAATCAAATATTTTTCTAAAATCTATGTTCCCTTCGCCAAGTGCAGGAAAATTCCATTCCTCGACTCCGCCAGCACGCTCTTTTAGATGCACAAAACCCATATATGGCAGAGCATACTTAATATCTTCTTCAGCTTTTACACCACCGTAATACATAACATTTGCAGTATCATAATTAAGTTTAACATTTGGATGATTAATTTTCTTTATTATTTCAGCACCTTTTTTGCCAGTATTAAACCAATTACCATGCATTTCAAGACATACTGTTACATCCATAGATTTAGCGTAATCTGCAATTTCACCTATATCTGAATAAAATCTCTTCTGATCTTCTTCTGTTTTAACTTCTCCTGTATCAGTAGTTGCAAAATTTGCACCAAATAACCTAACAGCATCTATAACCTTTTTAAAATTACTGACTGCATTTTCTTTCATCAAACGGGTGTGGCCTGCGACACAATGAACTTTAAGTCCATAATTGCTGCATAGTTTTAAAATCTTGTCAGCATCTTCTTTTGTCATCTCTTCAGGATCTGGTTTAATATGAGAAAAGTAAGCAGGTGCACTGGTTAGCTCTATATATTTAAATCCAGCTTTTGATATTCCTTCAGCTATTTCTTCCAAGCTGTACGGGGGGTAAGTTGTTGTGACAACTCCAACTATATTTTTCATATCTTTCTCCTTTTTAGAATTAATATTATTTAATTTATATGTTAACTACACTATTTAGCAGACATTCAGCCATTAAGGTAAAACTCTCTTAGTCAATCCAAATGGGTACATCTGCTGCTGCACAAAAGCTTCTGCATAAGGAACTCCAGCTTGATATCCTCTAAATCTTGCTATTGTTTTTATAAACTCTTCAACATTAGTATTATGCATTTCCTTTAGCCAGCCTAGCTGTGACTGCATTTTTAACATCATTTTTACTTTAATATCTATAGTTTTAGATATATCAACATACTCTACCGGAGTAAAATTAATCCCCGCTAAAGTATCCATGTAGTATAATATAGGTACTTTATCTGAGTGAGGATATTTAGTCTTCCATAGTTTAATACTTGCCAGGTAAGTAGCCTCAAATACAAGCTTGCTTGCATTTACATGGTCAGCCATATAATCATTAGGATGATGGGTAATCACTACATCTGGATTAGCCTGTCTGATTACATCAATTATCTTCACTCTGGAATCCAAATCCAGTACTACTTCTCCATCAGCCATTCCACCCCATATTGATACAGCTCCAATTAATTTTGCTGATTCAATAGCTTCGCCTCTTCTGATTCTTGCAATTTCCTCAGATTTGTATGTCAGGCTTCCTTTATTTCCATCGCATACATGGCACATGAAAATTTCGTGTCCGTTCTGTTTGTATAGAGCAAGTGTGCCTGCGCACAATAACTCAATATCATCGGGGTGAGCACCAATTGCTAATATTTTCATAGTATCCCTCCATATATACTTCATAGAATTATAGACTGCTATTGATTTAATATATTATAATTTTTCAGTAATATTGTCTATCTTCAAAAATATCTTCTTTTTCTATTCCGTAATAAAAACCCTCACTTAATATAATAATTAACAATCATAAAACAAGAAACTTCTAATATACCTGCTGCTGTTGTTTAGTGATATTATCACCTCTGAATTGTTATTTTGAGCTCAATATAATAGCTATTTAGCAGAAATGTCACTTTTAAGAATAAGGTAAAGTATGAGGACTAACTAGTAAATTATTTTTTAATATTATTTTTTTCCAGATTTAATAAAAACCTCTTTATCTTTTCTCCGCCAGTAAATTTTCCTAAAGAACCATTGCTTTTTACTACTCTATGGCATGGTACTACAAGCATTATAGGATTTTTGCTTAAAGCGGTCCCAGCAGCTCTCCATGCACAGGGATAACCAGCAAGCTCTGTTATTTCCTTATAGCTAATTATTCTACCGTATCTGATATTAGAAGTTTTATTCCATATCTTTCTTTCAAATTTCGTGCCTGTTAAAAATTTAACTTTTATATTAAGATCCCTGGACCTGCCATTCAAATAATTGTTAATAGTAGATTCAATTATTTGAGATTTCTTCTCGATAAATACTACCCTATTTATACCCTTGCATTTACTTCTTAGCTTTTCTAAGTATCTGTAAAAGTTCTTTTTATAATTTCCAATAAATACAACCCTTACTTCTTTATTCTCACAAATCCATAAGTAATAAATATCGCCAATTTTTGACTCAAACTGTGATTTATTTATTTGTGTTATCATAAAACTTAGAGGTGTTATAAAAACCTTGCAATTCTAACTATTTAACTTAACAAAATATTCAATAGATCTATCATAAGTTCTTTCAGCCTTAGCATCAAAATAGCAAGCTGGAAGCTCCCCCATATTCCTATGATAGGCAATACACTCACAGCATATCCCTTTTCGGGAGCAAGGCTCATAAGTACAATTACAATCTTTTAAATTCTTGTCCTTATTGCATTCCATAAATACAAATTCCTTTCTTTTATAATTTTTACAAGTTCTTGTATTATTTTTATTGTTGCTGAAGCTATAATATTAAAATAAGCACAAACTTTTACCTACTATTTTAAAATTAATATTCAATCCCCTTTTTTGCTTTTATGCCTCTGCTAAAAGCATGCTTTATTTCCTTCATTTCAGTTACTGTATCTGCAATATTAATTAATTCTTCGGGAGCATTTCTTCCTGTGAGTATGATTGAAAGCTTGGCCGGCTTATTTTCTATAAGGCTGACTGTATCTTCAACCTTTAAAAGCCCATAAGAAATTAAATTATTTATTTCATCTAAAATTACTACATCATACTGGTTGCTGCTTATTTTATCTGATGCATATTTAAAAGACTCTCTTGCATTATCTATATTCTCCTTTGATATAACAGGCTTACCATTTTTAAAATTTATAAAACCTTTGCCCAGTTGTTCAATATCAATAAGAGGTATCCATTTTTCAATAGCCTTAGCCTCCCCAGTCTTCCAGGACCCTTTAATAAATTGTAGTATTAAGACCTTTAAATTATGTCCTGCCGCTCTCAATGCAAGCCCAAGTGCTGCTGTAGTTTTGCCCTTTCCATTACCAGTATTTATAAGTACCAGTCCTTCCCTGATATTCTTCCTGCCTTCATCTTCTTGATGTTTTAATTCTTTCTTATTGCCCAAACTCATATATAATTACCTTTTCTAAAATTTATTTTATTATACTCCATGCTTCAAAATTTTATAAAATAATTTCATATCCATATTTTCCCTGAAAATATCTGCCAGTTTGTCATACTGCTCTTCTTTAAAGTTCTTATACGATACAGAATCACTACTAATGCTATTATCTTTTATATTATTTTTTTTCCTGAGTAGCTCTAAAATAATTTTTCTAAAAATAAAATTATCTAAAATTCCATGAATATATGTACCAAGCACAATGCTGCCAGTTCTACTGCCAAATGCAACAAAACCATCATTTGTCTCTATTGCAGTGTCCCCTCTGGATTTTATTTTAAAAAGAGGAATTAATTCATCCCCTTTTCTATGATTTTTTTTAGATATTCCCATGTGGATCTCGTAACCTCTCATCCTCACAGCTTCCACACTGCTGTTTACAATTTTCTTGTAAGCTTCTTTAAAATCATTATTGCAGTTTAAAGCATTTACATTAATCTCAAAATCAACCTGGTATGTATTTTTATCCTGTAAAAATTCTGTAGATATATCAAGCAGTCCAATGCCCTCAATACTTTCCATATCTGACTCGCTTCTAAATTTATCTGTGATCTTCTTTCCCAGCATTTGATACCCCCCGCATATACCCAGTACCATGGTACCTTTCCTGTACTGCTTCTTTATTTCTTCTACTAGTCCTGATTTTCTTATATAAAGAAAATCATTTATGGTACTTTTACTGCCCGGGATAATAATCATATGGGGCTTTAAACTTTCCAGTTCCTGTCTGTTTTTAATGTATATTAAGCTTACGCTTTTTTCCAGCTCAAAAGCGTTAAAATCAGTAAAATTTGAAATATGAGGAAGGTAGATAACACCAATTATTATCCTGCCATCTTTTTTATCCTTACAGATACCCCTTAAAATCAGCCCCTTAGCTTTCTCCCTTTCAAGATTTACAGAATCCTCCTCTTCTATATAAATATCTCTAAAATAAGGAATAGTTCCTATAACTGGAATCTTTAATTTTTTTGCAATATAATCATTTCCATCCTTGAGAAGTTTTATATCGCCCCTGAACTTATTGACCAGAAGTCCTTTTATATATTTCCTATAATTTCTTGGTAGTAATTTTACTGTTCCATAAAAACTTGCAAATACCCCGCCTCTATCAATATCTCCCACCAGTATTACAGGAGAACTTGAAACCTCTGCTGCTTTCATATTTACAATATCATTTGCAAGTAAATTTATTTCCGCAGGACTTCCTGCTCCCTCTATTATTATAAAATCAAATCTTTTCTTTAAGTCAGTAAGTATTTTTCTGATCTTATCCAAATAATATATTTTCTTATCATTGTATTCAACAGCACTCATATTTTTTACAACTTTTCCCATAAATATTATCTGTGCACAAGTATCAGCAACAGGTTTTATAAGAATTGGATTCATATAAACTTCTGGTTTAATCCTGCATGCCTCAGCCTGTACTACCTGGGCTCTGCCCATTTCACCACCATTAGCAGTTATATATGAATTTAATGCCATATTCTGCGATTTAAAAGGGCACACATTATATCCGTCCTGTACCAGTATCCTACAGATAGCAGCCACTGCTACGCTTTTCCCGACATGGGAAGAAGTCCCCTGTATCATTATAGATTTAGATTTTATGCTTTTTAAACTCATAATTTCAAAAACTTCAACCATACTTCAATTTCATCTATCAAAATATTACTTATCCATTTCTATATAATGCCATTTTAAATGATTTTTACCCAGATTTTTTAATATATCCAAATATTTAGCTGACGAATCTTACTATTTAGAAATTAATATCTTTTAGCTTCCCCTAATAACTCTTGAATCTGATCGGGTGATTTGACAACAACTGCTCCCTCTTTTATTATTTTCTTATATAATTTTTCAGCCTTTCCATTTGTATGATCTCTCTTTTTTATACTCTTCCCGTCAATAATAAAGACTTTCTTCTTTAATTTTAATGCCTCTTTTACAGATACCAGGTTTGAAAAATTACCCTGGCCAAATTCTATTTCTGGTAAAATGACAATATCGCTTGCTTTTATAAATTCCAGATTTTTATTTTGAGAATAAAGACTTATAGGAGAAAAGGGAGCTTCGTTTACATAAGAAATACCCAGCATCTCTGAAGTACTAAGATCTGTATCAAGATTATTAATAACTCCGCATGATACAATATAACCCATATGATAAAATAGATTTATTATAGGTGACGCTGCACCTCCGCCACCTACTATATGGATCCTTGCATCTTTAGCATTAATACTCTTTCCAAAATTTATATTAAAAGTAGGATTTATATAAATCTTACCTGTGAATGGATTCTTACCAACATAA
>Ga0265595_1001881_pt1 | contig 15275 bp, 16 predicted proteins | sample saktaG_15_FD_190148 | JGI IMG/M metagenome (GOLD analysis project Ga0265595, IMG submission 190148) | Saline water microbial communities from Sakinaw Lake, British Columbia, Canada - sak_2013_06_06_50m | ecosystem: Environmental > Aquatic > Non-marine Saline and Alkaline > Saline ... | reverse complement strand
TACTGACATTAAACAGGGTCAAGCTGGCGATCCGCTTGAATCCTATCAGACAACCCCAAAAGACCTTGATGAATATTTGCTCGATGTGCATGGTCACCGCGTAGTCAAACATGACTTGTTCAATCACGAGGGAATGACACAGGACGGAATCGCCGAAGCCTTCGCGGAATTCGCCAGCAAAGAGGCACTAAGTTTTTTCTGACGCGCCCTTTCAATGAAGCCCGTTATCGGGCGTTGTTGGAAGGGCTGGAAGCAGAAGAGATAAATATTGCATGTACTAAAGATAATAAAGATTTCAGGATCGATAGTGATTTCTGGACAAAAATTCCTTGTAAAAATCCAAATTTAAGATATGAAAAAATTGGAAATATATTGAAACAAGCACAATATGGAATCTCAATATCAATGAACGAGGATAAAGTCGGTTATCCGATATATAGGATGAATGAGATTCATAATATGTTTTGTGATATTGATGTTGATAAATATGCTGATATTTCGAGAAATGAGTTCTTAAAATTCAAATTAAATGATAGAGATGTCCTTTTTAACCGTACAAATTCTTATGAGTGGGTAGGAAGAACTGGTCTTTTTCGCAAGATAAATAATAAAGATTTTACTTTTGCTTCATACCTAGTCAGATTTGTTCCGGATGATACTAAAGTATATCCAGAATTCTTAACAGCATTTTTAAACACAAAATATGGCATGAGTGATATTAAAAGACATTCTAGACATTCTATAAATCAAACAAATGTAAATCCCGAAGAAGTAAAAGATATTTATATCCCCATATTATCACTGACAATACAGAACATAATTAGAGATATTTTTAATTATGCCCACAAAATGCGGATAAAATCAGATAAATTATATAATGTTGCTGAATCTCTTTTATTTGATACAATTGGTTTAAACAAATTTACACCAAGCCAAGATCCAATAAACATTAAACAATTCAAAGATTCATTCTTGGATTCTGGTCGTCTGGATGCGGAATATTATCAAAAGAAGTATGAAGATTATCTCCACATAATTTATAGTTACCCGAATGGTTATGAAATTTTGGAAAATGCATGTTATTTAAAGGACGAGAACTATTTTCCTGAAGACAATACTATGTATAAATATATTGAATTGGCGAACATTGGAAATTCAGGTGAAATTACAGGATGTACTTCTGCTCAGGGTTGCGAATTACCATCCAGAGCAAGACGAAAAGTGAACATAGATGATGTTATAATATCCTCTATTGAAGGATCTTTAAATGCTTGTGCTTTGGTATCGGAAGACTATGATAACGCACTTTGCTCAACAGGTTTTAATGTAATTAATTCCAATATATTAAATTCTGAAACACTTCTGGTTTTATTCAAATCAGAGCTGATGCAGAATATTCTTAAACAGAATTGTTCCGGGACGATTTTGACCGCAATTAACAAACCAGATTTTATAAAAATACCTGTACCTTTAATTGATAAATCAGTTCAAGATACAATCAAAGTTAGCATTTCAGAGAGTCTACATTTAAAGAAAAACTCTGAACAACTATTGGGTGTTGCCAAGCGGGCGATTGAAATTGCCATTGAGCATGGTGAAGAAACTGCTTTGGATTATATTCAAGCAAATACATAGGAGTAGCCTATGATAACCGACCGTCAAAAATGTTACCCGGATGAAAACCCGGACGGATTTCTATACTGCATCCATTGCGAACGAACCTATAAAAACGGACAATATCGCCAGGTCGGTGAATTCCAGATGTGTCCTTATGAGGATTGCGATGGTGATACAGTCATGGACGCCTGGGAATGGGAAGTGATTCGGGAACACCATCCCGAATATCCCGAAAAACCGGAAAATGGTGTCGTCTATCCGATGTATCATTGACACAATGTACGGGCACGGCGTCCCGATAAATCGGGATGCCCCAACAGTTGAAAAATGAACGAACATCATCACCGACGATCCATCCGTTTGCCCGGTTATATACCTCCCGGAGGTTGTGAACCTCCGGGAGGTTTTTCAGCCAAGCTCCCTCGGAATGACGAATTGGACACGGCATCCCGAACAATCAGGCCGTTCCTTAACAGATCAAAAATATCATACCACACCATTCTCCTGCAATTCCCATCATAATAAATCATAGGCGACCGTCCATGTATCCAGTCATTCCGAATCCTGATTCATCGGGATGAAGGAATCCATATAGGCCATTGCTTGGTTCTGCACTTTTTTCTTGACGACCAATTACGAATCACTTATATTCATTACCGAGAAGAAAATTCGATTAAAGTGATGGAATTCACCATTTCATACAGCTTTGCGATTTACACCATGCAGGATAACTGTATCTACAGGCAATATCCTCATATATATGTACAATGCTTTTCATATCGGTATTCTGACTCACTTCATGCCCGTACAATATGCAATGTCCGGGTGTTCCGAGCCTGTGTATGTCTGTTCATACCCCTCGTACACGCCTACATGACCCTGTGTACGCCTGTCCCGGCATTGTGTACGTCCATACACGACACTATGTACATCTGTACAGGCCCTTATGTCCATGTATTCCGGCCCCTTGTATGCTCATACAGCACCACCTGTACGGTCGGACAGGTGCACCCGATCGCCCATACCGGCAGATTGGAAATAGACAATAAAGGATAGGATGCCGGGAAAAGGGTTCCCGGCACAACGTGTGTTTAAAGTAAAAAAAAGGAGGAACGAGATGATTAGTAAAAATTATCTCCCCCGTGGTGAAGCGGAATTGAAGCAATGGTGCGGCAATTTCAACACCCAGTTTGCGGCCCAGGCTGAAATCCTGGGATTTGGTGAGGCTGAAAAACAAGCAGTGAGCACAGATTGCTCCGGTATCGACACCGCCATTGACGCCTGCAATGCGGCCAAGATCGCTTATGAAGAAAAAGTCAGCGCCAAGAAACAGACGCTGGAGACAAACTCCGGTGCAATCCGTGAAATGGTCCGGAGGATCAAGGCATCACCCACCTACACTGAGGCCATCGGCAAACTGCTGGGCGTGATTGGCGAAGGCAGCAGCTTTGATCCAACGACGGCTATGCCGTCAATTACCCTGGTCAAGAGTGCCACAGGTTACGATTTCAAATTCTCTCTGCTTAGTTACTTTGATGCAGTGGCCGTATTTCGGCGCAGTCCCGGCGAGAGCGGTTTTGCGAAAGTGGATATTGATATGAAATCGCCTTATTCCGTGGCGTCGCCTATCGAAAACGGCGTGGAGTATTATTTTCAATACCTGAAAAACGACGTTCTGATGGGCCAGCCATCGGACATCATCGCGCTAAAACTGTAGCTACGACATCCTCCCGGAGGTTTGGAACCTCCGGGAGGATTGATTGTACCTGTACACAGCGCGCCGTGCCCTTACAATAAACCATTCCATTTTGATTAACCGGTTGGGCAATTCATGAATTGCCCTTACATTTATCTTATAATGGCCATTTCTCTATCTAATTGTGGAAAACACTATGACGAACTGATATTCCAATTCTTCATCTTAAAACATCCCTGATATATTTCCATCGTCATCGATGTCCACATTCTCCGCGGTCGGGACTTTGGGCAAGCCGGGCATCAGCAGCATTTCACCGGTGATGGGCACCAGGAAACCGGCCCCCGAGGAAACCAGTACATCTCTGACGGTTACCAGGAAATCCTTGGGACGGCCGAGCAGTTCGGGATTATCGGAAAGAGATTTTTGAGTTTTCGCGATACAGACCGGCAATTTATCCAGGCCAAGTTTATTGATTTTACCAATGGCTTTCCGGGCATCTTTGGTAAAATCCACAGCCTGGGAACCATATATTTTTTGGCATACGGTTTCAACTTTTTCTTCAATCGACGACTCAATTTCGTACAAGGGTTGATAAAGGTTATCATTCTTGCTGATTGTCACCACTTTTCGGGCTAAATCCACTGCACCCTCACTCCCCCGGCCAGCGGAATCGATGACAGCGTTTTCGATTCCCCGGCCATTTAACACATGCTGAACGGTTTCAATTTCTTTAATCGTATCGGAATCAAATTTGTTGATGGCCACCACCGCCGGAACGCCAAAATGGCAAATATTTTGAACGTGTTTAAGCAGGTTCGGCATACCCCGTTTGACCGCCGCCGGATCGGATTCGTTGAGTTCTTTCAGGCTTTTACCGCCGTGCATTTTCAAGGCCCGGATCGTTGCGACCAAGACAACGGCTTTGGGATTCAAGCCGGATTTCCGGGCAACAATATCAAAGAATTTTTCCGCTCCCAGATCAAAGCCAAAGCCCGCTTCCGTGATCACATAATCCGACAGCTTCAGCGCCATTTTCATGGACAATATGCTACAGGTACCCTGGGCGATATTGGCAAACGGGCCGCCATGGACAAACGCTGGTGTGCCATCACTGGTCTGGACCAAATTTGGTTTCAGGGCATCTTTTAACAATGCCGCAACAGCGCCGGTAATATTCAGTTCTCTCAGGTAAACCGGCTCGTTCGAATAAGTATATCCCAGGAAAATATTGCCAATGCGTTCCTTTAGATCGGAATAGGATTCCGACAGCCCCAAGATCGCCATTACTTCCGACGAGGCCGTAATACTGAAATTTGTTTCCCTGGGGAATCCATTCTTTTTCCCGCCCAGACCGATGACGATTTCCCGCAGCGAACGGTCATTCATATCCATCACCCGGTTCCAGACAACCTGGCGCGGATCCAGATGTGGCTCTTTTTGCCGGAAGAGGTGATTGTCCACTATCGCCGATATCAGGTTATGGGCAGCGGATACCGCATGCATATCGCCGGTAAAGTGCATGTTGATATCGTCAATGGGATGCACCTGGGTCTTGCCGCCGCCGGTGGCGCCGCCTTTCATGCCGAACAGCGGCCCCAAAGAGGGTTCCCGCAACGTCACGATGGATTTCTTGCCGATGCGATTCAAGCCCATGGATAGACCAATCGATGTCGTGGTTTTACCCTCGCCTGCCGGCGTTGGCGTAATTGCCGAAACCAGAATCAGGGTCCCATCCTGTTTATCTTTGAATTTCTGATAAGTGCTGAGTTTCAGTTTCGCTTTGGCTTCGCCAAAATATTCAACTTCGGAATCCGTCAGGCCAATATCAGCGACGATATCCCGGATCGGGCGTAATTGATTCATAGGTTCTCCCTGAAATTGCTTATTTAAATTCGTTTAAATATACAAAATCCTCAGGATTTAATCGAGGGGGGCGTTGCGATTCCTGGAGTTGGTGTTTTTCTGAAAGCGCCGGATCAATGGTTTCCAATCGCTTTCCAACGGCAATCAACGTAATCAATTGCATGTCGTTGGGGATATTTAAGACTTCCCGGGCTTTATCGGGACTGAAACCGGCCATGGGGTGCGTGATCAGTCCTAGATCCGTAGCTTTCAACATCAGGTGTGCGGTCGCCATCCCGGTATCAAATTGATAATAGTCCCGGTCTTTGATCACGCAATCCAGTTCCTTTTTACTAAATACCGCTATCATTAACGTGGCTTTTTTTGCCCAATAATTTCCCGGCGCCAGGGATTCAAAGAGTGCCTGCAAACGAGCCGGTTCATAGACAAACACAAAACGCCAGGGTTGCATATTATTACATGAGGGTGCCAGACTGGCCGCTGTCGCCAGATCATTTATTAATCCATCGGTAATATCCAATTTACCTAAGGTTCTGTAAGCCCGGCGGTTTTGGATAATTTTATCCAGTTCCATGAATCTTCCTTTACTTTATTTCACACATGACTGCATCGGCATGACCATCCACGGAAACCTTCTCCCAGACCTTTATAATTATTCCTTCCGGGTTGATCAAGTAAGTCGAACGGACGACACCGAAATACTTGCGACCGTACATGGATTTTTCCTGCCAGACACCGAATTGTTCCAGAACTGAATGATCAGGATCGGCCAATAGATCAACCTTTAAGTCGTATTTTTTGATAAAGTTCTGATGGCTGCTCACGGAATCCGGGCTGACACCGAAAACCTGCGCGTTTAATTTCTTATATTCATCCAGGTGTTCTGTAAAATCGATTGCCTCTTTCGTGCAGCCGCTGGTACTATCTTTCGGATAAAAATATAAAACCACCCACTGACCACGAAAGTCATTCAATGTAACCTCAACGTTGTCCTGATTCATCAATGTAAAATCCGGTGCGATATTTCCGACTGCTAACATGATTATTTCTCCTTAATATTATTCATTTTAATTATCTCTTTGATAGAATATGAAAACCGATGGTTACAGTCGGAATCGAATTCCAATAGTTACCTGTATTCAGGATTTTAATTAGTCTTTGCATGTCTGGCTTTTTCTATTAATTGATTAACATCACAATATTCAACTATCATTTAAGAAATATCTGGCAAACTGTCAACCTTCAATCCGGAAAATAGTCTTATAAGCGTCGATAATATTTCAATTGACACTATCGAATTTAAATTAATTATAGTACTTTATCACACTGGTTACTGTAAAATGGAGATTAAAAATGCTAAAATATTTCACACAATACTCGCTGACGATAATCCTGGTACTGATTGGATCGGTTTCAGCCCAGCCCAAATCCCTGGCTGTCATGGATTTCGAAGCAATTGGAATCCCACCCGAAGAAGCCAAAGTGTTCACTGAACATTTACAGGTGGAATTGTTCAACCGGGGGCGATTTACGATCCTGGAAATGCCCGACATTCAAAAAAAACTTGCTGAGCGCGGCTTTTCCCTGGCAAAATGTTCAAGCGCTCCATGCCTGGCAGAAGCAGGTAAATTATCCGGTACCGATTTAATCATCGGCGGATCAATTACAAAAGTTGAAGATAGTTTTTCGGTCACAGTCCGTATGGTTGATGTCAAAAATGGAAATGTCCTGAAGATGTTTATCTATCAGCATTCGGGAAACATCATTTCATTATTATCGGATGGATCTGTAACAATAGCTGACAAATTATCTGACCCAATTGACAAACCCAGGGAAAAACGAGTTGTCGCGCAATCCGGTGAAAAATCAACAAATAATTCCGGTGATTCACATTCATCATCAAAAAAAGTATCCAATCCCGGTGGTATCGGGCCGGCGCTCGCCAGTTGCCTGATTGGCCCGCGTGTTGGTCTGGAAATGAATGAGGGAAATGATGAAATCTATTTAAGCGAATGGATTGCATTGGGTGGATTAGTCGTAGGCGGATCCGCAAAATGGCCATTTACCATCGCCGGAAATATGATTGCGAATGGCACGAGGGCTTACATGGCTTATGACCGCGGTGGAATAAATAACAGTTTTGAAGGTGCTCTGGCAAGTTTTTTTCTGGGACCTCGGGTTGGTAATGAATTGCATTATCGTAAAGTCCGTACAAATGAATGGCTTCAATTATGTTGCGTCGGTAAGATATTAATTACCTTGGAAGCCTATAATGGTAAAACAATGAGTGAAATTGAAATTGAAGAGGGATTACGTAAATAAAAAATCTTTAGCGGAATCTGTTTGATTAGATCCATTCTATTTTTACTGGGAATACTAATTTATTCCGGAGAAGTATACGCTGCCGAACGTAAAACTTCCAATACTATTTATTCGATAAGAGCGCTCGGCTTCACCCATCACATTGTGGATATTAATTATAATGCGGAATATTTTCCTTTAAAACTGGAACAAAGTGCCACCCATATTTTCAATCCGGGCATACTGATTGGAATCGATAAACCACTGAATGAAAAGGATTTATTTTGGCGCACCGTACAAGCGATCTATATAGATTGTGCAATTCAACCGGCTGCCTATATCGGGACTATGCTTTTTAAACAACCAATGTTTAAACATTAATATGTTTCACTAGGTTTTGGTTTTGGTTTTGGTGCAAATATACGCCGCAGCTGGGCTCGGTACGACAAGCCAGGCATTCAAACCCGGTTTCTAAAAAACTGGGGCGCAATGGAAGGAATTATAGGGCCGTATAGTGAAATAGAGTTCGCCTTTCAGACTAAAAACCGGAAACAGGTTGTTTTAAATTTCGTACCGGCTTTTCCAGCCCTGGTATTTTTAACCGCTGGTTATCGATTTAATGGATAGGACCATTAAAATTTGATATAAATATTATTGATATTTAATTCAGATTTTTTCATATTATCTATTAATAAAAAAGAGGGAGATCGAATGAAGAAAACTGTAGTATGTGTAATTATCATGATTACTCTGTTTTCCGGCACTTTTTTACATGCGGAAGAAAAAGGTGGACCAGTACCTTGTCTCGTCAGTTTTTTTGTTGGCCCGCGTGTTGGATTGGAAATGAATGAGGGTAAAGATATCGAAATGCTTGAGTTAGTCGGTATCGTCTTCAGTCCAATCCGCGCAGTACCTGGTTTTCAGTCCGCTGGAGTTACCGGTGGCATTATCGGTTGCTGTTTAGGACCACGGGTTGGAGCACAGTACAATCAGAGAAACGTAAGAACAATGGAATGGCTCCAGTTATGTTGCGTCGGAAGAATCATGATTCCCTTTGAAGCATTTCAGGGAAAGACCATGACAGAAATTGAAGCCAAAGAGGGACTTAGAAAATAAGCATCTCTTTGCAAAACAATTAATCGGAATCGATTGACTTTCAGTCGATTCCGGTTTTATTTCAGGCATGATGAAAAACCTTTATTTCGCGTTCCTTTTATTTACCACATTAAACATTAGCCTAATCGCTCAGAACCAGGCAAAATGGGATGATTACTGGGAGAAGCCGATCAACCCAATGCAAATTCAATTGCATAATCAGAAAACTCCCGGTTTTTTCCAGGCATCGGCCCTGGTATGGATTCGCATCTATCAGAAAGGGATTTCCAGCCAGGATTTACCGTCTTGTGTGTTCCATCCCTCCTGTTCACGGTTCGCGTTTACGGCAATTGAAGAACTAGGGACGATCAAAGGTATTCTGCTTGCCGGCGACCGGTTAATGCGTTGCAATCCCTTTGCCCCATACTATTATCAATTTGATGGAGAAAAATTCAGTGATCCGGTTTATCGCTATGATATCAGAAAAAACAGGTAATCTGTTATTTGCATTTATTGTCCTGGTTCTTTTCGGCCAATTGGCTGCATCGGAATTATCAACCGATTCAAAAAAGGTTTTAGAATTTGCCGATCACCTTTTCAAAACCGAAGACTATCTCCGGGCGGCCATTGAATATGAACGGCATCTGTTTTTATCCGATTCTGACAACGATACAATCCTGTTTAAAATCGGTCTTTGCCATCAGTTCCGGGAACGCTATGACTATGCAGTCCAATCGTTTTCCCGGATCATTGCTCAGGATGGTTCAGAATTAATTGAAATCTCTCGAATCGCCGTAATGTATAATCATTATAAACTACAGGATTGGGCTGCCATTCAAAGCTTTCCCTTTCAGAATGACACAGAATTTTACTTTATTTATTTAGCCTCTCTCCACCAGGATTCCGTATCTATCAATTTTAATGGATTTAAAAATATTACAGATGACTCGCTTCGATCTGCTCTTCTCGATATTGAACAACGTCGCACTCACATTAGGCGAAAGTCGCCTCTCTTTTCGTCATTTTTATCAACAATCGTTCCGGGTTTGGGCAAAACCAACATTAAGCGTCCAGGGGATGCGCTTTTTTCCTTTGGGATGACCGGTTTTGCCGGGCTTGTGACGTGGCAGGCATTCAAGGCCAATCTGCTAATTACCGGCATCGTCAGTTCCGGGATCACTCTTTCATTCTACCTGGGCACTATTTATGGTACTTACGTCGGTACGATTCTGTACAATGAATCCTTAAACGACAAACTCATCGTACAACTTGAACAGTACAATCCAGTTTTAAGAAATCCTTACTGGCTACCATGGCAACAAAAGTAATTGCAATTTTTTATTTATTACTATCTGTAGTACTGGCCGCAGCAGACCTGGGCGACTTTTATTCTGAAAAAGACCTCTATTTTGAAGCCATCACCGAATATAAACGCCAGCTCTATTTCAATCAGTCTGGCAAACAGGATGAGTTGCTCTACAAGATGGCAAAAGTATACTATCAGGCTGAACAATCCCAGCTTGCTGAAGAGCCCTTAATTGAAGCAATCACGAACTCGGAGGCATCACAAAGCGACCGAGAATGCTTGAAACTCCTTGCTACTATCCACTGGGACAATTATGATTATAATGCCATGCGAAAAGTATTGACTCTGTTATCAAGCCAAAGTGATTCGATTCGGCAAAACCAGATTGAATACATCACCGCCTGGACCTATATCTATCAAGCCGATTGGCCGCAGGGAATTGAATGTTTGCAGTCTGTCCGGTTCATTGAGACATCAGATCTGATTGAAGATATCAGCAATGTTTCTACGGTTCCCCAAAAATCCAAAAAAATGGCATCACTGATATCAAATATTATTCCGGGTACCGGTCAATTATATGCCGGCGATTTCCAGAATGCACTCTATTCATTCCTGCTAGTTGGCTCAGTTGAAGCGTCAATCATCTGGAATATTGTTGAAAAGGCCTACTTCATCGCAGCAACAAAATACATGTTCCTGTTTTCCCGGTATTCAAAGGGCGGTTTGAAGAACCTTGCCCGGAAAATCGACCTGGAAAACATTGACCGAATTGGTTATTATTTAAAAGATATCTCGGAAAAATACCCAAAACCTGTTGATTTGCTTCATAGATTATAATATACTCTGCGGAATTGAATTTGCTTTTTCACAATTGCTTTCGTATAATAATCTCAACTTGATAATAATGGCAATGTTATTCCAAAATAAAATAGTTATAACAGGTTTTTACGAAATAATCCGTTATTAATGGAGTTCAAATGAAAGAGTCACAATCCAATTTTTCAGAGATTGAAAAGTCTAAGATACTCACAAATCTGAACAATATTGTTTTGTCCGAACTCAAACCTGTAAGCCTTGGACTGGCCGCATTATACCTGATTTTTTCAATTAGTCATTTTTTCTTTTTCTCCGAATCCGCGCGGATAATTATGACCTCGACAGCTGCTGCAACTGTAATAGTGCTACTTGTCATCAATTTTATTCTGCACAAATTTACGATTCCTCCAAGTAACGCCCATCCCGTTGGCGTACTGATCGCATTTTTGGTACTGTTTAATGGAATACTCCATCTGTATTTGACAAAAGATCCTCAACAAACAACCAATTTGACACTGTTAATATTAGGCACGGGATTTTTGTTTTTATCCTCAATCTGGTATGTCGCGGTCATTTCAATAACAGTTGTATCTTGGATAATTGTAGCAGTTACTTACGCCGAATCGGGCAATTGGTTTCACTTCGGATTTTTCATGCTGTCATCTATCGCATTATCCAGCATTATCCATTTTGTCCGAAAACGGACTCGAGTACATGCCGAAGAAAGTCGTATTATCGAGGCAAAGCAAAATTTGAAATTAAAAATACTTGTATCTGAATTGGAGGAAAGTCAGGAAAAATATAAGGACCTGTTCGAAAATGCCAACGATTTGATCCAAAGTGTCAGCGCCGATGGCAAATTTGAATATGTAAACCGGGCCTGGGAAGAATTGCTCGGATATACTGCTGAAGACCGCAAAACATTGATTTTTCTCGATGCCATACGTGAAGATAATCGTGAAAAATGTGCCAATTTATTTAAAGATGTTAGTGACGGAGCAACATTCCAGAATCTGCAAACGGTTTTTGTCTCTAAAACTGGCAAAGAAATTTATGTTGAGGGCAGTATAAATCCCCAGATTAAAAACGGTCAGTTTATCTCAACCCGGGCAATTTTCCGCGATATCTCGGAACGAAAAAAAGCGGAAGATGAACTGAAACGATTACATGAGGAGTTGACCAACGTAAATGAACGTCTTAAAGAGGCCTACTCCGATGTAAAATTTGAAAAAGACGTTTTACAAAACGTAATCCAGGACGAAGAGATTGGCTTTATCACAGATTCTTCCGGATTGATTACAGCTATCACCGAAAAAGCCCGTATTATAACCGGTAAAAGCCGCCTGGAGATAATGAATTCACCGCTTGCAGAACTATTTGAAGAAGGATATAAAGAATCGGTCAAAGAAGCTGTTCGTTTGGCAAACATTAAGAATTTTCATTCCGTCAATGCCATTCTGAAAACTGAAAAACCGACCGAAATCGAATATATCGTCAATATAATGAAACTAAATACGCTGAAAGAAAAACAACTGCTAGCAATATTGCGGATTGAAACCGAGTAACTAAGCTATTTCTCAGGGAAATCTTTACAGACTCTCTCTTCTCTGATGATTCTAAATCCACATTTCAGGTATGTTTTCAATGCCGCCGGATGATCCAGCGAGCAGGTCGATAACCACACTCTTTTAGCACCGGAAACTAACGCCCGGCGAATTGCAAAACCGGTCATGAATCTGCCAATTCCCATTCCGGTATACTCCGGAAATAATCCAAGATAGGCAATTTGGACTGTCTGCTTCGGTTCATGTACCAACTCAAAATAACCGGCAGGAGAGCCATTATAATGAACAACCCAGGTTTCCAATTCGGCTTGTTCCGTATAACTTTGCCACTGATCAATCATCCAGAATTTTCGGTCAACCCAGTCCCAGTCATTTCCAATCTTCAAATAAAACGACTGATTGACCAGCGGTGATGGTTCCGCTATTCTTTTAAACTGAATATTTTCAGGAATGGATGGTTTTACCGTTACATCACTTAGATCGGCAATTTCAAGGTAGTATACCATATATTCCCTGATCATTTTGCCCGAACTGTCAAATTAATCTTTTTCTTTGACATATAATCCGGCGGCAATATTGGCCGATACCGTGATTCCCTTGATCATTGCCGAACTGAATCCCTCATGCTCCATCCGGTTCAAACCGGCGATCGTACAACCTTTGGGTGTCGTGACTTTATCGATTTCCTGTTCCGGATGATTGCCCGAAGCCAGTAATAGCGAAGCTGCGCCTTTCGCTGTTTGAGATGCGATCATCAACGCATCTTCCGAATGAAATCCAATCTCTATACCTCCCTGAGAAGCCGCACGAATAGCCCTCAGAAAAAAGGCAATGCCGCAGGCCCCCAGCGCGGTTGCGGCCGTCATATTTTCTTCATTTATGACTAGTGTTTTCCCAACAGTATCGAATATCGCTTTTGCATGATCAATTGCCTCTTTCCCGGCACCGTTGGATGCTAAACTCGTCATGGATTCACGAACCGCAATGGCAGTATTGGGCATCGCCCGGATGATACTGATTTGATCTCCAATGATGGCTGCAATCTGCCCGATTTCCACACCCGTCACCACGGAAATGAGGATATGTTTTTTGGGATCAAGATCATCTGCAACCTGCTTTAGCACCGCATCGGTCTGTTGAGGTTCAACGGCTATAATAATAATTTCAGCCTGACGAACGGCCTCAATATTATCACCACTTACCCGGAATCCCTGATCTTTCATTGGATCCAGAAGATGTAGTTTGCGACGGGTCAGAATAATATTTTCACTGGAAAATTCGCCCGATTGTACCAAGCCGTTTGCAATTGATTTTCCAATATTACCAGCCCCGATTATGGCTATTTTACCAGTACTGTTCATCATTTATCCTCCAATTTTTACTGATTGGTTTTTTTTTATCAGGTAAAACTTTTTATTATTTCAATGAAATCCATTACTTGATTACGAACTCTTAATATGGATCATAAACCAATATGTCAAAATATAGCATATAGAGTTTGAAATTAAAAAACGAATTATCCGGGAACATTCTAATCATCAGTTCCTGAATCTATTCACTTGAATTACAGGTCTGAAAATAGTATTTTCGTGTTAAAGCAGGAGTATGAATGGATCGACGAAAATTTCTCAAAACGAGCGCATTTATAGCCGGGGCCGGTCTTATGGTCCACAAACCAGGTTTCGCCACAGAATCATCACCAACTATTGCTATTGTTAAAAACGGATCACCCCAGGAGATGGCAGCCAAGGCCTTTGAAATATTGGGTGGCGTATCCCATTTCATTTCCAACGGTGATTACGTCATGATAAAACCCAATATGAGCTGGGACCGGAGCCCTGAATTTGCCGCGACGACCAATCCTGAGCTGGTTTCCGCTGTCGTTACACTTTGTCTTGATGCCGGTGCTAAGAAGGTGCTCATCGTCGATAATACCTGCAATGATGCCCGGCGCAGTTATAAAAATTGTCAAATCCAGGAGATGGCAGGAAAAGCCGGCGCCGATGTCCGCTTTGTCAGAGATACCCATTACGTCGATACTGAAATCCCCGATGGCACAAGCATTAACCGCTGGCCGGTTCATGAAGAGGTGTTCAAAGTTGACAAATTAATTAATATGCCCATCTTAAAACATCATTCGCTATCGGGTTTGACCATCGGTTTTAAAAATATGATGGGTTTGCTCGGCGGCAGTCGGGGACGCATTCACCGACCTTTTGCTGAAAAAATAGTGGATATTAATCGTGTTATTGTTGCGGATTTAACAATTGTCGACGCTATTCGCGTACTCCGCCGCAACGGACCGTCGGGCGGCAATCTCAACGATGTAGACGAATTAAATACCGTGATTGCCGGAACCGACCGGGTACTGGTTGATGCCTGGAGTGCCCGGGTATTCGGCACCGAGCCTGAATCACTGGAATACCTGAAACTGGCGCACGCTGCCGGTATGGGTGAAATCGACACTAGTAAATATCCTGCAAAGCACTTTTCCTTTAACGCATGAAAAAAATCCGAAAAACCACCATTCGCAGAATTGTTCAGATAAGTTTTTTAGGACTGTTCATTCTGACTGTTTTACAGGCCAGTTATCCGTTTCAACCCTGGATTCCTCCGGAACTATTTCTCTGGGCTGATCCGTTGACAGCTATTGTCACTCAATTGGCCGGACGCTTTTTCGATCCGGTATTTCTGATTGCACTGCTGGTTCTGCTATCGCCATTTATTTTTGGAAGGGCTTTTTGCGGATGGATTTGTCCCTTAGGCACAAGCATCGATATCTCCGATAAATACCTTGCAAAGAAAAAGATCAAATCAACCCGAAAATATCGATCGGTTAAAACTGTCCTTTTAATTGTTTTTATACTGTTTGCGGTTTTCGGTGTTCAATTGTCATGGCTGATGGACCCGCTTCCAATCCTCTGGCGTTCCTTCGGTGTATTGGGGATGTCTTTTTTCTTTCTATTCACAGATACAATACTTAATGGGCTTTATGACGCCAACATTTTTCCTG
>Ga0265595_1001880_pt1 | contig 15279 bp, 9 predicted proteins | sample saktaG_15_FD_190148 | JGI IMG/M metagenome (GOLD analysis project Ga0265595, IMG submission 190148) | Saline water microbial communities from Sakinaw Lake, British Columbia, Canada - sak_2013_06_06_50m | ecosystem: Environmental > Aquatic > Non-marine Saline and Alkaline > Saline ... | reverse complement strand
CGGAGTTCCGCGGGTCGATCGCGCAGTCCTTGGCGTGGACGTGGAAGATGCACTTGTTCTCGCCGAGGATCCGGGCGGCCTCGATGGGGTTGATGCCCTGCCAGAAGAAGTGGCTGGGGTCGAGGTTGGCGCCGAGGGCCTTGCCGGCGGCGTTGCGCAGGCGGATGATGTCCGTGGGGTTGTGGACCGTCATGCCCGGGTGGGCCTCGAAGGCGATCTTCGTGCCGGCCTTGGCGGCGATGTCATTCCACTTCTTCCAGAACGGGATGATGACCTGGTTCCACTGGTAGTCGGACGCCTTGGCGAAGTCGTCCGGCCAGGGGCAGGTCACGAAGTTGGGCGTCTTGTCGGTCTTGCAGCCGCCCGGGCAGCCGGAGAAGTTGACCACGACCGTGCCGAGCTCCGCCGCCAACTCGATGCCGCTTGCCATCGCCTTGATGTGAGCGGCGGCGAGCTTCTTGTCGGGATGCACCGGATTGCCGTGAACGGCAATGCCCTGAACGGTCAAGCCGCGAGCGGCGACCTTGTCCTTGAGCTCCTTGACGCGAGTCTTGCTCTTGGTGATTCCCATCAGGTTCCACGGATCGCCCGGATACGCCCCAGCCGGCAACTCAAAAGCGTCCAGGCCGACCTTCTGGCAGTAGTCCAACGCCTCATCCAGAGTCCTGCCGGTGAACAGTGCTCCCATCACGCCAAGCTTCATGGTGTTCTCCTTCTCTGCCGTATGCATGCCACGTCGTGGTTATCGGTCGCACGCAAGCGGCACGCAGAAACCGCCGCGCCTCGACCGAACTGTTTTCAGGTTCTCCATTATCCGCGCCGCCGGGCCGACCGCAAGGCGCTTGCGAGAATTGTGCCTGGATAAACCGGGCGATGTTGACCTTTCCGGCGTACGCCCGTTATGATGGGTTTTAGCGGCCGGACACCTGGCGCCCCAGCGGGCGGCTGTTGCACTTCCTTGGTTTTGGCCCCCCGGCCCGGCCGCGAAGGAGCGCCAATATGACAGTCCTCCTGGTGATGGTGATTTCGGCGGTTTTCCTTTTCGGTGCGGGGCATCTTTACTCGGGTTACATTTCCCGCAAGCTGGGGATGGACCCGACGCGTCCGACGCCGGCTGTGACAATGGCCGACGGGCGCGACTACGTCGCGACGCCGACACCGGTGGTATTTGCGCATCACTTCGCCTCGATAGCCGGGGCCGGGCCGATCGTCGGGCCCGTCATCGCCATTATCTACGGCTGGTTGCCGGCCCTGCTTTGGGTGCTGCTTGGCGGCGTGCTGATCGGCGCGGTTCATGACTACCTCGCCACGTACATGACCACACGCGAGGGTGGCCAGTCCGTGGCCACCATAGTCCGGCGGCTGGTGGGGACCGGGCCGTTCCTGGCCATAACCGTGATGATCGTGGTCATGCTGGCGCTGGTGTGCGCGGCCTTTCTTAATCTTTCCGCCACGGCGCTTACCAGCAAGCTTCCGTTCGACCGCCTGGACCTCCCTCGCACGCAGACTCTGTTCCGCGTGGTGACGACGCCGGCCGGGCAGGAGGAGGTGGTCATCGGCGGCATCGCGTCGATGAGCGTGGTGTGCATCACCATCGTCGCGCCGCTGATCGGCTGGCTCTACATCAAGAAGCTCGTCGCGGTCTGGAAGTGCAGCCTGCTGGCGGTGGCGGTCTGCGCGGTGTCGATTACCATCGGAGTGTTTCACCCAATCGCCTTCGAGGCGGGCACGTGGAAGCTGCTTCTCAGCGCCTATGTTCTGGTGGCCGCGGGCGTGCCCGTGTGGATATTCCTCCAAAGCCGAGACTTCATCAACGTACACATCCTGTACGTTGGGATGGCGGCGCTGGTGGTTACGCTGGTAGTGGCCGGCATCCGCGGCGCCGACGCCAGCGGGCTTAAGGAAGGGGCCGAACTGATCCCCGCACTGAACCTGTCCGAGGGCAACAGGGCCAACGGGTTTTTCTGGCCGGGACTGTTCATCCTGATCGCATGCGGGGCGGTCAGCGGCTTCCATAGCCTCTGCGCGGGCGGCACTACATGCAAGCAACTCAACAATGAAAAAGCCACCCGCCAGATCGGCTACAACGCGATGCTCCTGGAAAGCTTCCTGGCCATGTGTGTAATAGCCGTGTTCGTCGTCGGGGCCGTCAAGGCAGACTACATCCGCGACGTCCACCCGATGAAGCTTCTGGGCTTGGCCAAGGGTTCCAACCCGGTCCTGGGCTTCGCCATGGCTGTCGGCAACGCGGCAAAACTCGCCTTCGGCGTGCCCATCGCCGTCGGGGCGCTGGCGGGAATGGTCCTGCTGGAAGGCTTCCTGGTGACCACGCTGGACACGGCCGTGAGATTGACAAGGTACCTCATCGAGGAAGTATGGCGCACCATCTTCGCACGCCTGGACGTGTTCGCCGCACCGGTTGCCGTCAGCGAACAGACCGCTAGCGGCGTTGCGATGCCCATCGGCGCCGACGGCCTGCCCGTCGCCCCGAGCGTCGCCGACCAGCCCGCCGCGCCGAGTAAGCCCATCCCCACGACCGGCCTGCTGCGCGGCCTATGCCTCGTCCTGCGACAATACTGGTTTAACTCCGGCCTGGCCGTGGCGCTCATGCTCGCCTTCGCCATGACGGGCGGGCAAAAGGCCCTGTGGGCCATCTTCGCCACCAGCAACCAACTGCTGGCGGCGCTGGTCCTGTCCATCGCATCGCTGTGGCTGCTAAGGCAGGGGCGCAGCTTCTGGTTCGCCCTGATCCCGGCCGCGGCGATGCTCGTGACAACCCTCACCAGCCTCTGCCTCGAAATCGCCAAGCTGATTCCCAGCCTGAAGACCGAGCCCGGCAAGAGCCTCACCCTCCTGATAGCCCAGGTGACGATCCTGTGCATCACCGCTTACCTCCTGGTCGCCGGCGTGTCCGAGGCAATCCGCTTCGTTCGCGCCCGCAGGCACGCGACCGCCGCGGCGATGTAGAGCCGCGCGCCGCTTGTGCCCAGCCGTTTGTGCCCGGGCCTATCGGGCGCTCTCTTTGAGCTTCACCCGCTGCTGCTTGGCGTTTGTGCCGAAGTGCACCGTCACGGTGGCGGGATACTGCCTCTTGCTGCGCGCGGCGATATCGAAGGTCGTCTCCGTCGTGCGGTAATCGAACAGCGTCGTGGCGACCTCGCTGTCGTAGTCCACGTCGCCGTCCCACTGGCGGCGCAGCTCGAACTTGATCGGCTTCGTGCGGTAGTTGCGGATCGTGTCCACCCAATTCGTCCGATCATCCCAGCCGTCCACGACCTCGTGCGGCGGACCGGAGACCGCGTGGAAGTGAAAGTTCAGCCGCTCGGTGCCCATCCGCCGCGTCTCGTAGACCACCAGATCGTCCGGGCCGAGGTTGATCTCTATCTCCGCCTTGATCGGCACGTAGCGGATCTGCTGGCGCGCCAGGAAAGCCAGGCCGTCGGCGCCATCGCCCTTGTGGCGAAAGAGATTCACCTGACCGTCGGGCAGGGGGCTGTCGCCCAGCTTGTGCTCGGCGTCGTTGCGCCAGATGAAGAACCGCACCGGGCGCGGACCGTACTGGAACTCCCGCATGCGGTAGACAATGTCGAACGGCACATCCCGCGCCTCGACGGCCTGCATCCGCTTGCTCCAGCCGTTGGGGATTGTCTCCTCACCGGAAACCGAGAACAGGAAGTACTCGCTGAGGCCCTCCTTTATGATTTCCTTCGCCTTGGCGCCGGCCCTGCCTTCACTCTGCCGTTGCGCCTTCTCCATTATCCCATGCACCGCCTCCAATCGCAGCGGGCTAGAGACAGGAGCGCTCGGCTGGGGCACGGGAATGCCCCTACGCTTGGCAAGCTCGGCGATCTTCTCGACAAGGTTGATCGTGCCCACAATCAGCCGGACGTTGGCGTTCTCGTACTCCTCGCCGCTGTTGTTGAATACGCGGACGTAGCCGCGGAAGTGCATCTTCGTCTCGTCGGGGTCGGTTATGGCCACGTAATCCATTTTCCAAGTCAGCCCGCTGGTAAAATACGTCACCTCCACCTTCACCTGCCCCTCGAACTTGCTCTCGACGTTCCAGATCAGGTGCTGAGGCTTCTGGCCGGGAAATACCGTGTCCAGCAGCTCCACGTCGTCCTTGTGCTCCAGCGGGCGGAAGGTGACGCTTGTAGGATCGATCAGCGTGTTGGCCCAGGAGAACTGGAGCTTGTTGACGCCCTTCTTGAACGTAACGTACCGAGTCTCTTTGACCAGCGTGAGGTCCTCGGAGTTGTAGATCGTCAGTTGCACGGAGTCTCGGGCCGGCAAGGTCACCAGGTCCACGTTCTTGGCCAGGCCGGCTGAGGGGCACAGCAGCAGCCCGGCCAGGATTGTAAGTATTATTGCCGTCGTTATGTGTTTCATGGCTGTTGTCCTTTCCGGGGCATCACGGCCAGAGGTTCTTGAGCATCACGTGGAAGCGGATCGTCACCTTCTCGACCTTCGCATCCTTGTCCACCGGCCTGGCGGGCAGGTCGACCAGCAGGATCGGCGCAGCGTTGCCAAACTCGTAGTCGAAGCGGATTTCCTTGCTGGTCTTGCCGCCCTTCTCCCACTCCACGTCGCCGTGCGTGTTGCCGGAATACTCCTGTCCCAAACGGTTGAGTTGTTCGAGTATCCGCAGCTTGGCGGGGGCGTCCTTGAAGTTCTCGATCTCGTACTTGATGACGATTTCCTGGTTATAGAGGTTGCCGCGTACGTTGTGGCGCTGATTGCTCTCGATAATTCGCGTGCAGACGATGTCGCGCGACTCGCCGAGGTAGAGCTTCATCGTGTCGTCCAGCGGGGTCAGCGCGGCCCAGTCCTCGCCGAGGAACGCCTCGCCGCCATGACCATCCTCAATGAAGATGCGGACCTTGCCCGGCTGGAGCGGGAATTCCCCCATTTTGTGCTTCTCGTCGTTGGTCAGCCGGTAGTGCATCAGGATCTTGCTGGCCAGGGGCTTGTCGGGGTTCAGTGCTCCGTGGGTGTACCAGTCGAAGGTGAACGTCTTGTCGATGGGCACGTCGGTGAACTTCTTTATCAGCAGCTTGAGGTCGTCCAGTTGGTTGATTTCCTTTTGGAACTTCGGCCCGAAGCCCGCCCATACGCCGGCGCCGAGGAAGTCTTCCCCGCTGTAGTTGTGCAGGACCATGTACTTGCGCAGCGTCAGGGCCTTTTCCTTCTTGTCAGCCAGCGCGCGGTACTCGAAGGTGCGGGTAAGGTTGGAGATGAGGTAGCTGACCCGGACCTTGCACGCGCATGCCTCGGCCGAGTACACCTCCCAAACCAGCGCGTTCTCGTTGGGCGGGTACGCCACGTTGATGACGTTCACCTCCGGCACTTCTGTGCCGTCGGCCAGCTTGATCAGCTTGACCGGGCGGAACTTGTCGCCCTCTCTCACAGCCACCGGCCTGAATAGAATGGAGTCCTTGTCGATGGCGGTGTTGGACCAACTGAAGTCGATCATGTTGTTGGCCTTGCCGCTCTTGAGTAGCGGGACGATGCGCTCTTCCTCCACCAGCGTGTAGTTGCCGTTGTCGAGTTGGATCTCGACGCGCTCCCGCTCGGGCAGTGCGGCCAGTTTGATCCGCGCCGATGCGACCGACGTGCTCCCAGCCAGTGACGCGGCCAGAATGATCACAAATGCTCGGTATCTCATGTCGTTCTCCTTGGAATAGTGTCCCGCGTGTCTTTGTTCCTCTTCGTCTGACGCTCGAAAGTGTGTAAGGTTCCCGATGATTGGGAGCAAGCGTGTTTTTCGGCGGGGATGCGGGTGACCTGCCGACAGGCAGGTTCAAGGGCTTAGAGAAGCTCTTGCAGTTGGGCGAAGGTTATGTCGGCGAGGGATGCGACGACGCGGTCGGCTTTGGCCAGGTGGTTGGGGCTGTAGCTCGTGGCGACGGCGAGGACTTTCATTCCGGCGGCCTTGGCGGCGTCGATGCCGGCGGGGGAATCTTCCACGACGATACAGCGCCGCGGGCGGAGTTCCTTGCCGGCTGCGCCGGCAAGCAGTTCGCGGGCGACGAGGTAGCCTTCGGGGTCCGGTTTGCCGCGTTTTACATCCTCGGCGGCTACGATGGCCTGGAAGCAGTCCAGCACGCCGATGGTTCGGCTGGCGAGGATTATCTCGTCGCGAAGGGCTCCGGAGCAGATCGCCATTGGCACGCCCTCGGCGGCGATAGCGCGGATGAGCGCCACCGAGCCCGGCAGGGGCTGGATCGACTCGCGGAACGCCCGCTGCACCAGGGCGGTCTTGGTGGCGGTAAGGTCGGCGATCTGCCGCTCGGACAGTTCCGCGCCGCGGTCGCGGGCGGCTATAAGCAGGCCGTCGTGGTCGTCGTAGCCGAGGTACTTGTCGTAGTAGTCCTCGATCGTCAGGCCCAAGCCTAGAGTTGCCAGCACGTCACGGAAGCCGGCGAAGTGGACCGGTTCGGAGTCCACGACAACGCCGTCAAAATCAAATATCACGGCATCCATTTCCAGGGTGTTCTAACCGGTCTGCCTGCTGGAGGCAAGTAGTGTCCAGGTTGTTTGGTGTCCACATTTTCCGCATTTTAATGACATTCTAAGGAGTTAGCGATTGTGGTTGCGGATTTTGGCAGATAAAATACTAAGGAAGTATTAAGTTGCGCCACGGGGTTTGTGAGAATCCGTGCTGTAAGACTATTAAGAATATCAGGCGTAGAATCAGAGTCATGGACGTAAGTCTTGTTTGAATCCGGGGCCGCACCAGGACAGTAAAATGATCGAACCCAGCCGAACTATCGGAGTCTTTCTGACGGATGACCATACGGTGGTGCGACAGGCCCTGGCGGAGATGATCGGCAGGCAGCCGGAGTTCAAGGTTGTCGGCCAGTGCGGGGACGGGCTGCGCGTGGCTGAGCAAGTCCAGGCCACCAAGCCGGATGTGCTGGTGCTGGACATCACCATGCCCGGGCTCAACGGTCTGGACATCTGTCGGGACCTGACGCGGCGGATGCGGAACCTGGCGATTCTGATCTTGAGCATGCACGACGACGAGGAGTTTGTCGTCAGGGCGATGGAAAACGGCGCCTTGGGCTACCTGACCAAGGAGGCCGACAACAGCCAGTTCATCGAGGCTCTTCGCACCGTCTCCCGAGGCGAGTTGTACCTGGCGCCGGGCCTTTCCAGGGGCGTTCTTCAGCGCCTCGGCCGGGGCGGTGAAGACCCCTACGAGCAGTTGACCACGCGGGAGCGGCAGGTCCTCCAGCTTATCGCCGAGAGCAAGACCAACCACGAAGTCGCCGACGCCCTTGGAATCTCCGTCAAGACGGTCGACACCCACCGCGCGCGCCTGATGCGCAAACTCGACATCCACGACCAGACCACCCTGGTCAAGTACGCCTTGCGAAAAGGCGTCATCTCGCTTCGGTAACTACGAAAGCCCCTTCCCTGATTTGCCGATAGACCTCCTGATTGACGTGGTCGCGGCCATTGTCCACGCGCCCGCTCCGGGTGTGGTTGAATTGGTTAGGAAACGGTGACATGGTACGATTCAAGTTGACTAGTCCCGGCGTTCTGTTAATCCTGGCCGTGCTGGCCGCCTGCGGGATCTTCCTGCTGGACACCTTCTTCCTGCGTCCGCACATCGACGCTCAGCAAGGCGCCGCCCTCCAGGAGCAGGCCGTCAAGACGCGGCATGCGACGCAGACGGCGCTACAGGGGGAGCAAGAGGAGCTGCGCCGCTGCGCCGCCAGCCTCGCCGAGGACTTGGACATCGTACGGTCCTTCAGCAATTCAAACCCCGCCGGCGCCCCGTCCGGCAGGCTTGACGAGTTCATGCGCGGCGTGCTGGACCGCGTCGACATCAGCCATGCCTGGCTGACGGATCGATCTGGGCGCGTGGTGGCGTCGTGGCCGATATTGAAGCAGGACCGGAGCGACACCCAGCCAGACAGGCCCGGCGCGAGCGGCCCGCCGGAATCGGTGGACATTGCCGCAAAAGGCGCCGCCGAGGGGTTGCTACAGCTTCCCGACGGCCCGGCCGTGTTCGCACAATGCCCCATCCCGTCGCTGGAGCAGGACGCCAACTGCACCGGCTACCTGATGCTTGCTCGCCATCTGGACGCCATGCGAATGGAGAAGTTCAGCAAACTGTCCGACTGCAAGGTCGTGCTGGTTTCCGGCAGCAAGTTGCCGGCCGGGGTGCTGGACAACAACTCCGCGGAGTTGTCGGCTTGGCTTACCAGCCAGGAGCAGATGGCTGTGGCGTGGGCGGCCAGGGACGTCTCGGGGCGGTCCATCGGGTACTTCCTTGCGACGGTGCCGGTTACTCACATCCAGCGTCAGACCGTCACCAGCCGGAGAATGATCCTGATCATACTTTCATTGTCGGTCGGACTGGCACTTCTGGTGATCCTCGGCTCTCACATGCTGGTAACGGGCCCGGTGGTCCGGTTGCTCGAGCGGTTGCAGAAGCTCGATGCCGGGGAGGGATCGGTGCAGAGCCTGGCCAGGAACCTCCACGGCGAGCCGCTCATGCTCGCCCGCCGGCTGGAGGACGCCTTTGAGAAGCTGGCGCACATTTCCAAGACGGACCAGTTGACGAGCCTGGCAAACCGCAGGCATTTCGAAGAGGTCCTTGAGTGCTTCTACCACCAGGCCAGGCGCTATAACCGCCCGATGTCGCTGCTGGTGATGGATGTGGACTTCTTCAAGGCGGTCAACGATTCCGGCGGGCACCAGGCGGGCGACGACGTTCTCAAGCTCGTCTCCGGCGCCATCGAGGAGGCCTGCCGCAAGGCCGACCTTCCGGCCCGGTTCGGCGGCGACGAGTTCGCGGTGTTGCTGCCAGAGACGGCCGCCGTCGACGCCGAGGCTGTCGCCGAACGCATACGAGAGGCCGTCGACAAGCTGCCAATCAAGGTCGCAGGGACCGAGTTCCACGTGACCACGTCCGTGGGCATCGCGGACCTCAACTCCGGCGAGATAAACAGCCCCAGTTCCATGCTTGGCCTGGCCGACCGCGCGCTCTACGCCGCCAAGCAGAACGGGCGGAACTGTGTGGTCCAGGCCCACAACCTCCACGAGGACGCGCTGGACAGGCGACAGCCCACCGAGGACAGCAAGATCAACCTGCTCAGCAAGAAGCTCGCCGGGCTCGACAGCCAGTTCAAGGACCTGTTCCTGCTGGCGTTCGACCAGGTGATGGCGATCCTCGAGCAACGCGACCCCCACATGGCCGACCACACGAGGAAGGTGCAACACTACGCCTCGGTTATAGGCGAGGAAATGGAACTGCCCGAGCGCGTGATAAAGCGGATCGAAATCGCCGCGATGATGCACGACCTGGGAATGGTGGCCATGCCGGACTCGATCCTTCTTTGCCCCGGAGCGCTCAACGAGGAGCAGATGCGAATCATGCGGCGCCACCCGCTGCTGAGCGTGAGAATCATGGAACGCATGGAGTTCCTCGAGCAGGAGATCCCGGCCGTCCGCTACCACCACGAGCGGTTCGACGGCAAAGGCTACCCCGAGGGCATCTCCGGCGCGGCGATTCCGCTGACGGCCCGCATTATTTCGGTGGCCGACGCGTTCGACGCCATGACCAGCCCGCGGACTTACCGCACCGCCAAGACCGTCGCCGAGGCCATCGGGGAAATCACTCGGGGCAGCGGCACGCAGTTCGACCCAACGGTCATCAGCGCCTTCATGAGCGCCGTGGACAGGCTGGGCGAGGAACTGATGCACGTGCCGGGCATCGCCTCCGACGGGCAGAGCACGAGCCCGACCCACTGGCTGAGAGCGACGTGGCGGGAATCCGAACAGCCCGAGGCCGCCGCGGCGAGCAAGGCCGGTGAGGAAAAAGAAAGCGGCGGACAATAGCTACAGAGGCTCCTCCGATAATTCAAGTGCCGCCCGCCGCAAGGGCGGGCTCATACGATATCCACCGGCTGCCGACTACCCGAGGACTCACCGCGGCCTGACGGGCGCGACTTATCCGTCGGGCTTTCCCGGTTACTGCTTGCGATGTTCTCTTTCCCCGGCCGGCCGGCTATTTTGGGGCGCCCGGGGCGCTGGCCGGCTGGGTTGCCGGCTGGGTCGCCACCGGGGCGTGCGCCTTGGTCATCACGATGTTTCTCATCAGGTCGAAGGCGGACTGCGGCGCGTAGCCGTGAACCTCGTCGCAGGCAAATCCCACGAGCCCGCCGGAAATGTCCTCGTTGCTGAATAGAATGACGGGCATGTTCTTGGCGTTAAGGACCGCCCGCAACTGCGGGCGCGGATCCGACATCTTCTGGCGGGAGAACTTGCGGAACTTGACGTCGTCGATCACGAAGCCCTTCTGGGTGAACATGGGCGAATCGATGGTCAGCCGGCGCAGGCGCTTGGTTGTGGCGGCAGAGTCGGGCAGCCCGGCGGCGACCTGGCCTGCCAGGGCCTCGCCGGATTCCGCGAAGGCTGCCGCGTTGTGGCCGGCCCAGGCGCCTCCCACGGCTTCCATGTACAGCAGCCCGCCGCCGTTGACAAATGCCTGAAGGGCCTTGATTTCCTGATCGTTGGCGTTGATGCGGTCGGTGCCGCACAGCACGGCCAGGTCGGCGCGGCTCTCGGCGAGCTTGGCAATCGGCATCAGTTCACTGACGTCGATATCGACCTTGTACTTCTGGCCCATGATGCGAGAGAACCGCTCCCACGCCAGCGGCTCGGGGTCGCAGTTGCCTTCCTTGCCCTCGGCGGTGTTGTAGATCAGCCGGGCCACCTTGACCTGCCTGGTCATCGCGCCGCCGGGCTTTTCCGGCCAGGTCGTGGCGCCGCGAGCGGCCAGGGACTTCTCAGCCACGGCCCCGTCGGTAAGGTACAGGGCGATGTTGGCTGGGCCCTCGAATGACGGTTTGTCGCTCTTTCCGAGCATGAGCTGCCAGCTTCTGGGCATGTCCTGGTCGGTGTGTACGACCAGCGGTCGCACGCCGTTGTGGATCATATCGAGGCCCCGCAAGGTGCCGGTCCTGTTGTCGAGCTTAAAGTTGATCGAGAAGAACTTGTGATCCTTCGGCACCAGCTCAAGTTTGTACTTGGGGAACATCTTGGCGTAGACGGCCCGGATGCTTTCCTTGAAGCCCTTGCCGTCACACTCGGCGCAGCTCAGGATCGTCCCGCCCATGTTGACGTAGCGGCGGATGGCGGCGATCTGCTCGTCGGTGAACTTCGGTTCCGTCGAGCCGGAGATGTAGAGGATCGGCGCATCCAGCCACTCCTCCGGCCTCACCTTGAGGTTGACGATCTGCCAGTTGATCGTGCTTTCCTCGAATTCCCTGCCGATCCACTGCGTCAACTTCGCCATGTCGCGCGGGCGGTCATTCCAGTCGCCGTCGTACTCAAGCTTGTTGAACAGGATCCCGTGGCGCCCACGGATCAGAAACAGCAGGGCGTAGGCCGTGTCGACCACCGGCCCGACGCCGCCCTGCCAGGCCCCGTTGGCGCCTTGCATCCGCAGCAGCCGCTCGGCGCCGAGTTTGTACCAGTCAGCCTTGCCGAAGTACTTGTATCCGCTGGCCAGGCCAACGCGTTCCACGCCGTAGAGCAGGTAGTACCACCACCCGCCGCCGCCCTGGGCGACAAGGCCGAAGTTCTTGTCCATCCAGTCCAGGCCTTTGTTCAGCGGGCGGAGGACAGCCTGGACCTTCGGGCCCTGGTCGCACTTGACGAACCCGTCAGCCAGGAGGTTGTCGTAACAGAGGAACATCGACGCCAGGCCCGCCGTGGTCATGGTGGCTGAAGGCGACTGGTTGGCGCGGTAGCCCCAGCCGCCATCAGCGCACTGGCATTCCAGCCAGTGCTTCAGGATCTTGTACCAGTATTCGCGCGGCACCTCCTCGTCGGCCTGGACGCCGGCCCAGACGCCAAGCACGCCATACTGGCTGTTGGAGTTGTCGCCGCTGCTCTGGCCGTCGCCGTTGCTGTCGTAGTCGTAGCTGCCATCCTTGGTGGACAACATCAGCATGAGCACGTCGCTCTTGAGGAAAGGCTTGTACGGGCTGCTCACCATTCCCGACCGCTTGATCGCGGCCAGGAAGGCGTTGGCGCGCAGGCCAAGCTCGTAGGTCTTGTGACAGAAGATATTGGTGCCGCCCGCAGCGACCGGCGCGCCCGGGCGGGCGTTGAGCATCCTGGCGGGGACCTGTCGCTTGCCCAGCCACTCCAGGGCGCTCTTCATCTTCGGGTCGGTGACCTTGATCAGATCGCTTTCCAGCAAGGCGTAGGTGGCTATCGCCGTTGGGCCGACGAGGTAATTGGCGTCGTGCTGCGGCCAGGAACCGTCGCCGCCCTGGGCCCCCTTGAGGTACTCTACTCCCTTCTTGATGGCCTTTTCGACCGCCTCGGGCGAGAACATCACCGGGTCCGCCGGGGCGGCATTAGCTGGTTGGACAAAAGCTGACCGACCCAGAAATGCAACCGCCGCGGTCCCAAGGCCCAACGTCTTGAGGAACCCTCTACGATTAATCCGCACACACATGTCTCGTTCTCCCAACTCGTTTCGTTGGTCTTGGCACAGGCCTACGGCCCGTCGGCAACGCGGGGCCTCTCGCCCTGATTATCACACAAGTGCAGACACGCGACAAGCAGCCATGTCAGCACAGCACAGCCAAACACTTTTTCCCGCAACCCCGGCCAGGGGGCTAAACCTTCTGCTTCTTCGACAGCCGAAGCTGAAGCATCGCGTCAATGAATTCCTGGATCTCGCCGCCCAGCACGCGGTCGGTCTGGCCGACCTTCAGGTCCGTCCGCTCGTCGCGGACCAACTGGTACGGGTACAGCACGTACGAGCGGATCTGGCTGCCGAAGGCGATCTCGCCCTTCTCGCCGTATATCCGTGACAGTTCGGCGTCGCGCTTGGCCAGTTCCGCTTGGTAAATCTTGGCCATGAGCATCTTGCGGGCCAAGGCGCGATTCTGGTGCTGGCTTCGCTCGTTCTGGCAGGCCGCGACGATCCCCGTCGGAATGTGCGTCAGCCTGATCGCGCTGGATGTCTTGTTGACGTGCTGGCCTCCGGCGCCGCTGGCGCGGTAGACGTCCTCACGCACGTCCTTGTCCCAGTCGACCTCCACCTCGATGTCGTCCAGCACAGGCAGCACGTCTACCGAGGCGAAGCTCGTGTGCCGGCGGTTCTGGGCGTCAAACGGGCTTACCCGCACCAGCCGGTGAACGCCGCGCTCGCACGAGAGATACCCATAAACGTACGGGCCGCGAATCAGCAGGGTAACCGAGCGGATGCCGGCTTCCTCGCCATCGGTGCGGTCGATCTCGCTGACCGAGTAGCCGGCCCGCTCAAAGTACCGCAGATACATCCGAAACAGCATCTCGGCCCAGTCGCAGCTTTCGGTCCCGCCCGCCCCGGCGTGGATCGAGAAGTAGCAGTCGCCCGGATCGTGTGGCCCGGACAACATCGTCCGCAGTTCGAGACGCTCCATCTCGGGCGAGATCTTCTCGACCTCGCCGGCGACCTCCGCCATCTCCGCCTCGCTGCCTTCCTCGCTGGCCAGTTGGTGCAGGACCGAGACATCCTCGATCTGCCGCGTGAGCTTGCCCACAGGCGTCAGCACGCCGCGAAGGCTCTTTAGCTCCACCACAAGCTCCTGGGCGACCTCCTGGTTATCCCAGAAACCCGGCATGCCCATGCGACGCTCGAGCTGGGCCATCTGTTCCAATCGGGCAGGGTAGTCAAAGAGAGTCCCGGATAGCGATGATCCGGGAACTGAGAGACTCGATAGTCTCCCGCAACGATTGCACATCTGTCATAACCGCGTCTCCTAAGTCTTTCCATTATACCACGGTGCGCCCTGGGGCCGCAAATGTTCAATGTGCAAATGTTCAATGTTCAACTGGTCTGCCTTGAGCGGAACAGCCGGGCCGCATCGCCTGTGGGTGGTTTGGCGCCGGTCGGGGAAGTCTGGCTTCGATGACAACCTGCCAACTCTTTCCGCATCCCGATTTGTCTTCTGGCCCATCCAGGGCGTACGAGGTATAACGGTTCGACCACCAGAAACAACCAAGGAGCGCCACGTGACGCAGACAACCGCCAACTTCGCCGACCGCTTGCTGGACGCCATCGACGCAAAAGGCTCGCCGGTGTGCGTGGGCATCGACCCGAAGTACGACCGCCTTCCCCCAGCCCTCTCGGCCGGCCTGGACGCCGACGCATCCGCGCAACTGGCCAGGATCGGCGAGTTCTGCTGGCAGGTCCTCGAGGCGGTGGCCCCTCACGTCCCGGCCGTAAAGCCTCAGTCGGCATACTTCGAGGCATACGGCGCCGCCGGGGTCGAGACGTACTTCCAGGTCGTACGATGGGCTCACGAGCTTGGGCTGCTTGTCATCGGCGACGCCAAGCGAAACGACATCGGTTCCACGGCCGAGGCATACGCCGCCGGGCACTTGGCTGGGCCGGACAAGGCCGACAGCCTGACCGTCAACGCCTACTTCGGCATAGACGGGCTAAAGCCGTTCCTGGACGTCTGTAGCGCTCAGGGCAAGGGCGCCTTTGCGCTGGTCCGGACGTCCAACCGCTCGGCGGGGCAGGTGCAGGACTTCGCAAACGCCGACGGCAAGAAACTTTACGAGCACATGGCTGAACTGGTGGCCACCTTTGGCGACGCCGCCGGCCTGGTCGGGCGACGAGGCTACAGTAGCCTCGGCGCGGTAGTCGGAGCGACCTGGCCCGAAGAGGCCCGCCGGCTCCGCCAACTCATGCCACGGCAGATATTCCTCGTCCCCGGATACGGCGCACAGGGCGCCTCAGCCAGCGACTGCGCAGCCTGCTTCAAGGACGACGGTGCCGGCGCAATCGTAAATGCCAGCCGATCGGTTATTTACGCTCATCGCCAGGCGGAATATGCCAATCTGCCCTGGCAGAAGGCTGTCCAGCAGGCTGCCAAGGCTTTCGCCGAGGACATTAAGAAGGCGGTAACAGCAGTAGTAAGAAGTAGTTAGGAAGTAGTAAGTAGGAAGAAGGGAAGAAGCGGAAGCGAAGAAGAACCCGAAGCCCAGGGATAGCAATCCCTGGGAGAACCCCCCGGGACGGAACAAACCCCAGAAAAGCGTTCTAACAGCAGCACTTTCAGTGACTTGCATCCCAATGCCGCGACGTAGCAAGAATGTTCAACTCTTCGCCCTCCGGGAGCCCCCTCCGGAGACGCTTATTCTGCGCGCCCGGCGGTATCGACTCGTCCGCGTCTTCAAGCACGACTTCTTTGCGGCGACGTGCCTGTACGAGGCCGCAGAACCCGCCGAAGCGGACATACCCCGCATCGTCGT
>Ga0265595_1001877_pt1 | contig 15304 bp, 10 predicted proteins | sample saktaG_15_FD_190148 | JGI IMG/M metagenome (GOLD analysis project Ga0265595, IMG submission 190148) | Saline water microbial communities from Sakinaw Lake, British Columbia, Canada - sak_2013_06_06_50m | ecosystem: Environmental > Aquatic > Non-marine Saline and Alkaline > Saline ... | reverse complement strand
CTCCTCGTTTCTGGTGAGGATAATGACGGTTAGTATTGGCTTCCTCCTTCCCTGTCATTGCGAGTCTTCCATGGCGCGGTGCGCCAACTGTAGGAGGCAGAAGCGTCCCACCCTCACCCTAACCCTCTCCCTGCGAGGGAGAGGGGACTTGCCCCCTCGCCCCGTTGGAGAGGGGGAGGGTGAGGGGAAGTTTCTGAGTAGCCGAAGGCGAAGCAATCTCCTGCCTGCACCTACTCAGTCCGGTCTGGAAAAGGAGTTGCCCCCGAGTTCCCCTGAGTTCCCCTGAGTTCCCCCAAGTTCCTCCGAGACATGGGAACTCGGGGGAACTTGCGAGACTCCTGCTCATGACATTTCTCTCACCGTCCGATAGGCGGCCAGACAACTCCCCAGTTCCGCTTCGCTGATCTCACCTCGCTCATGAGCCACCAGCGCTCGACGCTTCTCCGCTCGTAGCCCCAGCCGCACGATGCGGCGCACGGCCCACTGATAGAAACGACCATAGTGCTTCTCAAACAGCAGATAGCGGCTTCTCCATAGGGCCGCAAGCATCTCGCCCCGCACCTGCCTGGTGCTCCTGGCCTCGTGGTGCACGACCTCAGCCCTGGGCGCGCAGTAGATACCCCAGCCCGCTTTCTTCACCCTCATACACCAATCAATCTCCTCGCAATAGATGAAGAACCGCTCGTCCAGCAGGCCCACCTCCTGGATGGCCTCCCCCCGCGCCATCAGTGCCGCCCCAAGGGGGTGGTCAATAGGGAAGGGCTTCCCCCGTTCGTAGAGTCGGCGGGGATAGCGACCGTTGAGGCGGGAGTTAAGCAGGCGATGGTGAAGGGGTAAGAAGTCGAGCAAGGCCTGGGCCAGGGTTGGGAAGGCGAAGGCCGAGTGCTGCAGGCGGCCATCGGGGTAGAGGAGTCTGGCCCCGGCCACGCCGGCCTGGGGATGCCCGTCCAGGAAACGCACCATCGTGGTCAGGGTATCACCGAGCACCTCGGTGTCGGGATTCAGCAGAAGAACGTAGCGGGGCAGTTCGTGAGACTCGTCGGAGGGAAACCCCATCGCTCGCAGAGCCTGGTTATTGGCCGCGGCGAAGCCGACGTTGGTCCCGTTGGCCATAAGCCTGGCCTGGGGGAAGCGCTCCCGCACCATCGCCGCGCTGCCGTCCGTCGAGGCATTATCCACCAGCCAAACCTCGCCCCTGAGAGTCGAGTCCTCTAAGCTTTCGTACACCGAGGCCAGGCAATCCTCCAGCAACCCCCGCACGTTCCAATTGACGATCACGACGGCTAGGTCCAAACTTACCCCCCGTAAAAACGAGATGTGCTGCTGAGGTACAGCTCAATTATACTTATTGCGCGGCAAAAGGCAAGCCTCTGTCGGGGCGACAGGGGCTTCATTGTTGACCTCCAGACAAGCTCCCTTATCCAACGGAGGCAAGGCAGTTTCAGAAGCAGTACGCGCTCTTCAACCTTTCGTCTAGTATACCACAAAAACTTCCAAAATCAAACGAGAGGGTCGCGCCCTATCCAGGAGGTTACGCCCAAAAGAAACCCCGGGCCATCATGCACAGGCGCATGATGGCCCGGGTTGCCTGGCCGACTGGATCGCAGGTCTATGGAGCTTATAGACTAACGAATCCACGTCGGGCTAGATTCCGAGGGCAGGGAAAAGGAGAGGACTTGCCGAGGACATTTGAGACCCAGGGCCCGGATCAACCACTGGAGAAAGAATAGAATACACTCGGCATACCGGTCGATGGGAAAGAACTGGTAGTGTTGCATCATACCCTCCTCATCATTGTGGAGACTTAAGGTATCCTGTTCGCCCTTCAAGAGAGGACAGCGACTACAACGAAGCGACGCTGACGGTGAAGAGGACCATACCAAGAATCAGCAACGCCAGCGCGGCCACAGGATTATGAGCAAGGATTCGGACACGTTGCAGGAGACCAGAGAGAGAAATCATCCGGCGGCCTTCTTGAGCAACCTCAGTAGGGGGTTGGTTCTGCTGCCTCAAAAGAGCTATGCCGGCGCACAGAAGATAGAAAGCCCCAGCGCCCCCTATCGCGACGGAGGCCGCCCTGGTCGCCACCACGAGCGTCTCCAGCCCGCGCGATTTGAGTTGAAACCAACGCTCCCTATGTTCCGCTTCCTGGGCTTGTTGAGCTTCCAACGCTTTTATCTTGACTGCCTGCTCCTGTTCCAGCCACTTCAAGTTGATTTGGTTCTCGGCTTCCCAAGCTTCTCTTTGTGCTTTCATCATGCTAGCCTGTTCTCGCGCTTTCCAAGGGTTTGCCAGCTCTGATCCTGCGAAGACCATGCCGAAAGCAAATGCGAGCGCCAGCACGATGAGCACAAACACGACTGCTGTTTTCATCACTGCTCCCTCCTCCCGACACTTGGCCGGCTAACTATAACTGAGGTCCTCCACTAAGGTAGACTCGTTGTGTCTTTCACGCTGCATGGCTTCGGGATCTGCGAGCCTTTTGCTCGGCGCGCCGCTGGCAACTGACACAGCGGGTGACACCGACTAGAAGCTCCAGCCGTGCAGCTTCAATGGGTTGACCGCAATCCTCGCACACACTGGCGAGTCCCTGAGCAAACCGTTTCTCAGCATGTACCAACTGCTGAAGTTCTTGCCGCAGATGATGACAGAGCGCCATGCCTGTGGATCGCTGCATCAAATCGTTGGCCTTGTCGGCCTCATCGCCTCTCGAATCGGATCCCTGGCGCAACTGAATACTGAACTTCTCGGCTTGCGCCTGCACACGCTCAAGCTCCTCATAGATCTGACTGCACCCTCGCAGACCTACTGTTGCCATTGGCTATGCCCCCCTGTTGTTTTGTTCGTAGATGGCCTTCCTTAGTCGCTGTGACTGCAAGCTCTCCGTACGAAAAGGTTCATGTCGTTTCCTACAAGCCACTCGTATTATAAACCAAAAAGGCCAGCCGCGTTGCTCACGGCTGGCCTGCAATTGTATGCGAACAGATGATAACTAGCTTGTACCTGTCACAGTTCTATGACGGAAAGATGTTGATGTGGCACCGAAAGATGACAGAAAGATGCGAGCAGAACACATCATCACAGGTGGTCTTCATCACTGCTGGCAGAGCATGTAGCCCTTCCCGCGAATGGTACGGATGTAGCGCGGATGATCGGGGTCGGGCTCTATCTTCTCCCGCAGACGACCTACGAGGGAGTTGATCCGACTTGCTTGCTGTTCGTCATCTATATACATATCCTTAAGTCCCTCTTCCACAATGGGGCGGCGCTCGCAGAGACGTCCAGCATGATTATAGAGGTAAAGCAACAAGTCGAATTCCGAAGGACTCAGAGCAACCTGTTCCCCTTCAACACGGACCTGGTGGCTGGCCTTGTCAATCTCTATCGCCTTCGCCGTTGGAGAAGAACCCCCGGTAGAAGGCTTCTCGTCCATCTGTGTTATCTTACCCCAGATCATGGCTGCAGCGAGGAGAGCATGAGCCAGTCGAGCCAGTTCCTGTCGGGTGTGCTTGAGATCAGGAGCGTAGCCTGCCACACTGCTCATGGCACGGGAAAGGAGCCCCTCGTAGTATGGTATAGGATCTCCTCCTCCGGAATGGAAAGCCAGCCGTCGAATCTCCTGAACAACACTGAGCGCCTTTCGAAACTGAGACTCTGTATCCTGGATATACAAACGTTCGTTCAGTCGAGTTGGAGCCACCAGGCGCTTCTCAAACTCGTGCAGGGCCTGCAGGTCGGCAGACTCCACAAGGTCGAAACGGATAATTGCCTCCAGGGAGACAAAATCCCACAGCAAGGGGGCAGGGCCGGCCTGGGCGAAGTCAGTCAGCCATGTGTGACCTTCCTGGTTCACCAGGATATTGTCACCAGTCAGCGTGCCGGGGGTAATGCGGCATATCACTGGCGGACCATCGGCCACTGCATCTTCGTAGATATGGGGAACCGGGTTAGGATAGGAGACAGTGTCACTGTTGGGAAATCGAAGGGTCAATTCGTCCGCTGAAAGCTCTATCGTCGTCGGACCCAGGGAGAGGGCCTCCTTAACCAGAACCTCAGTTCGCCGTTGGAGTTCCTGTTGTGTGATCTCCTCCAGATGGGAGTTCAGATGTTCAAGATACAACTGGCTCACACTGTTGGTCTCGTCCAGGATGCGACTTTCCCGATGCCAGGCAGCCAGGGTGGTCTGAAAAAGGTGCTTTAGAACTCCTCTGACCTGTGCTGCCTTATTCACTCTATAGAAAGCCTCGAACGCCTGCACCTGCTCCAAATCGGCTTCGGGTAGGGCATAGACTGCGGCGGCGAAGCGCATCGTCTCAGCGGAGGTAAGCAGGGCGGTGGTGGTTCCTCCCTTGGGTGCAAATTCCTTGTAGCGGGCGAGCTCTTGCTTGATCTGGGGCCTCAGCCCGCAGGTAACGACGAGCTGCTCCAAGGTTCCTTTCGGAGAATAGGCGAAGACCGTCATGCAGGCTCGCCCTTCCCGGCGCCAGAGGAGCTGACCAATAGTGATCTGGCCCTTCTCGTAGAACAGCTTGCGAAACAGGTCTTCCAACTCGCTGGCCCGATCGGGCAGGCGGGCAGTGTCAAGTTCGAGCTCGATGAGGGTGGCCAAGTGGGGAAAGGAGAGACGTTCCGGCGCATCCCAGCGGATATGCAGATCCCAGTTGATACGCACGTGCTCGGCAAAGGCCCGGTCCACAGCCTGGATCATGGCCTCCGGCCCCTCCCGCTTGGAGAGGAAATCCACGGCTGGGGGCAAACCATCCAGCGCCGGGCCCAATGCCTGCCCCACGGTCTGATAGGTGGGGAAACTGGTGAGGATGATCTTGGGGATAGGGCGATAGCCCAGGTCCTTGGCGAGAGTCAGGCCGGAGACATCTTTCTCATTATCGTCATCCACCATGCGAATATCAAGGATGGCTAGGTGGACGCGGGCTTCGGTCAGAAGTTGTCGGGCTTCCTCTAGGGTGAAGGCTTTCAGCACCCGATAACCCTCGTTCTCCAGGAACTCAGCGCGAGTGTTGAGGAAGTCGGGGTTGTTGTCGGCGAAAAGGACATTCATGATCAAGCGTTCTACTTCCCGGCTTTGGTCTTTGCCTCAGCAGCAGGCTGCTCTGCTTTCTTGATCCATTCCCACAATTCCTTGTAGGACCAAGCAACCAACCCGGCCAGCAAAGGCCACGACACATTGCCTAGCGTCTTGGCCTTGGGGATGGGCATGATACGAAGGGAAACTGTGTCCAGTAGCTGTGGTGGCTGTTTGTCTACAGCCAGCCACACCTTGAACTTCGCCTGCTGACCGGGCCAGTTTTGGAATGAGATTTGATTCAGACAAAGTGGAAACTGCACTTTCAGCCGACCAGTGGCCCGCCCCTGGGCTGGCAAAGACCCGAAGCCAATGACATGGCTTTCGTTGTCTCCGGCCAAGCACAGCGAGGTTCCAGCATAACCTAGCGTAACGGTGATCGTCGTGGTGTCACTACGTTCATTGACTACGGTTACGCGCATCTCTTCCATGTCGCCGGCCGACAGATATTCCGATGAGTTCAGGGCGACCTTGACGTTCTGAGACTCCCAAGCTTCTTCGCAGTGATCCTGTGCATTGTAGTAGAATAAGTAGGCGGAAGAGAATAACAAGATGATCAGCCCGGCCAGAACCAATCCCCACAGGAACTTCAGCGTTTTAGGCATCTCTGGTATGGATGGGGCCTGTTCCTTCTCACGAGTTGCCTGTCTGGGCGTCGTTCTCCTCTTGCGAGCTGGCATGGCCTCTCCTCCTACTCCGGCATAAAGACCGCCAGGCCAATGCCGACAACCATGAAGATTGCCAGGAACACGGTCGCCAGAAGCCAGCGGGGATCACCGGTGACAAGGGCAACGATGCCTGTGCCTGTAGCCAGGAGCAGGGTCACGATAGCAGCAATACCGCCTGCGAGCCGTACCTGGGCCTGTCGGCTTTTCACCGCTTTTGGCTCGCCTTCTTCTTCTGGAGTTGGTGCTCCGGTCTCACCGCCTTCAACGGCTATCATCAAGACCTTCCCGATCGCACTCAGCATTGCCTCTGGCCCCTCTTGCTTGGCCACGAAGTCCACGGTAGCCGGTAGTCCGTTTAACTGCGGCCTGAGTGCTTCCCGCACGGATTCAACGCTGGGGAAACCTGTCAGGATGATTTTGGGCACAGATCGAGCCACCTCTTTGGCCAAGACCAGTCCGCTGATGTCCTTCTCGTCGTCGTCGTTCACTAGGCGGATGTCCACGACAGCCAGGTCTATCTTCCCTGCTTCGAGTATTCTCCTGGCTTCTGTCGGACCAGCGGCAGGGATGACCAGATACCCTTCCTGCTCCAAGAACTCAGCCCGGGTTTTGAGAAAATCGGGGTCGTTATCAGCAAATAGAATGGTTGCTTGGGCCATGACAATCCTCCTTCAGCGTTTCAATACGGTCTCATGATGGCAAAACCCTGGACAAGATGCCAGCGAATAACGTGTGCAGCGTTCGCTTGCTCAGAGATTTGCGGACACAATCCATCGCTCCTGCCCGAAAGACCTCCCGCGCTAGTTGCCAAGTGGGCGCGGCTGTTGCAACGACTATCCGGGCCTCGGATTGTTGTTGTCGGATCTGACCAACCAAACGGGACGTGTTTTCAGTGGCCATTACATCAACTATCACAAGCGCATACGCGTTCTCACCAGCTAGGCGGTCTCGGACCATTTCCAGGGCTGAGGACTCGAATGTTGCATCAACAGTAAGATCGCTAGACGCCAAGCTTTCCTCCACTGCCTCTATCCAATATAGGTCATCACTTATGAGCAGAATAGATAACTTCTTTCCTGACATCGCTGCAGCCCCTTTTAGGTCTGCTTGTACGGTAGACGAATTACCATGGTGGTGCCCTCTTTGTCTGATGACGACAGTGCAATATCACCCCCGTAAGTCTGAAGTATGGTCTGCACAAGCAAAAGACCTAACCCACTTCCGCGAGAATCTGTTGATGCAGGGATTGGCTCCTTGAAGAGCTTGTCGTGGATTTCCGGCGGTATACCTTTCCCTGTGTCACTGACTAGTATCCCAACCTTATTGCCCAAGGCTCTAGTGCTAATGGTCAACACCCTTTGAGGCGCTTCTTTCATAGCCTCAATAGCGTTCTGTACGAGAATATCCAGTACCCGCATCAACCAGAGCCTGCCGACTCGGACCTCTGCTTCTCCAGGTAGGTTCAGAATCAATTCCCACTTCACGTCGGCTTCCTTGTAGGAGGTGCGGAGTCTCTTCACCCGTTCACGCAGGAAAGCACGTATTGGCACCAATTCTGTCCCTTCTTCGGCTGATAGGGGGGTAGTGATAACCGTGCTCTGTATCGTCCGGGCGACAGTCTCGATGCGGTCGAGCAGGATCTTCACCCTCTCTGGAGAAGCATCAGCAGCGACCGCAGAGCGCAGAAGCTGTATATTGTCAATGATCGTGGTGGCCTGGTTCCCCACAGTGTGTCCCCAAGTAGCACTAACCATACCCATCCACGCTACAGCAGCCTTAGCAGCAAGAGTCTCTCGGGTCTTTTTCAATTCCTCATATCGCCGTGCATTCTGGATAGCGATGGCCGCTTGGGCAGCCAGAGCTTCGAGTGCCCGCTGATTTTCCTCATCGAAGGCGTTGTATTCAGGGTGCTCGACGTTGATGACTCCGCTGACCTGCCCACCAATCTTGATGGGCACAGACAATTGTGAATGGACTTTGTCATCGAACTCTATGTAGTCGCGATCGTCGGTAGTGTCTACCACCAACTGTGGTTTTCTAGTCTTCACAGCGCGGCCGGTTATCCCTATGGGTTCGTCGTGCTCCAGGTCTATTTCGCCCACCTTTGCTCTTAGCTTGGGCAGGACATCCTGAGGATAGGCTGCGGTGAATCTCACTTTGTTCCCATCCACCAATGCCAAATAACTGAAATGGGTCAGTTTCCCGCGAGGTTCAGCCAGTCGCCATGCTTGTTCAACGATACGCCTAAGGATCTCATCCAAAGACAGAGTGCCAGTTACTGCTCGACCAGCTTCGTACAGGGCTTGTAAGGCAGCGGCCCGCTTTTGCAGTTCGTCATATAGTTGAGCGTTGCGAATGGCTACAGATGCCTGGTTGGCGAAGAGTTCGATGTTTGTGAGTTCATCCGTTGTGAAGCGATGTGACGAGCGGTAGTTGACGAACATCACGCCGACCTTGCGGTCGCCAACCTTGAGTGGAATCCCTACAGACGATTTTACCTCTTCCCGCTTGACAAAAGCGCCGCTCATCAACGGGTCAGATGGAGCGTCTTCGGCCACGTGCACTGCGTCGAGTGCCAGGATTTTTCGGGTCACTGATTCTCTCGCCACCAAGCCAAACTTAAGTACTTCGCTCATATCTCGTACACCAGCCATCGCCGGAGGAAACCCAAATTCGTCCCTGATCTGATCATAGATGTAGAGGGTAACAGCATCGCAGTGAAGAGCATCTTGAGTGCCTTTTGCAATCGAGTTCAGAGTACTCCGCAGATCCTCCAGAACGCTCACCTCGGCCACGACTTTTGCAGTGTCACGTGCCCTGCTCACCTGCTCCAGCAACCTGGCCTTTTTGAGAGTTAGAGCAGCATGGTACGCAAAGGTTTCCAGGGTGGCTCTATCTTCGTCGCTGAAGCTCACGGGCTGCTTGTAATTTACATAGAGCACGCCCAACGTTTCATCGCCTACCTGCAGGGCAATTCCTTGGAAAGCTTTCGCACCGATGGCTCCCCGCAAGCCACGGGCAGATGAGTCGAAAAAGGTATACTGCGGGTTATCTATGTCGGTTATCGCTAGGTATTTTTGCCGCATGACTATTTCGGCTGTACCGCCGGGATGGGGCTCATATTCTCTGAACCTCTCCATTAACTCTGGCTCTATTCCATCAGCTATCAATTCGTCAGGAAAGAAAGTATCTCGGACGGCGTCGTAAGACCAGATGATTGATGAATCAGCTCCCAAAACCTCCCTAGCACTCCTAACGACCTGCTGCAAGACGTTTTGAACGCCGGCCACGCTGGCCAGCTTCTCTGCTGCCCGGCGCAGGTGCTTCAACTCCTGCATTCGCCGGGCGTTGTCGTAGGCGATGGTGGCTTGACTGGCATATAACTTGAGAGCCTCAATCTGCGCGGGTAAGAACTGCCGTGGCTCCTTGTAGTGAATCCACAGAACGCCGATGCTGCTTTCCCCAAGGCGTAGGGGCAAACACATCGCTGCCTGCACGCCATCCTGAATCATGGCGGGATTCACCTTGTCTGCCTGTGCTTTCACATCCTCAATTAGATAGGGTTCTCCCGTCTTTACTACCTCTGTGGAGATACCATCTGCCCTGATCGAGGTAGCCGCTGCCAGGTTCTTGTCGAATCCCACAGCGCTCAAGCCATGAGGCGTTCCGTCCTCGTCTAGCAGTACGGAGGCGGCCCGCCAGCCTTCCACTGCCTGACACGCCTTCTCCACGATGAACCGCATGGTTTGGTCTGGGTCTAGCATAGAACCGATTCTGCTGCTGGCCTCGTAAAGGCGACGAATGTTGACCAAGTTCCTCTCGGCCTGCTCTTGCAGTCTCATTCTTAGGATGAGAGCAGCCACTTGATCAGCAGCAGACTCGCATAATACTACCCGCTCTAGCACAAAGGAACCGCGCTCCCAACTACGCCTCTCCCCCAAGGTGATCACGCCGAACACCTTTCCGCCAACTGTCAAGGGGATCAGAGCGGCTGTCTTTAGCACGCCTGGAAAGCCCGTTTTGCGTTCCAAGCTTGAGAGCAGGCCTGGGTTCTCTTCCCGCCGCAGGATCTGGCTCTGACTTGTTTCGATTGCTCCAGCCTCGTCTGGCGCCTCACTCAGGAGGTATTGCTGCCCAATCCCTGGGTTCCAGGCCAGGTCGCCGACGATTGGGTACGCAGCCCTGGTTGTCAGTATCTTGCCCGTATCACCCAGGAGAGAGATGCGACAGAACGTGACGACGAGGGAATGGACTAGTCTCTCAGCCAAGGTTTGAAGGCTCTGATCCAGGTCTTGCGCTGATGAGACCATTTTACTTGTTTCAAGCAGGAATTCCCGCTCCTGGAACAACCGGGCATTCTCGATGGCCACAGCCGCCTGGGCGGCAAAGGTCTGCGCCAGTCGGGTATGCTTCTCTCCATAAAATCCCAGCTCGTGCTTGTCTAGAGCTATCATCCCAATAAGCCGGTCACCGATCAGCATCGGCACCCCTAGCCAACCGTGGATGTCGGCCTGGACGAGGGGTTTTTGGGAGAACCCCGGATATTCAGCCTGCGCGTCCGAGACACTGAGCGGTGCTTGCTTTCGCATCACTTCACGGTTGGGATTGTCACCGTCCACAGGGAATGAGGCGCCCAGAATCTCCGATAGGTTAGGGAAACCACGCCCAGCGATAATCTCCAGCCAGTCACCTTTGAGCAGTTGCACCGAGGCGCTGTCATAGGGGACTACTTTCTGGAGTTCGCTCAAGATTCGCTCGAAGATTTCTTGCTGCTCCAGTGTAGTGGTGAGTGCCAGCGCAATCTCTCGCAGAGTCTCGGCCTCCTGTCGTTGCTGAGCTTCCGCCCCAAACAGCCGGGCATTTTCCAGTGCTACGGCTAACTGACCACCCAGAGCCCGGCAGGCGTCTAGCAGAGTGGGGGTGAAGGCGTAGCGATCATAGCTTTGGATGGAAATCGCACCAATCACCTCATCACCCATCTTGATGGGCAGGTAGAAGCAAGACTGACATGGCCTGCCGACTTGAGTTCCTTTGATGCCCAAAGAACGGCATAGCTCTCTAACGTCTTCCTGCGTAAACCAACACAACTCCAACCCGGTTTTGACCACATAGCCAGCGATACCCCACCGCTTTGGGTCATCGCCCAGACGTCGGTCGGGGATCTCGATCGGCTGGCCTTCGTCATAGGCTAAAGGGAAACGCAACACGTCCACTTGTTTGTCATACAAGCCCACGAAGAAGGTGGCGACCTTGAGCTGGTTCCGCACAAAGTCCCAGGCTATTGCCAATTGCCCTTCCAGATGAGTCGTTCTGGTTAGTCCCTGCCCGGCCTGCACCAGGGCTTCCATGTAGCCAGCATGGGCTTGGGTTTGTTGGAAGGCCCGGGCATTGGCGATGGCCAGTCCCGCCTGACTAGCCAGCGTCTGGAGCACGGCCACCGTGCTCCCTTCATCAAAGCGCCCGGGCTGTCGGCTGTAGACGTACAGTACACCCAGGTTCCCGCCCTCTCCTGGGATGGGCACACCCACGAAGGAGCGAATGCCAGCCTCGATCACCTCCGGATTCACCCGATCGTCCTGCTTCGTGTCCGGCACCCGCACCATCTGCCCGGTCTGGATGATCTCCTTGGACAAGTCCCGATCTTTGAAATGCTTTTTCCACTCCGTTTTACCTGGGTGGGTCTTTGCATGCACCTGGACCTTTCCAGTATCTGGATCCAGGAGTGTGATGGCGGCCTCGTCGGCCAAAGCCAGGGAACTGGCAGCCGCATCAATCCTTTCCAGCGCCCGATCCGGGTCTCGCTCCAAGAGGATGGCTCGACCGATATCTCGCAACCGCACCTGCTGTGCCGCGGTGCGGATGAGCATGGCCAGTTCGTCGTTGTCAAAGGGCTTCTCCAGATAACGGAAGGCTCCGGCCTGGAGCGCCCGTTGTCGAGACTCGGTGCCCCAGCCGGTGAAGACGATGCACTCGATGTCCGGATAGCGAGCCTTGATCTCTTCCATCACCTGGATGCCATCGCGCTTATCCAGAAGAACCTCGTCAATCAGGGCCACATCGTAGTGCCCCTGGACCTCTTCTACCTTCTGCAGCGCCTCTTCGCCGCTGGCGACAGCGTCCACGTGGTAGCCGAAGTTCTTCTGCAGGAACCTCTCCAGAGGCACCCGCAGGCTCTCTTCATCGTCGAGCAACAAAACTCGCACCCGCTCTTCGCTCATCGTCCCTCACTCCTCACTCCACCGCCGGCAACTCCACCAAAAACGTGGTGCCCAGCGGAACCAGGCTCTCCTCCACGCTGATCCGCCCCCCTATGGATTCCACCAGGCTCTTTGCAATGTAGAGCCCCAGGCCCGATCCACCTGGCCTGGTGGTGAAGCCCAAGGCAAATATCTTATCCCAGAGTTGACGATGAATCCCAGGCCCGCTGTCAGAGAAGCGAACCTTCACCAAACGGGTACCATCCCTGGCCTCGTGGACGGTGGCTATCTCCAGTGCGCGTCGGCCGTCCGGTTGGCGTTCCATTTGTTGCACGGCATTGAGCATCAGGTTCAAGAAGACTTGTTGCAGGCCGATGTTGCTACCTATCACAGGTGGCAGGCCCTGGTCCAAGAACAGTCGGATGTCCACCTTCGCCCGTCGAGCCAGAGGCCGCACCAATGCCTCGGCTTGGCGCACCGCCTGGTTCACGTCCACAGCCTTCTCTTCCTTTGTCTCCATCAGCCGCCGGAAATCCATCACCGTCCGCTTCAGGTCCAGTGTTATCTCCACCGCCTTGTCCAGCGCCCGTTGTACCTCGAGGAAATCAAAGATGTCACCTACAGGAGGGTACTCCCGCCCCAGGCGTTCGAAGTCAGAGCGGATGTTGTGAGACTGGAGTTCCAGGCCGGAAAGTTTGTTGTACACCTCATGGCCGAAGCCGGCAGCCAGTTGCCCACTGAGGAAAACACGACTCATGGCTTGTATCCGTTCATCCAAGGCCTGGTTCTCCAGAGCCACAGCGAACAAAATCGCCATCGCCCAGGCATCTCGCAAGCGATCGCGGGAGAAAACCCCAGATCTTCGATGGAAAAGGAATAGGGCATATTCGACCCGCCCACTCGCCTCAATGGGTATCCCAATGCAAGACTCAAAAGGCAACAGGTCCAGCAGTTTGCGGAACCGCGCCGCATGTCCCTGCGAAACCCGGTTCTCCCAGACCGCTTCTCTTTCTTGGATGACGTCTTTCACGGGGCTGTCTACTAGGTAATAGATTTTGTCTGAACTCAGTTGAGTTTTCCCTGCTTGAGCAACGATGGATACCGTTTGAGAGATCGGGTCCAGGTGAAAAACAATGCCTTTTTGTGCCCGTGTCGCCTTGACGAGTTGCTCCAGCCCATGCTGAAATCGCTTGACCAGGGGTTGACTAGAACGCATGACTATAGCCAATTCTTGAGACTGCCGGAGTTCAGAGGCACTGCTTGATGCCACAGGCTCCGTCTGCAACCTTGGTTTCTCGCCTCTCGCTAGTTGGAGCAACAATTGCCTAACGTCATCCAGGTCCAGAGGCTTGGGGAAAACCTCGACGACCTGTAGAGCCTGGATCTGTGCCAGATACTCCTCGAGCCATTCCGGGCTGCTCATCACGACTACAGAGGTCGAGTGTCCATCACTCCGGAGTCGTCGAATGAGGCTCAGCCCATCTATCTCCGGCAAGTCCAGGTCTACGAGAGCCAGCCCGTATTCTTGCTCCCGACAGCGTTCTATGGCCTCGGCCGCCGTCTTTACCCCGTGGGCTGGGCATCCTTGACGGGTCAGCCAGTTCACCAGCGGCTCTCTGACCACATCGTGATCGTCCACCACCAGAACTGGGCCAGCTAACTCTATCCCGTTTGAGTATTCTTCCAAATCAGGTGCCCGCTCCTCCAACCGATCCTCGCCGGCGATTTGCATTCTGGGCGTCTGGTACAGTTGTTCCATGATAGCTTCCTCATGGCTCAGTTGCTCCAGCCGTCGGCGAATGCTCAGCCTGACCCTCTGTCGGGTGGACTCCAGCCAGGTGATCACTGCCTCCACATCGTCACCCACCCAAACGACTTCCTCTGGGTTCTCGACGGTCCACGGAGCCATCTCTTGTGTCGGAATGAATCCGTCCACACCGGGGAGGATTTGGGCGAAGGCACCCGTGGAAACCAGGCTCTTGACCCTGGCCCTGACCACGTCACCTTGTCGAAACTTGCCAATGAACTCCTGCCAGGGATCGGGCAAGGTAGCCCTGTGGCTGAGCTCCATACTCCGGGTTGGTTCCTCAAGCTCGAGAATAACGGCCTCGGTCTGCTGGCCTGGAGAAACTATCCCTTGTGGGTCAACGTCGCCTGCCAGCGAAAGCTCACGGCGGCGGATGTAGCCTTCTCTTCCATCTTCTAAACGGACAAACACCCCGAAGGGCAAGATTCGCTCGACTGTTACAGTTACCTGTTCGCCTTTAACGAATCTTCGCTTTGTTCCGTGGTCCATGCTTCACCTACTCGAGTGATACAAAGGACATGTTGCTGTACACTGCACTAATCATACACTCTCTGTTGTCTATTTACAAATTGATTACCCCCTCCAAACTAACCTTGAGATCGATCAGAGGCCACGGAAAAGGGGCTGCCTCAAACCCAAGACGACCCCTTTCTCTTGAATCAGCGCCTGCCAACCCAGATTCTCCCTATACACCACAGCGCCCCTAAAACCCAATAGAAATCTCCTGAGGATCCACGTGGTCGTTGAAGGCGTCAATCCTCACATCCTCGTGGATGAGGCCGGCGAAGAAGTAGATGGGGTTGCGAGGGGGCTCCTGCAGGATTTGGATGTGGCCGGTCACGGTGGCCCGCTGGCCGGGCAGCAGGTAGCGGTATTCCTGGCCTCTGATGACTCTGATCTCCAGGTCGTCGTCGTCTCCGATGGCGAAGCGGTAGGGGTAGGGGCGGCCGCTGGAGTTGGTCTCGAAGTCAATGCCCAGCCGCCAGGCCCCAGGCTCCTCGTACCAGCCCAGGCTGTTGAAGTTCTGGTCGCTCTCGTAGGTGGTTCCCGGCAGGGGACCTGTGGTACGGATGGGCACCGTGCCGAAGTTCTCCACTGTGGCAGTGAAGGTCAGGGTGCCTCCCAGGGGCACGATCATGGGATCGAAGTCCACGTCGGCGTTGACTATGTCGGCCCGGGGGACGCCACCGTCCACGAAGGTCAAGGTGCTGGTTATCACTGTCTTGTTGCCGACCAGATCCTCGGCCTCGGCCACCACGGTGTAGATGCCATCTGGCGGTGGAGTGGCCCCTAAATCCACCCCGCCCTCGTAGTCGTATATGTGCATGCCAGGCTGGTCGGGCTCTATCTCTCTCTCCTTCTCGGCCAGGGGATAGCGGTCGCCATCCTCGTCCTCCAGGTAGACGCGGTACTTGGCCTCCTTCGACAGGTAAAAGGCGATGGCCACCCGGTCGTCTATGCCGTCCTGGTTGGGGGTGAAGACCTGGGGATAGACGCTGAAGTTCCGCATCTCAGGAACGGCCGTGTCAGCGTCAACGATGGTCAGGCT
>Ga0265595_1001876_pt1 | contig 15304 bp, 13 predicted proteins | sample saktaG_15_FD_190148 | JGI IMG/M metagenome (GOLD analysis project Ga0265595, IMG submission 190148) | Saline water microbial communities from Sakinaw Lake, British Columbia, Canada - sak_2013_06_06_50m | ecosystem: Environmental > Aquatic > Non-marine Saline and Alkaline > Saline ... | reverse complement strand
CTTCCCGCAGGTAAAGCCCCGGCCCCCAAACCGGAAAAAATTAAGTCTCCAAAATCCCCTCCCCGAACCAAAATCCCATTGTAGACACCGCCGATATTAGCCAAAATATGCCTTTTGGGTATTAACGCCGGGTGAACTCTAATATCTAAATCCGTATCTGTGTTTCGAGCCAAAGCCAGGAGTTTAACCGTATAACCCAACTCCCGGGCATATTCTATATCCAGCTTGGAAATATTTCTTATCCCCTCATAATAGATATCGTCCGGATCGATTTTTGCCCTGAAGGCAATGGCAGAAAGAATAAATATCTTATTAAAGGCATCAAACCCATCAATATCTTTGCCGGGGTCGGCCTCGGCATACCCCTTCTCCTGAGCCTCTTTTAAGGCCTCTTCGTAATCTTTGCCCTCTTCGCTCATCTTGCTAAGGATATAATTGGTAGTTCCGTTTAAAATCCCTATTATTTCCGTCAACTTATAGGAAGTAAGAGAATGAGAAAGTGCTCCGATTATCGGAATAGCGCTGGCAACGCTTGCTTCAAAAAGAAAATATACTCTATTTTCCCGGGCTAAGTCCAAAATTTCATATCCTGCTTTGGCTATCACCTCTTTGTTGGCAGTAACTACGTGTTTCCCTGAGTTGAGGGCTTGTATAATCAAACTTTTTGCCGGTTCAAAGCCGCCGATAGTCTCCACTATGATATCAATTTCCGGATCGGCAACTACTTCTTGAGCGGAATCGGTAAAAATTTTACAAAGTTTTTTGTCAGGAAGAATTTTATTCTTGTCTTTATCCGCTAATCTCTTTAATACTATTTTTTTGGGATATATCTTTTGCTCGATAAATTCTTTATTCTCCTGCAAAATCTTAAGTGTGCCCTGTCCTACCGTGCCCAATCCTAATATCCCGATATTAATGATTTCTTTCTTCATAATTATCTACCAACCTTTCAGATTAGTCGTTAGTATATAAAAAAATCTTTCGCCTTTATATTTATAGGTTAAACATAAAGGCGAAAGATTTTCGCGGTTCCACTTTATTTCTCTGAAATTGCATTTTTCAGAGCTCTTTTAATAGCTTTAAGGGTCTTCTCCCGAAAGATTTACTCTTTTTACAAGATTCATCTTAAGCCTCCGGGTTGGTCTTCGGTCGAAAAATTTCTACAGCAAAAAAATTTTCAACCTACTCTTCCCGTCATCGGCCGGTTATTAAATTTTTATAATTTTATCACTCCGGCTTAATTTTGTCAAAATTTTCCTTTCGTTACATCATAACGAAGATATAGAAATTTTGTATTAAGAAGGGAGACTTTTTGTTTTAATAAAAAGAATATATACTATAATCCCAATTCTTTTAATTTCTTTTCAGTAGGAGTCCCATTTTCATCCCAACCCCTCAACTGATAATATTCTTCTAACATCTTATCTAATTCAGGTAAAACTCCTGAGGCCATACCGTCATTACGAGCCAAGGTAAGAAGTCGCGCTGGAAGAGTATCATCTTTACGGTTTATACCCAATTTAACATTATACATTCTTTTAAGATTGTGCAATCTCTCTCCTATGGTTAGTAGTTCTGCTGGGGTAAGGTTCCATCCGGTTACCTGGTTTAACCATTCTGCCACCTTGGTTGGCCCTATCCTCCCAAATATTAGAAACTTGCAAAGCCCCAGAGCATTAAAAACATTCATATAATTTTGTAATTTAATCACTAACTCTGCCTTGCCAGTAGATTTATGTGGGTCTAACCTATTATCTTCTCCATAACCTAAATCCTCTAGAGGAATACCGGACTCAATGGCGTAACTTAAAGATTCTAAATGACATCCCCCCCTATTGGCTGTGGCATAGCTTAAGGCCATTCCGGTATAAGCTCGGGGATCATGTAAGGGCAGTTCTAAGCCTTTGGCATGAATAGCAAATCCTTCAGAATTTTTTCCAACCTTTTTTGAGAGCAACCTTACTCCTTGACCCAGAAGCCTGCCCGGGCCTTCATTTTTTGCCACTTGGTGAACGAGTTTAATTATTGCCTGGGAATTACCCCATTCTAAATTTATTCCTTCAAAACCTTCTTGATTTAAAAAACCTTTCTCGTGGACTTCCATAGCAAAGGCTACACTAATTCCGAAAGAGATAGTATCTATTCCGTATCGATTACAGAGGTCATTGGCTTCAACTATGCTGTCTAAGTTGTCATTTAAACATAGGGACCCAAAGGCGGCTACGGTTTCATATTCCGGACCATGAACCACAAAGGGAGGTGTTTTGATTTTTACTTCTTTTCCACAGGCAATAGGGCAGGCAAAACAGGCATAGTGCTTTTTAAAAAGAGTATCTACAATAGCTTGTCCGGTGATTTTGCTGGCTCCCTGCCATCTACTTTGGGCAAAATTTTTAATAGGCAGATCGCCGGTATATTCCCTTGCTTCAACTGATCCGGCAGTGCCTAATTTATGTAATCCTTCAGTATAATTTCTGATATTTTGACGATCAATCTTCAAGATTTCTTTTAAGGCTAAAGGGTTCTTAATGTTTGGTTTTAAATTTCCCTTAACCACGATTGCCTTTAAATTTTTTGAGCCCATTACTGCTCCCAATCCGCCTCTCCCGGCTAATCGGTAATGAGGAGCATCTATCACAATAGAAGAAATGTTAACTAAATTCTCACCGGCCTGACCAATGGATGCTATCTTAATTTCCGGGCCATGCTTTTCCTTTAAGTGTTGGGAAGTATTATAAGTATCTTGACCCCAGATCTCTTGAGCATCTTTAATTTTTGTCTCCTCGGGAGTGATATATAGATAAGCCGGTTTCTCTGCTTTCCCGGTAACTATTATACCTTCATAACCACAAAACTTTAATTCAGCACCCCATTTCCCACCAACAGTTGATTCGTTCCAGATACCGGTTAAGGGAGATTTGGCACAAACCGAGAGTTTACTGGCAGTGGGGACAGAGGTTCCGGTTAATAATCCAGAGAAAAACAATAAAGGACTGTCCGGATGTAATGGAGAGAGATTAGGTTGTAATTCATCGTATAATAATTTGGCAGCTAATCCGCTTCCTCCTAAATAATTTTTAAGCACTTCTTCTTTTAATTTTCTATCACCAATCGTATTGTTGGTCAGATTTATTTCTAGTAGTTTTTTATTTTTAAACATTTCTTCCTCTTATTGTTGAAAAATTATTTTAATTAACCCATAAAAGCGCCACCATTTACCGCAATAGCTTGACCGGTAATCCAGTCCAGTCCGCTTCATCTACTTAATCAAATTATCTCTCTTCCCTAAAAATAATTATTGCTGTTTTGCGTCAGATTCTATCGCCCCGTCCCCTTTATCTCTTGATTTCTTAAGTTGGCCTAGTTGATAATACCTTAAACACTAAAACTTAACGTAAAAAGCTCTTTTGAATATATTCAATATCATGGATTCCAGCAGCTAATAATACAGATAGTTTTATTCTTGCTTTCTTGCTATCATAATCCTTGCCAGTAATGACGCCTCTATCTTGTAGATCTTTAACTCCACCAGCAAAATCATAAACGGGAAAAACTTCACCCTCTTCACAGCTAGTTGTTAAAACTACCTTTGCTCCATTTGCTATGGCAAAATCTACGGCTTTTACCGCTTGTGGTGGGATATGGCCTCTCCCTGCACCTTCTAAAACAATTCCTTGGGCTCCACTTTTAACAGAACAATAAATAAATTTGCCGTTGGAATCTAATGAAAATTTTATAATATCAACTATAGGAATTGAATTACCTATTTTATAAAATTCCTTTTCTACCGGTTTTTGGTAAATAAAAACTCTATTTCTATCTACAATTCCTAAATAACCATAACCAAAAGAGCTAAAAGCATTTGTATTATACGAATGTATTTTTTTTACATAACGTGCTGAAAATATTCTTTCATTAAATAGCACCATTGTTCCAATTCCTTTAGTGTGTATATCGCTAGCTGCTATAACTGATTGGCGAATATTAGTAAAGGCATCGGTCCCTAATTCAGTCGGTCCTCTTTGTGACCCAGTTACAATAATAGGTCTCTCGTTAGAAATCGTTAGATCCAAAAAATAAGCTGTTTCTTCTAAGGTATCCGTGCCATGAGTGATAACAACACCATCTACGCTATTATATTTGAATATTTTCTCAATTTTTTCTTTTAGAATTAACAAATGATTAAAAGTTATACAATTGCTTGGAATTTGAAAAATAGATTCAACTTCTACTTCTACATCTAAATCTGAAAGAAGATTCTTCATTGAAAGTATTTCATTCCCAGTTAAGACTCCTGCTTTTAAAAGGCCAGTTTTTTTATCCTTAGCACTAGCAATTGTCCCGCCTGTTGTTAATAAAACCACTTTGCTCATTTTATTTCTTTCCCTATTATTTCTTATAATCAAGATCGTTGAGCTTATTCTTTTTATATTATAACGACATTTCCAATTTAATAATAAAGACAACTACTTCAAGATATGACATATATTCAATTAATTTTGATATTACATAAACAGGCATAGAGCTTTCTCTATTTCTAAATCTAAATTAAATATTCATAAATAAATACTCTAATTATAAAGGGCCAATTTATTATACTCCGAGTAATTTTTGCTGAAGTTTTCTGTTTTCTTTAAATTCTTTAGATATTCCTTCGAACACTATCTCCCCCATATCCATCACATAGCAGCGATCTGCATATTCCAGCACTCTAGGAGAAAATTGTTCGACAATAAGTATACTTAGACCATATTCCTTTTTTAATCTCAATACCAGATTTATCACATCTCTAGCAATTAAGGGTGCCAAACCTTCGGAGGGTTCATCTAGAATCAGCAATTCAGGATTTCCCATTAATGTTCGGGCAATGGTTAGCATTTGCTGCTCTCCACCACTAAGATTTTTACCTAAGGAATTCTGTAAACTTTCTAGTTTGGGAAACAGCTGATATACTTCTTGGTAATCCCATCTTTCTTTGATATTAATTTGTCTTTTGGTTTTTTTGCCGGTATCTAAATTTTTTTTCAGTGTTAAATAAGGGAAAATCCTTCGGTCCTCGGGTACAAAACCCATACCCTTATTGGCAATTTTATAGGGCGGCAAGCCTAAAATATTCTCATTGTTAAATATTATTTTCCCCTTGCATAAAGGAGGGTTTAGCCCCATAATACTCCTTAATGTTGTTGTCTTTCCAACTCCATTTCTGCCAAACAGGGCAACAATTTCTCCTTCCTGAACATTCAAATCAACATCGTGTAATACCTGGGCTTCTCCATACCAACTATTTATTTTTTCCAAGGACAACATCCTCATCACCCCCTTCTATATTTCCTCCGAGATAAGCATTTTGAACATCTTCATTGTTCCTTACCTCTTCAATTGTTCCGTCAGCCAATATTGAACCTTGCGCTAGTACTACAATTCTATCTGAAATTGAAAATACAATATCCATATCATGTTCTACAACAACGATTTTCATCTTCTTCGCTAACTCTCCAATAAAATGAATGACTTTCATCCTTTCGGTACCTGAAACACCACTGGTAGGCTCGTCCAACAAGAGAATTTCGGGTTCTATCGTTAAACACATGGCAATATCCAAAATCTTTTTATCTCCATGGGATAAAAATTTAGCCTTCATATCTTTGAGATCCGACAAAGATAACATTTCAATATATCTTTCTGTTTCCTCATTCACATCTTTCAATTGTTTGGAATTGGCTAAAAAATTATAACTATATCCAAGGCGATTGAAGACTCCCATTTGAATATTTTCAAATATGGTAAACTCGGGGAAATAACTGGCAATCTGAAAAGACCTTGATAATTTCTTGCGAACAATATCATAGGGGTACATATCGGTTATGTCTTCGTCTCTTAAATAAATCTTGCCTTCTGTTGGTGTTAAGAAACCAGTTAGGAGATTAAAAAATGTGGTCTTGCCAGCTCCATTAGGACCAATAATCGAAAGCACTCCTTTTTCTTTTATTGAGATGGTAACATTATTTACCGCTACTAATTCCCCAAATTTCTTAGTTAAATTTTCAGTCCTTAACAAGTCCATTATTTATTTTCCTCCTTGTGGGCAATTCCCTCCAAATCCTTCTTCTTTTTGTTATTATTGTTATTGAATTGCTCAGTATGCTTCTTTTCTTTTATCCTTTCTACCATACCTAACAAACCAGTCGGCATAAATAAAATAATAAGAACAAAAGCAAGGCCATACAAAAGCATCCAATTGTCCCAAACTGAACTCAATATTTCTCTAGCAAGAACAAAAATGCTTGAACCAACGATAGGCCCATAAAAATTTGTCATTCCTCCACCTAAAAGAGTTGCTATAACAACATCTCCAGATTTAACCCAATGCATATTGTCAGCGAAAACAGCACCATATAATAAACAATAAAGCCCGCCACATAAACCAGCAAAAATTCCTGAAATCGTCATTACATAACAACAATACTTAGCGCTATTATACCCTAAGTATTGAACCCTTGTTTCATTCTGTTTTAAAGCTTTTAGCACTTTACCAAATGGGGATAGAGTGATTTTCCTAATTATTATAGAGCCTAAGAAGACTATTATTAATACAAAATAATAATATCGCGTAGAATTATTTAAATCTATCCCTAAGAACTGGCCCCGGAATAATCGTGTTATGCCTAATTCTCCCCCTGTTACTTCAGTCCATTTAAAAGCAATAATATAAAGCACCTGACTGAAAGCAACTGTTATCAAAGCAAAATATATCCCGCGCTTCTTTCTTATTATAAAACCAAAAAAATACGCAAGCATTCCTACTATTAGACTGGCTGCTAATACTGGTAAAAAAATATTCTTACTATTGTTAATAAATTGTAAATATACTAAGGCAGTCACATAACTACCTATTCCATAAAAAGCTCCGTGCCCAAATGAAGGTAAACCAGTATATCCTAATAGCAAATTAAAACTTAGGGAATATAGGATCCATATTAACATTTCTGTACCTAGCGATAAATATTTGCCTAATAAAGGAATAAATGGAAAAACACCAAAAAATATTAACAAATATAAAAAAGGATCATTCAATATATTGTATTGCTTATTCATAATTACTCCTTAATCTTTTTTATTTATTTTATATTTATTTTTCTCGTGCTGTAACTTCCCCCAGTATTGTTAGTTCTCCATAAAGTCCTTTGGGTTTGTAGAACAATACTGCTATTAACAAAATGAAAGGCACTGCCTCAACTAACCTAGGAATTATAAGTACACCCAATGAGGTGATAATACCTATCACTAGTGCAGCAATTACAGTTCCCTTAATGCTTCCTAATCCTCCTATCAAAGCTATTGTAAAAGCAAGCATCAATATATCGGTACCCATCTCTGATTTGATCCCCCATAAAGGAGCTGCAACTATCCCAGCCATACCTGCCAAAATTGATCCTATAATAAATACTCTATTTCGTAATACAGGCAGATTATGCCCCAGGGCAGATATCATTTCACTATCAGTCATTCCTGCCTTGACAATAGTACCAAAATTACTTCTTATCATAAGCCACCAAACAAACAATATTATTATCAATGAAATTAAGGCTAATGCAATTCGGTACTTAGGATATATAATATTTGCAAAATGGACTTGCCCGGCTGCAAACCCTGGAGTAGATACTACCTTGGTAAGCTTGCCCCATATCATTCTTATAATTTCTGTACCAGCCAAAGAAATACCAAGAGTAACTAATAAACCAAATAGGGGATCTTGACCATACACTCTTGTAATTACCAATTTTTCTATTAAATAACCCATACCACCAACTATTAATGGAGTTATAATAAATGCCGGCCAATATCCAATTATTGGCGAAATATACCAGAAAATATAAGCTCCAAAAGCAAATAATAGGCCATGAGCAAAATTAATTACCTGCCCTATTCCCAATACTAAACTAAAACCAATTGAAACAACAGCATAAATGAGACCAAGCAAAACTCCATTAAATAAAAGCACTAAAATTATATTTATGTTCATTCTAAATTACTCCTTTGCCTCTATAAAAGTCCTCGGTAATTTTTTTACCGAGGACTTTTATATTTACTTTGTATTTATAATTTTATTCAGCAGTTAAGTCCAATGGATTTTCACTGAGGCTTCTGGCATAATCCTTGCTGTCATAGGTAAATAAGATTTCAAAGATATCCACACCCTCTACCTGCAAGTCACGTACAAAAGGATAAACACCTAAAAATTGATGGTCCCAAGGGCGAATATAAGTAGGCTCAAGTCGTAAATTGTCACAAATTACCATCCCCTCCATAGCTTTAATGACTGCATCTACATCTGTTGTCCCAGCTTTTTCTATTGCTTTTAACAAAGCAGTCATACCTAACCAGCCCTGATAAGTATTAGCAGATGCAACCGACAAAGGTGCGTTAGGATATCCTTCTTTAACACGATTACTTAATTCTATCATCCCAGGACTTTCTTTCCAGTATGCTTCTACTCCTATATACATTCCTCTCTGTTCTGGGTTTAAAGGATAGCTATCTTCATAATTGCCCAAAGTACACCATACAGCCATTTTATCGAAAAGTCCAAATTCATTCATTTGCATGTAAAGTGCTTGAAGATCTAACCCGCCAACAGTTAAAGCAACTACATCTGCTCCAGAATTAGCTATTGTAAGTAGATAGGAGCTGAAATCTCTGGTACCGTTCGGCACTTTAATTTCTCCTATTTCCTCTGCGCCAACTTGATCTAGCATGTTTCTTGCCCATTTGGTCCCTGAATGTCCCCAACTATAATCGTGAGTTATAAAGTACCATTTTTTGCCCAAATTTTCTGCAACATATTCCGCTGCACCACGAACCAATGAATCCATACCAGGAGCAACATGAAACATATATTTGTTGGCATAACCAACGGATGCAAAATCATCGGAATTTTGATTGGTGGCTAAATATAGTGCACCTTTTTCCTCACATACTCCTCCAATCGCAAGCCCAACTGAACTACTGACTCCACCCATTAAAAATTTAACACCTTCTACTTCAATTAAATTCCTTGCTCGACGAGAACCTATATCTGGATTATTTTCATCATCAGCTTCAACTAATTCAATAGGCCTTCCCAGTACTTCACCACCAAAATCTTCCACAGCCAAGTATATCCCAATCAATTCCATCTCCCCGTGTTCAGCATAATTACCAGACTTTGGAAGTACTGCTCCAATTTTAATAGGTTCCGCAGCTGAGGATGTAATGAAAAAGCAACCTAGTATTATAATTAAACCTAAGGTAACAATAAATGTAACTTTAACCTTGTTCATCTTAAACCTCCTATAATTTTTTCTTAATTTTACTTTAAAAACAAATTTTTCCAAGTAAATTTTATTAAGTAGCTGCCCGTTGGCAAACCCATGGTATTCTGCCCTTTAGCTAATAAACATCACCTCCTAATATTTAGTTCAAAACTACTCTATTGTAAGCTTATTTATAATCTGCATGTTCCTTAAAACTCGCTTTAAATAATTAATTTCAACACAAGCCAAAAGTAATCAAATTTTAACAAATAATCCATTGAATTTAGAGTAAAGTTTGATAAAATACATATTTTATACAAACAGAGTTTTTTCTACCTCTATCAATTTTTCGTTTATAGCTTTAGAATAAAACAAGGTTTTCTGGAAATTCTAAATAATATTTTAGTCTCTTTAAAAAGCTTGCTGCCATTGCCCCATCAATCAATCTATGATCCACTGAAAGAGTAATCTTTATTAAAGAACGAATCCCCATTTTCTCTACTCCTTCTTCTTCGATCACGGCAGGCATTTTTTTTATTCCTCCCACTGCCAGAATAGCTGCTTCAGGAGGGTTGATGATAGCCGTAAAGTTATCTATCCCATACATACCCAAATTAGATACTGTAAAAGTCCCCCCCTGATAATCATCGGGCATCAACTTTTTCTCACGAGCCAATTTAATCAGTTTTTTTATCTCTTTAGATAGGATAGATAGGTTCTTTTTATTCACATTTTTTACCACTGGAACAATAAGACCTTCTCCTAAGGCAACGGCTACTCCAATATTAATGTCTTTATGGTAAACAATTTCCTCATCAACCAAAGAACAATTAATATTAGGCTGTTCAGCTAATGTCTTAGCTGCTGTAAAAACTAAAAAATCATTAATAGATATTTTTTCTTCGGTGTCTTGACTAAATTTTTTTAGTGATCTTATAGCTTCAGACATATCTATAGAGGCAGTAAAGTATATATGCGGAGCGCTAAATTTGCTTTGAGAAAGCCGATCGCCAATTATTTTTCGCATTCCAGCATAAGGAATTCTTTTCTCTATTTCTTTTTCTTCAATAAGGGTTTTAGATGTTTCTTTTTTTAATTGAAAATAGTCTAATATATCTTTTTCAATCACTACTCCCCCTGGGCCACTTCCTTCCACCAACTGCACTTCTACTCTCAATTCTTTTGCTTTTCTTTGAGCTCCGGGGGAAATTTTTTTAAACTCTTTACTTTCTATTTTCGCTTCTATTTCCTGACTCTCCTCTATTACAGGAGAGGCTTTTCTATCTACTTTAGATTCTTCTTTTTCTACCACTTCTGTTTTTCCTAATTTTCGATAGGCTTCATCAATCATTTTACTGATATCTTCATCCTTGTCTCCTATAATGGCAATAGGCAGGGTTACGAGAACTTCCTCACCTTCAGCGACTAATACCTTTCTTAAGATGCCAGAAGTTTGAGCCTCTACCGGTATAACTGTTTTGTCTGTCTCTATTTCTAGAATTTCATCCTGTTCCTTAACCAGATCTCCTTCTTTTGCTAACCATTTCACTATAGTCCCTTTTTCCATATTAAACCCTAATTTAGGCATAATTACATATTCTACCATTTGTCTACCTTCCCCCTATCCTCTTACCATTTTTTTTGCTCTTTGGTAAATCTTCTTTTCATCAGGAATAAGGGGGAATTCTAAAGCAGGGCTAAAAGGTATAGGAACATTAGCAGTAGTTAGACGTTCGATCGGTGCATTTAGATGATAAAAGACATCTTCTAAAACTGACATAGCAATCTCTCCGGCTACCCCGCAACGCTCATATCCTTCATCTACAATGAGTAATCTGCCGGTCTTTTTTACTGACTCAATGATGGTACCTCTATCTAATGGGACCAAAGTCCTGGGATCAATTATCTCAGCATTTATTCCTTCTTTAGTTAATTCTTCCGCTGCCTGAAGGGCTTTAAGGGCTAGATTAGAAGTACCAACGATAGTAATATCCTTTCCTTTTTTTAAGATACGGGCTACCCCAAAAGGTATAACATATTCCCCTTCGGGTACTTCATAGGTTTTATTGAATTCTATTCTGTGTTCAAAAAAGATTACTGGGTTATCATCTCGAATGGCCGTTTTAAGCAGGCCTTTGGCTTCAGCAGCTGAAGAAGGCATTACCACTTTTAGACCCGGAATATGGCAAACCAGGGCCTGCAAACTTTGAGAATGTTGAGCTGCGGTAGAACGTCCCATGCCTATGGTTGTACAAATAGTTAAAGGCACCTTCGCTTGCCCGCCAGACATATATCGTATTTTTGCTGCCTGATTTCCTATTTGGTCTAAAGCTAACATCAAAAAATCAGAATACATAATTTCTACGATTGGCCTAAGTCCGGTTAATGCTGCCCCTAGACACAAACCAACAAAACTATTTTCTGAAATAGGGGTATCTTTAACTCTCCATTCTCCATATTTTTTATACAAACCAACAGCTTGTCCAAAATTTCCTCCTTTTATTCCTACGTCTTCTCCCATTAAAATAACATTTCTATCTCTCTCCATTTCCTCATCAATAGCTTCGCTTATTGCTTTTGCATATGTAATTTTTTTCATTGTCTCCACTCCATTCCTTTTAATTCATAAAGATATCTTCATAAGCTTCTTCTTTTTCCGGAAAAGAACTGTTAATTGCAAATTCGAGTGCCTCTTCTATCATTTCTTTTGCCTTGTTCTCAAATAAGACAACTTCATTTCGAGTGAAAATGTTCTCTTTTAATAATCTTTCTCGGAAACTCTTAATCGGACATCTTTCCTTCCATTCTTTCCTTTCCTCTTCTGACCTATATATAATCCCCGGATCTCCCAAATGATGCCCTTTCCATCTGTATGTTTTACATTCGATTAAAGTGGGGCCCATTTTATTTCGTGCCCTTTCTACTGCTTCTTTAGTAACTCTATAAACCTCTAATACATCATTACCATCAACTATAATTCCAGGGATATCATAGGCTAAAGCTCGAGTAGCTATATCTTTGGTATTAGTTACTTTTCGTATGTCAACCGAAATCCCATATAGATTGTTTTCACATACATAAATAACTGGTAATTTCCAGGCAGCAGCCATATTTATACTCTCGTAAAAAGTCCCTTGATTAGAAGCAGCGTCACCAAAGAAAGCTACCGTCACCTGATCAGTGCCTCTTATTTTAGCTGAATAACCTGACCCAGTTGCAATAGGTATTCCCGCTCCAACTATGCCATTGGCTCCTAAAATTCCTTTACTAAAATCTGCAATGTGCATAGAACCACCTTTGCCCTTACAATAGCCAGTTTCTTTACCTAAAACCTCAGCCATCATCTTTTTTAAGTCAGCCCCTTGGGCAATTAGATGACCATGGCCACGATGTGTACTGGTAGCAAAGTCACTCTCGGTCAAATTAGTACAAACACCCACTGCAACAGCTTCTTCCCCAATATATAGATGGGCTATGCCGGGCATCTTCCCACTCGAATAAAGTTCAACAACTTTATTTTCAAAATATCTTATCTTTAACATACCTTGGTACATTTCCGAAATTTGAGATTTTGATAAATTATAATCTTTAATGTTTTTCATTTTTTTCTTAATGCCTTTCTATATATAGTGTACAGCAACTTGTCTTGGTCATCACGCATATATGCTTATTTTAACTTCCCTCAATTACCAGATTGTATACCCTCCCTCGATTTTTAGAGTATGACCGGTTATATAGGTTGTTGAAGGGGAAGACAGGTAGAGAACTGCACGTGCAATTTCATCAGGTTCGGCTAATCTGTGTGCAGGGGTACGTGTTTTTAGTTCCTGGTGAATTTTCGAATCTTTAATTAACTTTTTTATCAAAGGAGTCTTGGTGTACCCGGGTGCAATAGCATTTACATCGATATTATACTCTACCCATTCCACAGCCAAGGCTTTGGTAAGCATCACAATGGCAGCTTTAGAGGTACAATAAATTCCATCATTTAAATTTTCGTTTACAATAAATCCCGACATAGAAGCAGTGTTAACAATTTTGCCTTTTTTTCTTTTGATCATTTCTTTGCCCACAGCTTGGGCTACAAGAAACATGCCATCCAGATTTACACTCATAATCTTACGCCAATCTTCAAAGGAAACGTCTTTTAATGGTATGCGTTTATTGATGCCTGCATTATTAAAAAGAATATCGATTCTACCAAAATAATCGATTGCTTTTTTAGTCATTTTAAAAACATCTTTTGGATCTGATACATCAGTTCTTATAGTTAAGATATCTTTTTCTTTTAATGTTGAAACAAGTTCATTTTTTAGTTCTTTAATCGCCTCTTCGTTCATATCCACCAAGACTAGCTTTGCCCCGGTTTTAGCAAATGCTCTACTGACGGCTTCTCCAATTCCACGACCTGCCCCTGTTATTAAAACCACCTGATCACTAAAATTATAATTTATTCTGCAATCTTCCATTGCTTAACCAACCCCTCTCTTCCATAAAAATAATTATTATAGTCATTAAAATTGTTTTTATCCCTGTCAAATTTTTAAAATTTACAAACTTGTTTTAAAATGTAAACCACTTTTCAATAAACTTTTGATAACTTAAAATATAAAATTAACTGACTAACTCCCGAGCCACATCAACAATGTTTTTAGGTGTCAGGCCATAGTAATTAATAAGATCTTCGTAACAATTTGCAGATTGACCAAACACATCATTAATTCCAACTTTCTTAATTTTAATTAATTCCTCGCTTAAGGCTTCGCTAATCGCTCCTCCCAAACCGCCAATGATATTGTTTTCCTCAGCAGTAATTACGCCCTTTACGTCTTTAGCAAATTTCTTTACATTTTCTATATCTAATGGCTTTATAGTGCTAACATTTACTACACGAGTTGAAATGCCCATTTTCAACAAAACTTTTCTTGCTTCCAATGCTTGGGAAACCATTATCCCACAGGCAAAAACTGTAATATCACTACCTTCGGCTACCTTAGAAATTTTACCGATTTCAAACGGGTCTTCTTCGTTGGTTACGTTTATCAAATCATTACGGGTAATTCTAATGTAAACCGGTCCTTCATATTTAATAATTGCTCGAACGACTTTTCTTGTTTCTATGGCATCAACGGGAACTATGACTACCATATTTGGTATCGCGCGCGTGATTGAAATATCTTCAACGGATTGATGGGTTGCCCCATCTCCAAAATCAGATAAACCGCAGCTTGAACCAATAATTTTTACATTTAATTTTGGAAGTGCTATTCCTTGTCTAATCTGGTTATAGGCTTGTCCTACAGCAAAAACAGCAAAGGAATGCACAAATGGGATTTTTCCTACTAAGGCTAAGCCTGCTGCAGTTGAAGCCATATTTTGTTCCGCTATTCCCATTTCAAAAAACCGTTCGGGAATTTCTTTTTCGGTGTAAATAGACATGGTGGATCCGCACAAATCAGCATCTAGCACTATGATTCTATTATTTTCTTTAGCACATTTTAACAATTCTTTACCGTATGCTTCTCTTAAATTTTCTTTTTGCCTCATTTATATATTCCTTTTTCGCCTATAAATTATAAATATCTGCCTTTGCTCTCTCGATTTGTTCCTTTGTAAGAGCGGCATTGTGAAAGGCAGGACTGTTTTCAGCAAAAGAAACCCCCTTCCCTTTAATTGTATGTGCTATAATAACTGATGGGGTTCCTTTAATTTCATCTACAGAATCAAGTACTTGTAAAATTTCTTCCATATCGTGACCATTAATTTCAAAAGTTTTCCATCCAAAAATTGCAAACTTTCCTCTAATATCTCCCAAATCATATCTTTTCTTAAGAAATCCGACTGCTTGTAATTTGTTATAATCAACTATTGCAATTAAATTATCTAATTTATAAAAACTTGCTGCTGTAGCAGCTTCCCAAATTTGACCTTCTGCTAATTCACCATCTCCCAATATAACATAAACTTTATAATTTCTATGATCCAGCTTTGCTCCTATGGCCATTCCTAAA
>Ga0265595_1001875_pt1 | contig 15306 bp, 16 predicted proteins | sample saktaG_15_FD_190148 | JGI IMG/M metagenome (GOLD analysis project Ga0265595, IMG submission 190148) | Saline water microbial communities from Sakinaw Lake, British Columbia, Canada - sak_2013_06_06_50m | ecosystem: Environmental > Aquatic > Non-marine Saline and Alkaline > Saline ... | reverse complement strand
AATCGGAAACAGGGAGAAAATTTTTGTTTCTGGTGTTCGCCGAGGTAGTCCGAGGCGGGATGGCGGAGCTTTCCTAATTTAAGAATTTTTGATAAAGTAAGTTCTAGCGAGCTCATATAATCGCTCCTTAATCCGAGATTCCGATTCAGAAGGGACAGCGGAGTGGGCGGCGCAAAGCGCCGCCCACGCATTTTCCGAAGATTTGGCAAGAGAATTCAGAAAAGTCGGGGCGCTCACGCACACGGTTTTGTTTTGGAGGAGGAGGTTCGAAATCCAAACAATTTTTACTATTAAGATTTTAAAAAGAATTTTTGCCTATTTATTGTATTTGTATGCTATACTATAAAGGCAACCAACCATAACGAAAAGGATTTTTTAATGGCCGTCTTTGGACAATTCGAAATCTTTTTCGGGTTGGTTGCACCAAGGACGGCCATTTAAGTTTTAATAAATAAAAATATGTCACAAAAATTCTTTTTATACGCCCGCAAGTCCACGGATGTCGAGGATAAGCAGGTTTTGAGTATTGAGGCCCAACTCCAAGAATTGCGAGACTATGCCAAGCAAGAAAATTTGGACATCGCCAGAGAATTTGTGGAAAAACAATCGGCAAAAATTCCAGGTCGTTCAATATTTAACAATATGCTTGCTTGTTTAGAAAAGGGCGATGCCGATTCCATCCTTGCTTGGCATCCTGATCGTCTCGCTCGTAATTCCGTGGATGGTGGAAAAATAATTTATCTCCTCGACACAGAAAAACTTGCGAGCTTGAAATTTCCGACTTTTTGGTGCGAACCAACGCCACAGGGAAAATTCATGCTCAATATGGCATTTGGGCAAAGTAAATATTATGTTGATTCTCTGTCAGAAAATACGAAGCGAGGTTTAAGACAAAAAGTTCGCCGTGACGAATATCCGTCGCTTGCGCCGATTGGTTATATAAATGATTCGCGGACTAAAACAGTTGTCATAGACCAAAAGCAAGCTCCAGTTATTCGCCATGCATTTGAACTATATTCACAAGGTGATCAAACGCTTGAAAAGATTGGAATTTTTTTAGAACAAAATCGCCTCGTTTCAAGAATTGGACAGAGAATTCATATCTCGCGAGCCACTTTCATTTTATCCAATCCTTTTTATTACGGACATTTTCGCTATATGGGAGAAATTTACGAAGGCAAGCATGAGCCAATAGTGTCAAAGAAACTTTGGGATATTGTGCAGGAAGTGATGAAAAGAAAAAGCCGTCCGCGACATAAGACAAAAGACGAACAGCAAGCCTACTGTGGAATAATTTCTTGTGCTACCTGCGGAATGATGGTGACGGGCGAATACAGGGTGAAAACGCAAAAGAACGGCACGCAACATTTTTACACTTACTATCACTGTTCAAAAAAATCCAAAGTTATGAAATGTTCCGAACCCTGTATTCGCCAAGAGTCGCTGGACGAACAAATTTCATCACTTCTCAAAAAAGTTTCTATGCCGAAAGATTGGGCGGAATACTTAAACGGAAGACTAGAAAAAGATAGAGTGGAATCTGCCCAATCTGTTTCTGCTTTTGTTGAAAAGAATGAAAAAAGATTAAAAGATATTACAGTGAGGCTTGAGCGACTTTTAAATGGCTTTCTAGATCAGGATGTGGACAAAGAAATTTATCGGTCGGAAAAAGCCAAATTATTTTCCGAGAAAAAGTCTCTCGAGGAGGAAATATCTAACCTTCAACAAAAGCAAAAAAAGTGGCTCGAACCGATGCAAAACTGGATAAAAGAGGCTCAGGATATGGAAAAAATTGCCCTGGATTACAACTTTTTTGCTAAAAAGGTTGCTGCCAAAAAAGTCTTTGGCTCGAACCTCCTCCTCCAAAACAAAACTGTGTGCGTGAGCGCCCCGACTTTTCTGAATTCTCTTGCCAAATCTTCGGAAAATGCGTGGGCGGCGCTTTGCGCCGCCCACTCCGCTGTCCCTTCTGAATCGGAATCTCGGATTAAGGAGCCAAAGCCCGGGATTGAACCGGGGACCCTCGCTTTACGAAAGCGATGCTCTACCGACTGAGCTACTTTGGCGTATAACTCGCATGGAGCCGACGCCCGGGATTGAACCGGGGACCTCGCCATTACCAATGGCGTGCTCTACCGACTGAGCTACATCGGCATGTCGAGGTTCAATGCCTAGACAGCCATTTAAGAATAGACTATTTGCCTAATATTTTCAATCTTTTTGCGCGCCCGATGGGACTTGAACCCACGACCTCTCCCGTGACAGGGGAGCGTTCTAGCCAGCTGAACTACGGGCGCAATGTGATTAGCATATCAAAATAACATGAAAAAACAAGAAGGAACTTATCCAACATTCAACATATGTCAGAAAATTGTGTCGGCGGCAGGACTTGCACCTGCGACCTTTTCTTTATGAGTGAAATGCTCTAACTACCTGAGCTACGCCGACATTATCGATACCACTGAACAAAATATCATGTTCAATCATTCATGGACATGTCAATATAACAATATACAAAAATACGCACTTGCGCAACTTTGGCTAATATGGCAAAATGGGAAAACTATCGCGGGGTAGAGCAACGGTAGCTCGTCAGGCTCATAACCTGAAGATTGCCGGTTCGATTCCGGCCCCCGCAACATTTGATCCGTACCCCATAAAGTGGACGCCGAATAGAGTACAACTAATTATAGTTAAGTACCTTATTTAAACATAATAAAACTCCTCAAACACTTTCTTATACTTATCAACCGCCGCTTTTGCCTCATGATGATCAAGTGTAAATCCGCCTTCATGCGCGATCTGATTTCTGACTTTATGAGCTTCCCAGGCATCGTCAAGCGTGGCGAAATCGCCCTTGGCTACTTTCTTCAGTTTTTCACCAACGCTTTCGCCCTTATAGCCCATCTTGTTCAGAATATCGTCCAGAATTATATCCGCGTCAATTATCGCTTGTCGCCAATCGTTCGGATTATCCGTCGCGATATGAGTTTTGACGCTTTCCCAACGTTTGGACATAATTTGTTCGCCGGCTGGGACATCTTCAAAAGCCGGCACTACTTTTAAGTCCATTATCTCCTTTTCTCTTCGGCGAATATATTTCAACTGTTCAACACAATAAACAATACCGATGAGAAAGAAAATAATAAGCGGTATCGAGAAACCGACTAGAAAGTTGATCGTATTTTTCATCCAGGTGACAAGAATTGGAAAAAGAGCGATGATATTATCAACTGTTTGGTTGAAAATAGAGGTTGAATCAATCGATGAACCTGGTAATGTCTGGGGATTCATTGTGTGTATTATAATACCGTAATATTATTCCGGCAAACAAAGTCATGACTTTGTTTGCGATAATATGACCATTTTTCTATTTTTCCCCCAAAAAATCCTTGCCGACTTCGAACAATGTCGCTTCATCGCCATGCCTCGCCGTGAGCTGCAATCCCAATGGTAAATTCGTTCCTTCTTTATCGGAAAAACCGCAAGGTATTGAAATCGCCGGAAGACCCGTCAAATTCGCGGTAACAGTGAATATATCTTCCAGATACATAGCGACGGGATCATTGATCTTTTCGCCAATCTTGAACGCCAAAGATGCCGTGGTCGGCGTGGCCACGATATCAACTCCTCCGACGGAGGGATCAAAGACCGCGGCATAATCATCAATAATCATTTTCCTCACGACATTGGCGCGATTGTAGTACGCGTCATAGTAACCCGATGAAAGAACATACGTGCCGAGCAAGATTCTTCTCGTAACTTCACGTCCGAATCCGGCTCGACGAGTTTCGAAATAATCATCGATCACATCCTTGCCGTCTTTGTGAAGCCCGTATTTGACGCCGTCGAATCTAGCCATATTGGACGATACTTCCGCTGGCATAATAATGTAATAAACCATAATCGCGCGTGAAATATTCGGCAATTTTATTTCTTTTATTTCGTACCCTTTTACCTTGAATGATTCCAGGGCTTTTTCGAATGATTCAAGAATATTTTTATCGATTCCATCACCATTCAAGAAATGCCGCGGCACGCCGATCGCGGGTTTTTCCTTTCCAACTCTCTTCTTCGCGTATGCGTCGTCACCAATAGTAGTTCCATCTTTCGAATCTTTGCCGCGAATCGCGTTGAAAACAATTTCGCAATCGCTGATGTTTTTCCCGATCGGTCCGATCTGATCCAAGGAGGAACCCATAGCTATAAGTCCATACCTTGAAACTGCTCCATACGTTGGTTTTAGTCCGACGACTCCGCATAAACTGGACGGCTGACGAACAGAGCCGCCAGTATCAGAACCAAGCGCGAAAAGCGCTCCATTCATCGCCACAGCCGCCGCGGAACCCCCTGATGATCCGCCGGGCACTCTTTCCAAGTCATGCGGATTTCTCGTCACGCCATAGGCCGAAGTTTCGGTTGAACATCCCATGGCAAATTCGTCCATATTCGTTCGTCCCAGAAATACAACGCCCTCATCCTTGAGCTTTGTAATAACAGTCGCGTCATATGCCGCATGATAATTTTCCAGAATCTTGGAGCCGGCGCTCGCGATCCTATCTTGAATCAGAATATTATCTTTTATTCCGCACGGAATACCCGTGAGAAGCGACGCCTTACCGTCCTTTATTTTCTCGTCCGCCACTTTCGCCGATTCGAGCGCGTCATCGAAGATTTCCAAATATGCGTTGACATTTCCATTCTTCTTCGCAATTTCATCCAAATAAGACTGTGTTAGTTCCACGGAAGTGTATTTACCGTTTGCCATATCATCATGCGCTTTTTGTATTGTTAGTTTTGAAATATCCATTTTTTATTCAAAATAGGAACAAGGAATTATAAACTACGAATCTTGGTTTAATGTTTTTCATTCATCATTCTAAATTTATAATTCATATCTTAAAATCGATCCCCTCCTGCGCGATCATTTTCTTCACCGCGATAAAGTCGCCTTCCCTATCGGGTACTTCGCGAAGCAATCGTTCCCTATCCTCCGAGTTCGTGCCTGAAACGATGTCCGGTTTAACCACGTTTCGGAGAGCGCCAACGCGCAGAGAAGTATCCAGTAACACATTGACTTTTTTTAGTTTATCAATATAACCAAGAATTGAATCAAATTCCTTGACCAATGATTCTCTATCATTTTCCGTGAGTTTTATTCGCGATAATTTCGCTAGATGTTCCAATTCTTTCGCCGTTATCATATTTACGATTTTACCACAATTTCCATCATCTACCAATCATCCGCAAAAATTCTTTTTCTCCGATAATTTTCACGCCAAATTCCCTGGCTTTATTAAGTTTTGACCCAGCTTCCTCGCCGGCAACGACGAATGAAGTCTTTTTTGACACGGAATTCATGACATCACCTCCGAATTGTCTCACCAGTCCTCGTGCATCTTCTCTTTCCAGATTCGGCAAAGTACCGGTAAAGACAAAAGATTTCCCCGCCAGGGTTTTCGCGCTTTTTTCTTCTTGAATTATTCGGACGCGCTTAAAAAGATTCCTCATAAGTTTCCTGTTTCCCGCGATTCGGAACCAATCAAATATCGCTTGCGCCACAATTGGACCAACACCGTAAATTGATTCAATCTCCTCTTTTTTCGCCTCGGAGACCCGATCCAAATTCTTGAAATGCTCCACAATATCATAAGCCGTCTCTTCGCCGACTTGCGGTATTGACAAAGAAGCCAAGAATCTAGACGGGGTGATATTTCGCGCTTTATCAATTGCGGAGAGCAAATTGTCAACCGATTTTTCCGCGAATCTCGGCAAAGAAAGAAGATCGCCCTTTTTCAAGGTGAAAATATCGTCAAAGGTCGCGATCAAACCATTTTCCAATAATAAGTCAAGAATTTTCGGTCCCAAACCGTCAATATCAAAACATTTCTTTGACGTGAAATAGTGGAATTTTCTTTTTTGCTGCGCGAATGAATCTTTTGCCGCGCATCGCCAAGCGGCTTCTCCCGGCACGCGCTCTATTCTGCCGTCATCCCCGCATGCCAAGATTTTTTCCGGCCACAAAAACGGCTTGCTATTTTTCAGGCGCAATTCCTTGACTACGGACACGATATCGGGGATAACGTCTCCGGCTTTTTGCAAAATCACCGTATCGCCAATCCGTAAATCCAATCGTTTTATTTCATCTTCATTATGCAAAGTCGCGCGAGAAACCATGGAACCAGCGACAAGAACAGGTCTCAAAACGGCAACAGGCGTAATGACCCCCGTGCGTCCGATTTGGAAAACTATGTCATCCAGAATTGTCGTTACTTGTTCCGCTGGAAATTTGTACGCGACACCGAAACGTGGCGATTTGCCCGTATAGCCGAGAATTTCTTGAATTTCCCTCGAATTGACCTTGATGACTAAGCCGTCCAAACTATATTCTTGCGTATTTTTCTTTTTCGTCCATTCTTCATAAAATTCCTGCACTTCTTCAATATTTTTACATACTTTGAAGAATGGATTCACATTAAAGCCGAGAGATTTGAGCATCTCCAATTCCTCATTTTGCGTCTGAGGAATCTCTTTATCCATCTTCGCGAGATCATAAACAAATGTATCAAGGCGCCTCATCGCCGTAATCCTCGAATCCAATTGGCGCAAGGAACCAGCCGCTAAATTGCGAGTGTTGGCGTATGGCATTTCACCCGATTTCTCTCTTTCTTTATTGATTTTTTCCAAATTTTCTTTCCCCATCCACACTTCACCTTCAACGATGATATTAGAGCTTTGTTTTGGACCGACTGGCGTTGAATTTGATTCAAGTTGTAATGGAATAGATTTAATGGTTTTCGCGTTTTCCGTGACATTCTCGCCAAAAACACCGTCACCGCGCGTGGCCGCTTGTTTCAAAACACCATTTTCATACGTGAGGACAATCTTGAGTCCATCGATTTTCAATTCACAGCAATATTCTAGTTTTTCATTCGCAATACCGCCTTTCTCCATAAAGTTCCGAATCTTCTTGTCCCATCTCTTCAATTCTTCACGATCGAACACATCGTCAAACGACCATTGTTTTACTTCATGCTTTACTTTGACGAATTCCTTGAGCGGTTTTCCGCCGACTTTCGCGCTCGGACTTTGAGCGGTTTTCAGTTCAGGATATTCGCTCTCTAGAGCTTCCAATTCACGTATCAAGGAATCATATGCTTCATCGCTGATTTCCGGCTTATTGAGAGTATGATAAAGGCGACGATGCTTGTTTATGGCATTTTTAAGACTTTTATAACGCTCTATTTCACCTTTTGGCACGACTGTGTTCATGCCTCTAGTATAGCAAAATGGGTATATTTTCGCCTATTCCGAAGTTATCCGTATCGCGCGCTCGACGGTACGCGAACTATCCAAGGGACCGATATTACCGCCATTGCTTGAACATACGTTATATCCGCGAGCTTCCATAACACTTTTCTCTTCACCGTTATTTTTTGCGCCTACCCAAATGGTAAATACGGCGCATCCGCCATTAGACCCAAACTCGAAACTTCCAGTTACGGATTTGTACACAGGATCATAGCCGTTGAATGTTGTTGGCGATGGCCAAGGCAATCCATTGTCATCGGGGCTAAATCCAAGTGAAATATTGCCGTTATTATTACAATTCACGACCGCGCCGGAAGATGTTGACTGACTCCATGTATTTGTAATGCAACTTATCGCGCTGTCGGCATTATAGAATGAAAATATAGAATCTCTGGCGGTTGAAGCCAGAATGTATTGTTTCCTGGCAACCCCAACGGTGAAAGCCGCCACACCCAAGACAAGTGAAGCCGTCAAAACCGCGAAAAGTAGGGTGTAACCGCGTTTTGAATTGGAGGATTTCATGGATTGAAAAATTATAATGCGGAATTGGTAAGTTCGTTCGTAATGCTAGTTTCATTCGGTATAGTACCTTCATTCCAAACGGCAGACACGGTCAACGCGACTTCGTTGTCGCTAATTTTTTTTAGATAATAGGTTACGGTATATTGAGGATCGATATCGGACATTGCGGCCAATGAACATTGCCCGCTTTGACCCTGGCCGTTTAAATAACAATTATTTCTATACGCATGACCACCCCCTATGCCCTGATTATTATTTTCAAAACCTAATAGCCAATCTTTCCCTAACGCAATATTATTATCCTTCATATTCCTAATCCTCTCCATCCCCTCCTGAGCCAGATACGACGCCACCATCTGATCTTTCGCGTACAATGCCGCCGTCAAACTTTTATTCGCCACAACTAAAGGTCCCGCGATAGCGATCATAAGTATTGAAATAGCCACGAGAGTTTCTATCAAAGTAAACCCCTTGATATTTTCATTATTTTTTGACGTGATTTTATTCATAATTTTTTATACGTGATTCTCAATTCTCGCCCGATCTCCTTATTCTCCCGCGCGCACGGACACTGCTGTTCTTATATTGAAATATGTCCTATTCTTCTCTTTCGCGCCGGCGTATCCGGCCAGGGTGATATATATCAGTTTATAATCACCATCTGACACATTGAAATTTCCACTTGTGATGACAATATTCGGTGAAGTTATATCAATGAAATCATCATCATTAAAAGTTTGACTGCCGCAATTTTCCGCTTTTTGTAAATGAATTACGACATTGTCATTATGGAATCTATATGAATAATAACGTAAAGGACAATCTGCAGTGCTTTTCGTTGAAAGAAACGATACTTCATTTGTGTTTCCGGATATTAAAGGATGAATTGAATTTCCCACGCGCATTTCACGAGACATCGCCTCCAAAGCGAAACCTAGATTCGTAACTGCCGATTGTATGGCTTGCGCTTTCTGATTGGCTGACATTATTCGCATCATCGCGCCGAGCGCGACCACGGCCACAACTGAAAAGATCGCCAAAGACACTATCATCTCTATCAAAGTGAAACCCTTCTTCAAATTCTTGAATGAAATCATGATATTATTCCTCAACTGACACTTGCCCCGTTTTGCGAATTATAATATTCCGCGTGCCACCGTCCGTGGCCTGAACAACGATTTTCAAATACGGAAGATCACAAGATGTTAGTATACAAATCTTCGCGTCAGGACTGGGTCGCAGGAAAGTCACGGAGGCATAAAGAGCGCCACACTGTGTATCGGCGCAGATATTAGATATTTTCGCGCCGCGTTTTATATAATAGGTTGATATTGACTCATCGCTACTATATTTTCCATCATTATTTCTATCGGCAAAGAAAATTACCTTTTGATCCTGTCCACTATCAGTCGTAAAATAGACACCATAGGCGTTTTGGAATGTAATCGGCGATCCCGTCACTTTATTCCCCTGCACGCTCAATCCATATGTCTGCGCCGTCCTAATCGTCAGCGCGATATCATAAGCCAAATTCGTCAGAAGCACGCTCTGGTTGAAATTGCCGTATTTCGTGACCAAGAGCGCGGTCATCATGGCAAAAATAGAGACGGAAACCATAAGTTCAATCAGGGTAAAACCTTTTCTTTTTTTAGAGTGAAAGAACATGCCTATATTATAACCGACTTACCATTACCACGAAAGCAAGGATCCAGTGTATTGTTCGAGATTCAACATTGCAACAGGGCCGAATTTCAAAGAAAACCTCGAAGAAAATCAAACAATAATTCCCTCGCCATACCAATATCTATCACTTGCATGCCGAATATGAGTACGAGATACATCCCAAAAATAAGATACGGGCCAAATGGTATTTCCATTTTCGGCTTGAATTGTTTGTACGTAGAAAATAGCCAAACAACTGAAACAATCGCACCAATCCAAAATGCCAAGATTATCGCGTTTATCCCTCCATTTACGCCAAGTAAACAACCGATGCCGACAACCAATTTGGCGTCGCCAAGTCCCATCCATGTCCCACGGGAAACGACCCAAAGTAAAGCGAACGGCACGGCGAGCAAAGGTCCGGCGATCAAAGCTTCAAAGCTTGGAATATGCCACCACGAGCTTCCGCCAACAAATAGATTTACAAGCGCCAGCGTCGCGAAAGTGTAAACGAAAGGATCGGGAATTATTTTATGTTTTATGTCATGAATAACAATCACGACCAAAAGACATGCCGTCGCGATATGAATAAAAGTTGTAAAAGCGGTCAGATACGTGAATGGCGGGAATGTGAAGAAAATGAGCGTGAATAACGCGCCGGCCAGAAATTCAACAAGCGGATACTGCCATGAAATCTTACTTTTACATTTCCCGCACACGCCTTTTTGCATGAAAAAACTGACAAGCGGAATAAGCTCTATCCATGAAAGTTCTTTACCGCATGACATGCATTTTGACCTGCCCCCTATTCCCATTCCTGTCTTGAATCGCAGAGAAATAACATTCAAAAAGCTACCGACTATGGCGCCGAATACAAATGAGAGGATAAGTGAAAATGTGTCCATTTACTGTAAATCGCTATCGCGGTTTAACGCAGTATGATTTTGTCGCCTCAACACTGCATCCGTCTTTCAGAACTTCATTATAATTTTCAAGAATTATGGAAAGTGTGTATTCAGAGTTTGCGGAAAGTGAAGCGTATGTATAACTTGTTTGATTCAATGAACTGACGGGAGGAGTGGGAATTTTAGAAATATACGTTTCTAAAGTGATTCCAGTGATTCCGGATACCGCACAATTATTCGCGGTTATGTTCAACGTTGCTGGATACTGCTTACACCTATCATAATACAGCTCCAGCGCCAGTTGAATTTGTCCAATATCCGAAACGCGTTTTGCATCGCGCGCTCTACCACGCGCTTGGGCCATGTTGGTAACAACAATACCCGTCAGGATTCCGATAATAGCGATCACAACGAGAAGTTCTATCAAAGTGAAAGCGCGGGAATGGGAGTTGGGTCTTTTCATGGGTTTATTATACCATAACACCCGGAAAACAAGGGTAGGTCTCGTCAGCTATAATTACTAAGGTAAAGCGTGACTCTCCATTAGAGCGCAAGTGGAATCATTTTTAGTGATACTTCCAAGCAAATTTGTTTGCCAGGAAACTTTTTTTGACACTCCTGAACTATCCGCACACCAGAAATCTGTATAATTAGCTATTGTCACGGATGTAAGTGAAGCGGCAAACGCGTAAGCATTACGCGATGCCGAAACACCACATTTTACAGTCGTGCCTGAAGGCATACCTGTTATATACGCCCTGAAAGTCGCGTCCCCCGATAATGAACCTGAAGTATTCGGACAATTTACATCGGCAGGATCGGCAGTCCCATATGCCATTCCAGTAGTTGAATATAGCAATTCCGCCGCCGCTCGTGCGCCAGATACATTTGACTGTACCTTCGCGTCATTCCCTTTATTCCTGGCGCTATTCAAACTCACCAACACAACACTCGACAAGATACCGATGATCGCGATAACTACAAGTAATTCAATAAGAGTGAAACCTTTTGTGTACTTTTTCATTTTATGAAGTTAATAAACTATTAATGTTAATAATAAACCTTTATGACGAATAAGGTTGTTGGGGTAATTATAGCATTACAAGAAATATTTTACGCAATATAGGCATGTGGATAACAAAATCAATACAATAATCATTTCAAACTCCACATAACTAGGCGTATTTTCCAATGAACGCAAGAAAATGAAAACTTTATTGGGCATTCGCGATATTGTAGATGGGCACGAGTACGGAAGCCAGAAGCACGGCCACGCCGCCGCCCAAGAGAACAATCATGGCCGGTTCAATAAGTGAGACGAGAGAATCTATAGCCGTGGTAACTTCACGATTGTAGAATTTCGCGACGGTTTTCAAGATTTTGCCGAGTTCACCGGACTCTTCGCCGACTTTTATCATTTGGGTCATAATACCCGGAATAGCCTGCGGGTCGCCAGAAAGAGAATCAGAAAGGGTTTGGCCGCCTTTCACCGATTCAACGGCTTTATTCAGAATGTCGTGATAAACAGAATTGTCTATGACATTGGAAGTCAATTCCAAAGATCGAACCATGGTAATACCTGAGGCCAGCATCGTTGACATGTTATCGGACAAGCGGGCCAGGTATAATTTCTTGAATAATGTACTTATATACGGGATATTGAGTTTGAATCTATCATACGCCATACGTCCCGCAGATGTATGAATAAAACGGATTAGGAAAAAACCGGCAATTATGAGACCTGCGAGCAGGATGAAGCCGTAACTGACTAGAAAATTACTCATACCGAGAACAACCTTCGTATATGAAGGTATATCCACGCCAGATTCCGTCAAAATACCGCTAATTTTCGGAATAACCATAGTGAACATGAGAATCATAACCGTGATAAATGTCATAATCACAAACGCCGGGTAAATAAGAGCCCCTTTTACCTTCGATGAAAGTTCATATGTACGATCAAGGTAATCAGCCAAATAGAGGAAAGTTTCATCAAGTTTTCCGGATTCTTCGCCGGCTTTCACCATACTCACGTAGAATTCCGAGAATACTTTCGGATGCTTCGCCAAAGCACCGGAAATAGCAGTACCAGATTGCAAATCGTCTGAAATCTCCGTCAATTTCTTCGCTAATGTGATATTTTCCGTTTCCGCCGCCAAAAGTCGGAAAACCCGAAGAGCGGAAACTTGCGCTTCGAATAGCGTTGACATTTGCCTGGACAAAATAACGATATCCTTCGTGGAAACTCTGTCAAAAAAAGAGATGTTTTTGCCGAAGATTGAAGATTCCGCGTCGGCTTCTTTGACGCTCGTGACAACCATACCGCGTCTTTGCAGAGAGGATATCGCCACTTCCACATTCACGGCATCAATGGAACCCAGCTTCTTGGCTCCAGTTTGATCTACGGCTTCATAGTTGAATAACATGTTTTTATGCTTGGGATTTAATGATAGCGAAACTATATCATTCTCTCTAATGTCTTCGGTGCCAAAGAATTGAGATACGCATTTTCCACGGTGATTTCACCCGAGCGCACCAATTCCGCCAGAGATCTATTCATGTCTATCATACCTTCCTGCGAACTGGTTTCAATAACCGTTTGAACTTCATGCACGCGCTTTTCGCTGATTAGATTCATCACCGCGTTATTGCTGATGAGAAGCTCATAAGCCGGAATAAGTCCGCCGGAAATACGAGGGATGAGACGTTGCGAGAAAATACCCGTAAGTGAACTGGCAAGCTGTATGCGTATCTGATCTTGTTGTCCGGACGGGAATGAATCAATAATACGGTTAATAGTCTGCGCGGCATTATTTGTGTGTAAGGTTGAGAAGATGAGATGACCAGTTTCGGCGGCAGTCACGGCCGTAGCCATAGTTTCCGTATCGCGCATTTCACCGACCATGCATACGTCCATATCTTCGCGGAACATGGCAATAAGGGCATCGGCGAAATCCGGCGTGTCTATGCGTATTTCTCTCTGATCAATAATTGACTTTTTTGATTCAAATTGGTATTCGATCGGATCTTCAATAGTGAGAATATGTTCGGTCCTTGTTTGATTTATGAGCTCAATCATAGTCGCGAGCGTTGTTGTCTTGCCTTGTCCGATCGGCCCTACGACGAGAAAAAATCCCTGTTGTTTGCGCGTGAAAGTTTCCAGTATTGAAGGCAAATTCAATTCGGCAAGCGTGCGAACAACTTTCGGTATGAGTCTGAGAGCTATGGAAATATGTCCTTGTTGCAGATAGGCGTTACCGCGAAATCGCGCGTTGTCCAGATTATATGAGAAATCAACATCCATGTCTTTTTCGAACAATTGTTTGTTGGCGTCCGTCAAAAATTCTTTCAGAAAACCATTCATATCAACTTTGGTCAAAATCGGTTTTTTCGCCAAAGGAATAAGATTTCCCATTACGCGTATGATAGGCGTGCGACCTTCCGACAAATGCAAGTCGGAGGCACTTTCCTTCATGATTAAACTAGTGAGTTCTTCGATTTCTTTTTTATAGTCCATGATATTAGTTTGAATTAAGAATTAAGGATTAAGGATTAAGGATTATGCATCTTTTTATATTATTAATTGTGTTTTATTCATAATTCAATTAATAATTTGCTACTTCGTGTCTCTTCACGTCTTTTTAGTCTCGCAAATTTTCTTGACTTGTTCCAAAACCTCCGACGGTATAGTCGTGGCTTTCACGATATAACCGTCAACGCCGAGTTTTTGCGAACGACCAATATCATCAGAAGCACCTTGATTCGTGAGCATGATTACCACCGTTTTCGGCGCCAATTTCTCCTTGCGCATCGCCATAACGAATTCCAAACCATCCATGCCCGGCATAACAATATCAACTAGCATGACATCGGGAATATAGCCTCCTTGAATTTTCTTCAGAGCGCCATCGGTTGATTCGGATGTTTCGACTTCATAGCCGGCATTGGTGAATTTCAAGGCATACATGTCAAGGAGGAATTTGTCATCGTCAATCAGGAATATTTTCTTCTTTGAAGATGGGTCTGACATACCTGTATTGTAACATACGCGGAATACAACGGGTGTGAATAATTAATATTGATTGAGGTGGGTATATTATCATTTTTCCATTTTCGGAACGATACCGCTGGAATGACGATTAGACAATTGCCGCTATTTATTTAGCGGCTTTCTTATCAATACTATATAATACCAATATGAATAAAGATGAAATAAAGCAAATTACCAAGTATATATTCCTTGAATCAAGACCTCAAAAAGCAGATCTCGCCTTTGTCTTCGGGACTCGTCATGTTGAGGCGACACGAAAAACTATAGAGATCTACAATACAAAACTAGTACCCCTTGTTTTAGTTAGTGGAGGTATAAATGCCATTACCAAAGAGAATGAGGCAGAAAAAATGATGGCGGGTTTAATAGATTTAGGGGTCAATAAAAAAGATATAATTATTGAAGATAGATCAACCAATACACTTGAAAATGTCTTTTTTTCAAGAAATGTTTTAGAGAATACTGTTGATTTTGAAAAGATCAAGTCGATTCTGCTCATTGTTAAAAATTACCATTCTAGAAGAGCTTTGATGACTATAAAAAAACACTTTCCTAAAACAATTAATATATTTCCGGTTACCTATGTAGTGGATGGACTTACAAAATATAATTGGTATGATTACAAGGAAGGAAAAGAGAAAGTCATGAGTGAGTGGCAAAAAATTCATGAATACTTGAATAAAGGAGATCTTGAGGAATTTTAATATTATATAAATGAACGCTTTTCTCCCCTACGCCTTCGCAAACGGCTCCAACTCCACGATGAACGACGACCCCTTGCCTTCCCCTTCGGATTCGACTCGAATCGTTCCGTGATGCGCGTCAACTATTTGCTTGGCCACATAGAGTCCGAGT
>Ga0265595_1001873_pt1 | contig 15322 bp, 12 predicted proteins | sample saktaG_15_FD_190148 | JGI IMG/M metagenome (GOLD analysis project Ga0265595, IMG submission 190148) | Saline water microbial communities from Sakinaw Lake, British Columbia, Canada - sak_2013_06_06_50m | ecosystem: Environmental > Aquatic > Non-marine Saline and Alkaline > Saline ... | reverse complement strand
AATAGTATCAGTTTATCAGTTTTATTTTTTTTTTCAAGGGTAGGTGTGGATAAAGTTTGTAAAATATGCTAAAATATAATTATTAAATAACAACCTCATAATAGAGGATTAGTTTTTCTTTATGCCCAGAAAATATCGTCGTAAAAAAAATAATTTGGACCCAGTTTTGTCTAGGGGAATAATCGCAATTGTTTTGATAATTTTTGCAGTGGTGATTGCACTTAGTTTTTTTGAAAAAGCTGGAACAGTGGGGATAATGTTGAATGATTATGCTTTGAGTTTTTTGTTTGGTTCTATCCGTTTTGCTGTGCCGGTAATTTTATTTATTCTGGCATTTTTCTTATTCAAAGATATTGAATATAATTATCGTTCAACTCATGGTATTGGTTCTATTTTATTTTTTTTGGCCATGTCTAGTTTGATGCACATTGGTTTCAAAACTAGTGAAATGTGGCGGATGGCTTTGGAAGGACATGGTGGGGGAATTTTTGGTATGATGGCTTGGCCACTACGTGAATATTTGGGTACGATTGCGGGTAGTGTTATTTTGGTTGGTATGGTGGCGACTTCAGTTTTTTTAATTTTTAATACTTCACTCACTCATTTTATAATGTTAAATAAAAAATTATTTGCTGGTCTAGGTTGGGTGGGAAGAATGATTATTGGTTCTTTTGGTTTGTTTGTTCGCAAAGGTGGTAATAGGGCCGTGGCCGAAGGTGATTATGATGAGTATGAAGAAGACGAAGATGATTCTGATGATAATGATGAAGCCGCCGAAACGCAAATTGATGATGATGTTGATGATGAAGAAGATGATGAATCAAAGAAAAAAAGAATTTTTGCTCGTCGGGCCGTAGAAGATTCTGACGATGTTAGGCCAGCTAAAAAACCAGCCGGCTCTTCACCTTGGGATAAAAAAGTGATTATAAAAAATTTACCACCTTTGAATTTGTTAACTACCAAAAAAGGCAAACCAACTAGTGGCGATATTCAGGCCAATGCGCAAATAATTCACGATACTTTGCATGAATTTAATATTGGAGTAGATATGGGTGAGGTGCGAGTGGGACCGACTGTGACACAATATTCATTGAAACCAGACAAAGGTGTGAAATTATCTCGCATCACTTCGTTATCAAATGATTTGTCTCTGGCTTTGTCTGCTCATCCGATTAGAATTGAAGCACCAATTCCTGGAAAACCCTTGGTTGGAATTGAAGTGCCGAATTTTAAAGCTGCTTTGGTGTCTTTGCGTGAACTTTTAGAAGCCAAAGAATTTACTCATCGTGTTCATAATATGATGATTGCTTTGGGTAAAGATGTAGCGGGTAAAACTTGGTTTGCTGATTTGCTCCAAATGCCTCATTTGTTGGTAGCTGGTGCGACCGGTTCAGGAAAAACTGTTTGTATTAATACAATAATCATGAGTTTATTATACCAAAATACGGCTGAAACCTTACGTATTATTATGGTGGACCCCAAACGAGTTGAATTAACTTTATATAATGGCATTCCACATCTGCTTACCCCAGTTATTACGACTGTACAAAAAACAGTTAATGCGCTCAAGTGGACTACAAGTGAAATGGATAGGCGTTTTGAACTTTTAGCTCAATCAGGTAGTCGTGATATTGCTTCTTATAATATTAAATATCCCAATGACAAAATTCCTCATCTGATTTTTATAATTGATGAGTTAGCTGATTTGATGGCATCAGCTGCTTCAGAAATTGAAGCTGGTATTATCCGTTTGGCTCAAATGGCACGAGCAGTAGGAATTCATTTAATAGTTGCCACCCAGCGTCCGTCAGTAGATATTATTACAGGCCTTATGAAAGCTAATATTCCAGCCAGAATTGCTTTTTCAGTTGCTTCTATTATTGACTCAAGAACAATTTTGGATTGTTCTGGAGCAGATAAATTATTAGGTCGAGGTGATATGTTATTTTTAACAGCTGAATTAAGCAAACCAAAACGTATTCAAGGCGCTTTTATTTCTGAAGAAGAAGTTAAGAATGTAGTTGAGTATCTTAAAGGGGAAGAAGAGCCAGAGTATGATGAGTCAATAGTAGAGAAAGGGATCAGTGGTACGTATAATATGTTTGGTGGTCCTTCCGATGATCAAGATGCATTGTTTGCCGAAGCTAGAGAAGTGATCCTTGATGCTGGCAAAGCCAGTGCATCGCTTTTACAACGTCGAATGAAGATTGGTTATGCACGAGCCGCACGGATTTTGGACGAACTTGAGTCGGCTGGTATCATTGGTCCAGCCAATGGTGCCAAACCTAGAGAAATTTTAATCACCGAACGAGTAATATCTGAAACTATGGATTCAGGTGGAGAGCTTAATGTGTTTGATAACACGGAAGATACGGAATTTGACGAGGAAGATACGGAAGATAACAATAACACGGAAGACACAGAAGAAGACGAGGAAGATACGGAAGTGATTGAAGATGACGAAGAAGATAGTGAAGATGAAGAAGATGAAGACGAAGACGACAATGACGAAGATGAAGAAGAAGATGAAGATGATGATGATGATGATGATGATGATGATGATGATGATGAAGATATGGATTTTGGTGATTATGAAGATGGCGAAGAAGTTAAGGAAGAAATGAAATTTTAGATTTTATTATTTCTCTGCCGTTAATAGAACACAGATTTAACAGATTTAACGGATTTGAACAGATCTGTTATTATCCGTTAAATCTGTTAAATCTGTGTTCTATTTTTTATCTAAAAACTGTCATCTGATCAAATTATGTCTGCATTTAAAAAGAAAAAATTAAATCCACCAAAAAGAGTTTGTCTGCGACTGAAAGAAGCGCGGGAAAGTTGTGGTATGAGTTTGGAAAGATTATCACAAAAAACTAAAATAAGTAAAGATTTTTTACAAGCATTAGAAGAATGTAGATTTCAGGATTTACCTTCGGCTGAAGTTTATCAAAAAAATTTTTTAAAGAGTTATGTGGAAGCACTTTGTATTGATCCTGATCCATTTTTAAAACAATATCTTTCGGAAGAATGTGATAAGAAAAAAAAGTCGATTAATCTTAATAAAAAAATAAAAAAAAATTATTTAGAAAATTTGCCATTTTTTTTGCGTTATAGTTTGGCTTTGATCTTTTTACTTTCATTATTTTCTTATTTGGGTTTGCAAGTAAAAAATATAGTAGAACCACCAAAGTTGGAAATTTTTTCTCCACCTCAGGGTTATATAACAACTGAATTATCAGTTTTGTTGCAGGGACAAACAGACAAAGAAGTGACTGTTTCAGTAAATGGAAAAGATGTTGGTACTAATGAAAAGGGTGTTTTTGAGGCTCAGATAGATTTGTCTGTTGGGGTTAATACTTTGACAATTGAGGCTAAGAAAAAGCATGGAAAAACCACTCAAGAAGTGCGTCATGTGGTTTTAAAAGCTAGTGAAAGCTAGTCATAAAATATACTAAATAGGCATTTGACACTATTTTTAAAACAATGTATTCTATGAAGTGAGGAGGGGCTCAAAAAATCCCGAGGCCCAGAGGGCGAGGGATCTTTCTTACCTCGTTTTTTGTTTGATATAAAAATATTGTTTCAAAAAGTAAGAGATGAGCAGGTATTTAGCGGTGAATTTTAGAATCTTTAATTATTTTATTAAAAAAAGTGGGTGGTAGGAAAGATCTCTCACACTCGCTTCGCTCGGTTCGAGATAAATTAAAAAATATGAGTAAAAATAAAGAAGAAAGCCAAATAAAGATGGAAGTAGTCCAAACCGCTATTGATCAAATTAGACAAAAATATGGCGATAGCGCTATTATGAAATTTGGTGAAGCCAAAGCTATGCAAGTGCCAGCAGTGTCAACTGGATCAGTATCTTTAGATATTGCGTTAGGGGTTGGTGGTCTGCCAAGAGGACGTATTACTGAGATTTTTGGTCCTGAAGCCAGTGGTAAGACCACTTTAGCCCAGCATGTTATAGCTGAAGTCCAAAAAGAAGGCGGAATCGCAGCTTTTATTGATGCTGAACATGCGCTTGATTCTGACTATGCCAAAAAAATTGGTGTAGATATAGACAATATGCTGATTTCTCAGCCAGATACTGGTGAACAAGCTTTGGAAATTTTGGAAACTTTGGTTCGTTCCAATGCAGTGGATGTGGTAGTAATTGATTCAGTAGCTGCTCTTGTTCCACAAAAAGAAATTGATGGTGATATGGGTGATCAACACATGGGTTTGCAAGCTCGTTTGATGTCTCAAGCCTTGCGTAAATTGACTGGCGTAGTTAGTAAGTCAAAAACTATTGTTATTTTTATCAACCAAATCAGACACAAGATTGGTGTATTTTTTGGCAGTCCAGAAACTACTTCCGGTGGTAATGCTCTAAAATTTTATTGTTCAGTTCGTATCGAAGTACGTCGTAGTGCCCAGATCAAACAGGGCGATAAAATTATTGGTAACCGGGTAAAAGTTAAAATAGTAAAAAATAAGGTAGCTGCCCCATTTAGAACTACTGAATTTGATATTATGTATAATGAAGGAATTTCTTTGTCTGGTGATTTGCTTGATACTGGTGTTGCCCACAAGATTATAAACAAATCTGGTAATAGCTATAGTTATGGCGAAGAAAAGTTTGGCGTTGGCCGAGAAAAAGCCAAACAATTTTTGCGTGAAAATCCAAAATTGATGAAAGAACTCAAAGCTAAAATTTGGGAAGTGGTCAAACAAGGCGAAGCACCAGATGAAGAAGAGAGAGTGGCTGGGGAAGAGGAGAGTGTTGAGGAATAGATGACACAGATGACGCGGATTCTATGCGGATGACGCTGATCATGCGGATATATTATTTAAATAAAAATCCACCGAGAGGTGGGTTTTTTTGTAGAGACGCGATTTATCGCGTCTCCCTATAACGCACATAAACATACAAAAATTAAATACGATAATATTAATGTAAATAATGACGCTGACAATATTTATTGGTGGCAAAGCGGTTGTTTGTGGCGGGTTGGAGACGCATGGGGGTGGTGAACAACAGGGGACGAAAATATTTAATATGGTGGTAAACCGGAGACGCAGGTTGGCGGTGAACCGGAGACGCGATAAATCGCGTCTCTACATCTGTCATCCCATTTTTATCTCCATAAAAAATAGAAACAAAAAAGGGATGCCGGTTTTGAATGTGTCCGGCGCACGGGGGTAGATTGGGGACTAGTCAAGTTTGTAGTGGATGAGAATGGTGAAAAGGATTGGTGTTTGTTTACCTCTGTATTCACCATTGCCACGGTAGGTAGAGTTTAAGATAATTGACATTACAATAATATCTCGGACGTCAGGGTCGTCTTCATATGCCATTTCTCCATTTTCAATCCATTTGTTTACCTCACCTTCAAGGGTTTGTAGATCCCCATTGTAAAAGATCTTGATACGAGTGTAATCAAATTCTTCATATCCCTCTCTGTCTTTTTCCACGAATTCCCTCCCCATTTTATATCCATAGTTTGTCTATGAACATATAAATATACAATAAATAGTAATTATTGTCAACCATACCTATTATCCAATAATATAAAAATATAGCTAAAATAAGCTAATTATATTGTGTATAAATATATTTTGACGAGATAGCTTGACACTTTTTTAATAATGTAGTATAGTAAAGTTATTATGAAAAATGAAGTTTGGCAGGAATTAAAAGATTTTGGATTACAAGATAACGAAGCTAAGATTTACCTGGCTGTTTTGGAATTGGGGCAAGGTACGGTTAGCCGGATTAGCCAAACAGCTGAACTTAACCGTACAACTGGTTATGATGTTTTGGAACGTCTGTGTAAGTATGGAATTATTAGTCGGACGCCAATAAAAAAGAAAAAAATTTACATTGCCGAGCCACCCCATCGTTTGCGACAATTTTTAGAAACAAAAAAGAATCGTTTGGAAAAATATTTAAAAGAATTTGAAGATGTATTACCTGATTTACAGTCTTTATATAAAACAGATTTAAAACCAATGATTAAATTTGGTGAAGGTAAAGAAGAAATGGCTAATATTTATAAAGATGTTTTGACAGCCAAAAGTGAGGTTTATAGTATTTTGAATCTAAAGGGTTATGCGGAAGTTTTTGATGAATTGGGAACTTATCAAGAACAGGAAAGGTTTAGAAGAAAAATAAAAGAAAAGGTTTTGGCAATAAAAAGTGACACAGCCGTAGCTTGGTACAATAAAATTTATAAAGGAAAAAAATCAAAACAAGCTAATACGGAATATCGTTGGTTAGATCGTAGTCCTAAAAAATTTCCCGTTGGCGAGGTTAACATTTTTGATGATATTGTAATTGTGATGTTGTCAAAACCAGGTGAGAATGTTGCCTTTGAAATTAAAAGTCAATCATTTGCCGATTTTTTAAAAATTATTTTTGAAATGGCGTGGGAGGTGGCGAAATAATTTAAAATTTTTTACAATCTCAAAAAAATATTATATAATGATTAAAATAAAATGGGGGATAATTATTTTAAAAATAAATACAAAATAGATTCCACGCGGTTAAAATATTGGGATTATGGCAATCCGGGATATTATTTTGTAACGATTTGTGTAAAGGGCAAGGTTTGTAGTTTTGGCAAAATTAAAAATGGAATTATGTGTTTGTCTGATGTTGGTTCAGTGACACACAATTATTGGTTAGATATTTTACAACATTTTCCATTTGTTGAATTGCATGATTTCGTGGTGATGCCAAATCATGTACACGGGGTGATTTTTATTGGCGATGATAACAATAGTGATAATTGTGATATTGTAGAGACGCGCCACGGCGCGTCTCCCTATAACGTTCCCAACCATACAAAAATTAAATACGATAACAACAACACAAATAATGGTGGTGGAAAGATTGTTGGTGTTAAACTAGAGACGATAAATACACAGGTTGGTGGTAAACCGGAGACGCGCCATGGCGCGTCTCTACAGGCCAACCAAAATGAATTTGGACCGTTGCAGAAAAAATCGTTACAATTAGTTTTAAATCAATATAAGGGGGCGGTAAAACGATGGTGTAACAAAAATAATAGAGTGTATTTTATTTGGCAACCCCGATTCCATGACCATCTAATTCGCAATGAATACGAAATGAATCGTATTCAAGAATATATTAAAAATAATCCCTCTAATTGGGAAAAAGATATTTTTTATTTTTAAATAGGAGGACTATGCAAAAATCCAAGCCTGCCCGCCGAATTGGAGGGCCTGTCATTTTATTCGTTATTTTGGTAATGGCGATTTTTTTATTAAGCAAGACAGTTAATTCAGAAGATTCTTTAGTACCGAGAGTGATTATTACAGAAATTTGTCCTCGGGGTTGTGCACAAAAAATGGATCAACAGTGGGTAGAAATTTACAATAGGACAGAAGAGCCAGTTGACATTGAAGAGTGGAAGTTTTTAGTAAATGAGGAATATGATCACAATATAACCACCACAACTCAAACTGATACTTTTATAATAGATCCTGGAGAATATGCTGTTTTGGCCAGAAATGATTTAGAATTTAGAAATATTTTTCCTGATTATAGTGGTAAACTTTATGATACTACTTGGAGTCATAGTTTATCTAAAGAGGGTAATGATGCAATAGGTTTAAAGAACGATGAAGATGGTGATGAGAAGGAATTTTTTATTTATAAAGCAATTTCAAATTATTCTTTGGAAAGAAAAGATCCGGCTGAACTTGCAACCGATGAAAATAATTGGCAGGAACATCCAGATAGTAATACAGTTGGGCTGTTGAATTATTGGGGCATTGATTCCACTGATTCAGATGATGATTCCACTGACAATGAAGATGAAGATGATGGCGAAGACCAGACACCGAACCCCGATAACCAAACTCCAACAACGACAATTGAATTAAAAATAAATGAATTTTTACCAAATCCAGATGATGGTAATGAGTGGATTGAGATTTATAATCCAACAACTTCTAGTGTAGATTTAACTGGTTGTGAATTGTTTGACGCGGTTGGTAAGATCGCTGAATTAACGGGTACGGTTGATGGGTTGGAATTTTTTGTGGTTGAGCTTACATCAAGTAAATTAAATAATACTGGCGGAGATTCTGTGATTTTAAAAAATGTTTCTAGTACTATTATTGATAATACTTCTTATACAACCGTTGCCAAAGGTAATTCTATTGCACGAAGTGTTGATGGTATAGGTGATTTTGTTGAAACTACTACACTTACTCGCAGATCGTCCAATGTTATTACTGCACCAGTTGTTCAACAGCCAACTTCGAGTGGCGGTGGAGGCGGTGGATCGGTTACACCTGTTTCAATAACTTTCAATTCATCTGATGTGGTAATAAATGAAATTGTTTCAGATCCCAGCGACGGATTAGTTGAATTTGTAGAGTTATATAATAATACTGATAGTCTAATTGATTTATCTGCTTGGTGGTTGGAAGATGGTGGTGAAAGTAAAACAAGTTTAAGTGGTAGTATCGCGTCGCATGGATTTAAAATAATAGAAAATCCGAGTGGTAATTTGAATAATGCTGGGGATTTAATAATTTTATTTGCTCCAGATGGTACAGAAATTGATCGGGTAGTTTATGGTAGTTGGGATGATGGTAATATTAATGATAATGCTGTGGCTCCTAGCGATCCTTTGAGTTTGGCACGCAAGATTGATGGTCAAGATAGTAATAATGATTATTACGATTTTGTTTTAACTTCTACTGTTACCAAAGGTGAAAGAAATCAAATTTCGGTGGTGAGTGAGGATGGCAAAATTATAGAACAAATTATTACTTCTGCTAAGATTGTATTAAATGAAATACTACCCAATCCAAATGGCAGTGACAGCGAAGATGAGTTTATTGAATTAAAAAATATTAGTAAGGAAACAATTAATCTCAAAGATTGGCAATTAAGCGATGCCGGCACGCGTAAATATAAAATTACGCAAGGTTCAATTTCCGCTGGTGGTTATATTGTTTTTAAGCGGACCATGACGGGCATTGCGCTTAATAATACTGGCGGTGATGAGGTAAAATTATATGCCCCCAATGGTAGTTTGGTGGATAGTGTAAAATATTCTGGTAGTGCTGACAATGATACTTCTTATGCGCGTTTGGATGAGGGTGGTTGGAAATGGACAACTAAATTAACGGCTGGAAAAGAAAATATTATTGTTGGTAAAAGTGTAGTGCCAATAGTTTCAATTGAAGCTGATACTGAAGTAGCCGTTGGTGAGACAGTTATTTTTGATGCATCAGACACAACTGATCCTGACAATGAAGATATGAGTTTTGTTTGGGATTTTGCTGATGGTGAAGAAAAATCAGGATTAGTTGTTAGCCATGTATTTAATAATGAAGGAGTGTTTGCAGTAAAATTAATTGTGGTAGATGCTAGTCAAAACGAGGTTGAGAAAAAAATAATTATTACAGTCAAAAATAGACTAGCTTTTGTGGGCGGTTATGATGGTGATAATAATATTTTTAAAATTAAAATTTCTGAATTTATTCCCAACCCTGTTGGTTCAGATACCACTGAATTTATTGAACTTTACAATCCAACGGATGAGGAAATTGATTTGTCAGATTTTAAATTGGATGATGAAGAAGGTGGTTCGCGAGCTTATACTTTTCCCGCTGGCACGATTATTTCCGCTGGTAGTTATTTTGTTTGTGGCCGGCAAGATAGCAAATTAGCTTTGAATAATACTAGTGATTCGGTTCGTTTGCTTTATCCGGATGGAACAATTTTACAAGAAGTTAGGTTTGATGAAGTTTTGGAAGGGGCTAGTTATGTGCAAGATGAAAATGAGGTTTGGCAATGGACGAGTGCAGTTACTCCGGGAGAACCAAATATTATTAATGCTGTTGTAGAAAAAAATAAAACACAAACAGTGTCTAAATCAAAATATATTAAACCAATTATTGCTACCACTTTGGCTGGTTTGCGGGATGAGGATATTGGTGATCAGGTAACGGTGAGTGGGGTAGTGGCGGTAGAACCAGGAATATTAGGTTCACAATATTTTTATATTACAGATTCAGCTAGTTCTTCATCATCTGGAGTGCAGGTTTATATGTATAAAAAAGATTTTCCTGATTTAAAAATTGGTGATCGGATAGAAGTCACCGGAGAAATTTCCGAGGCTTATGGGGAAACCAGAATAAAAATTTCTGTTCGTGATGATATCAAAATTATTGATCATTTGGGATACCCGCTTTTTCAGACCGTAGAAATTGCTGATTTACAAGAACCTTATGAAGGTTGTCTAATTAAAATAAATGGTGAAATTACTGAATTAAAAAGTTCGTATATGTTTGTTGATGACGGGACCGAAGAAATAAAAGTATATTTTAAACGTGGAGCGGGAATTGAACAAAAACTTTTTCAAGTTGGTGATTTGGTAAGTGTGGTTGGATTATTGGGGCAAACCAAGAGTGGTTATCAACTTTTGCCACGTGCTCAAAGTGATGTGGAAAAAACTGGGGTAGCGGAAAGTTTTGTGACAAAAGTTGAAATTCAAGATGAACAAAGTAAAAAAGAGGTGGCAGAAAAATATTTGACAGCTACGGCTGGTGGTCTGACTTCAATTTTATTTGGTCTATTTGCCAAAGCGCGCGGTCGCAGTACGTTGAATTTTTTAAAAAGGATGAGTGGGGTGGCAGTAGCTGTAGTTCGTAGAAAAAAAGTATAATAATAAACAGACAAAAATTATTTTTTGTGATATAATATAAATATATTAAAACATTAAAGCACGAAGGTACGAAAGTGTTAAAACACAAATTTGTAAGATTGCTTTTATGCTTTTATGATTTAATCTTTTAAAGATTATTATGGTAGAAAATATTTTTTTACAAATTAGTGTTGTACTCGGTATTACTGTTAGTATTGCTTTTGTGACACGCATGTTAAGGCAACCTCTCATCGTTGCTTATATTATTGCTGGGCTGGTGGCCGGACCTTTATTTTTGAATTCAGTAAATGGTAGTGAGGAGTTTTTTGAGACTTTTGCTCAGTTTGGTATTGTCTTACTTTTATTTATTGTTGGTCTTAGTTTAAATTTTGATTACATAAAAAAAGTTGGTAAAGCCGTACTTATTGGTGGTGGAATTCAGTTTACGGTGACAGCAGTTTTGGGATTACTAATTATGAAGTTGTTGGGTTTTGGTTTGATTACCTCTGTTTTTATCGGAGTGGCTATTACTTTTTCTAGTACAATTATTGTAATAAAATTATTAGCCGATAAAAAAGATCTAGAGTCAGTTTATGGCCGTTATGTTATTGGGTTGTTGTTGGTACAAGATATTATTGCGGTTTCTATAATGATATTTTTGAATACCTCCAATATTGGTGGAGTGTGGTATGAGACAGCTTTCACGGTTTTTATAAAAGGTTTGTTTTTGGTAGCTTTTGTTTTTTTGATGGCCAAATATCTTTTACCTCGTCTTATGGATAAGGTAGCCAAAAGTGGTGAGTTGCTTTTTATTTTTACAATTGCTTGGTGTTTTGGTGTGGCTAGTGTTGTCTATTGGGCTGGATTTAGTGTAGAAATTGGTGCTATAATTGCGGGTATTTCTCTGGGCGCGTCAGTTTATCAGGCTGAGATTAGTAGCCGGATTAGGCCACTTAGAGATTTTTTTATTGTTTTATTTTTTGTGGTTTTGGGTAGTGAATTACAGCTTGGTGATTTGCGGTTGGCTATTATTCCGGCAATAATTTTGTCTATCTTTGTATTAATTGCTGATCCAATTATATTATATTTAGTCATGAGGCGGTTAAAATACACCAAACGAAGTGCTTTTTTGGCAGGTGTGACGGCAGCTCAAGTTAGTGAATTCGGTTTTATTTTAATTTTTAAAGGTCAAGAGTTGGGTTATTTGCATGGTTCTGAATTAGCTATTTTGACTACTGTGGCCTTGATTACCATTGTGGTTTCATCTTATCTAATAACCTACAATGAAGAAATTTATCGCAAGATTTTACCACTATTAAATAAATTTGGTAATATAGAAGAACATCGTGATAAAGAAAGTATTGAAAGTTTTCCGGTTTGGGTAATAGGTTATCATCGGATTGGTTGGAAAGTTTGTGAAGCGTTGGCTGAAAAACATATTAAATTTGCCGTGATTGACTACAATCCAGATGCAATTTCTCGTCTCAAACATCGTGGTATCCCGGCTTTTTTTGGTGATGTGGCTGATGTAGAATTTTTAGATTCTTTGCCACTAGAAAAAGCCAAATTAATTATTTCTACTATTCCCGAAGCTGACGATCAAAAGACGATGATCAAACATATTAAAAGATTAAATGAAAAGACTTTGATTGTGGCCAATCTTTATCACAATATCTTTTTGGATGATTTGTATGAGGCCGGAGCCAATTATATTATGATGCCCCATCTTTTGGGTGGGCAATGGATTGCCGAGGTTTTGCGTGATCAACCTTGGACCAAACGTACTTTTAAAAATTTGAAAAAAGAACAAAAAGAAGAAATGAAATTGAGGTTTACAATGGGGGCACATGGTGATTAATAAATTTATTTAATTATAAAAAAGTAAATAAAAAACATCTTGTTTAATAGCAAGATGTTTTTAGTCGGAGTGACCCGCCTTGGGCGGGGAACCTTATATATTTTTTAAATAAAACCCCCCTCTAAAAAATTAAAGGGGGTTTCTGTCGGAGTGAAAGGACTTTCCGCCCAAGGCGGACCCGCCTCGGGTGGGGAACCTTATATATTTTTTAAATAAAACCCCCCCTCTAAAAAATTAAAGGGGGTTTCTGTCGGAGTGAAAGGACTTGAACCTTCGACCCCTGCGTCCCAAACGCAGTGCTCTAGCCAACTGAGCTACACTCCGGTGTTTAATTTTAAACCCTCTATCCAGCCAATTATTTTATGAAATAAATCTGTGTTGTAAATTCTTATATGTATTGTTCCGTATGGTATTCTTTTTTCACGCTTTTGTTTACTGGAGGAACTATTTATAATAGAAACTTTCATAAATTGTGTCACTGGAATACCTGTGATTTTTTGCCAAAACCGTAAAGATTTATTTTTTAAATCATTATTATGCAACATTAACTGAATTTTAAATTGGCCTTCTTTGACTTCGCAAATTTCCCTAAAAAACCTCATCATTATCTTTATCATTACTGGATCTGAATTAGAAAAATCAACACATTTCCACTTTTTACTAACTCCCTGTTTGTAACCTTCTGCCCAATATAGAGAAATACCTAATATTTTTAACTCTTTTTTATTTATTTCTCGGATAGTTTTAGCAGAATCTTCAATAATTTTATCTGATTTTTCTTTAGCTATAATTGTTTGTCTTTTGTTTCTATTAATAAGAGCTTTGATACTAGTATCAAAGACTCTTTGTTTTAACCTCTGTTTGGCTCTAGCTGAAAGTGGTATATCCTTTAGCCAAAATGATAAAGTGCTTTTTGGAACACCTAAAACTTTTTCTATTTCAGAATAACTTTTGCCTTGTTTCCTTAAATTTAATGCTTTATTTTTATCTTGTCTCATAAAATTGAACCTACGGAAATTTAACAAATCTATTATACCGTAGGTTCAATTTTAAAGCAAGTGCCGAGGGTGAGAATTGAACTCACGACACGAGGATTTTCCTTTCCTCTTCCTAATGTTTCCAAAAGGCATGGACTATATCTTCACCCCGATGTACATCGGGGGCTGGGCGCTTATGTGGGATTATCGTTGGGACTCACCCACTAGTCTCTACACCTTCTCTGAAAATTATACCCATCAGAGCTTGGCTCGGGATTGCCATTGTTAAAGGTTTCCCCGAATTCACCCAGTTTTTCATTTGGATTACTCCAAAAGGGACCGAAAATTCAGTCCACTGCTCTACCACTGAGCTACCTCGGCTTTTCCGTTGGTAGAACCAGTAAATTGGAACTAATCTTTTAGAATCTAGTCCCAGTGGACCCGAGGAGATTCGAACTCCTGACCCCCTGCTTGCAAAGCAGGTGCTCTAACCAGCTGAGCTACGGGCCCATACAAGAAAATTACAATGCTTAAATTTAAAATTTAAACTCTGTATAATCTAATTTTATTTTATTTTAACCCGAGTGAAGCTGGAAGCTGTCGTAGCGAAGCGGAGATTCCGATATACATCGGGAAGCTACGGGCTCATAAAACGAGATAATTATATCAGTAGAGTCATAAAAAGTCAAGTTTATTGTGTCCCAAGTGTGAATAAAGTAGAAATTAATGTTTTTTTGTGGTAAAATATAAATACTTTTAATTTTTAATTTAAAAAATATGGAAACGACTATTTTAAATTATATAATTTTTACTGGACAGATTTTATTAGCTATATTGCTGGGTGGAGTGTTGGGTTGGCAGAGAGAGCGGATTGGTAAATCAGCTGGTCCGAGGACGTATGCTTTGGTTTCAGCTGGCTCGGCTTTATTTACTTTGTTGTCAGTTCAAGCTTTTGGTCTTGGTGATCCAGCTAGAGTAGCGGCACAAATAATAACCGGTATTGGTTTTTTGGGTGCAGGAATTATTATTCATCGTGAAGGTGGTACAGTAGAGGGTCTGACCACGGCCGCTGGTTTGTGGGCGGTAGCAGCGATTGGTATGGCGATTGGAGTTGGTTGGCAGGTAGAGGCGATTATCGTGACTGTTTTATTGTTTTTAATTCTGGTGGTAGATGATAATAAATTGGTCAAAAGAAAAGAGTGATTTGTTTAAAATATTCTCTTGACAAAAGACAGCATGTGTTGTAAAATGTCTTTGCTTTTGTTAAAAAATGCGGGCATCATATAATGGTTATTATCCCAGTTTTCCAAACTGGTGACAGGAGTTCGATTCTCCTTGCCCGCTCAGGATCTTGACTTTATATAAAAGGTTTGTTATAATTATCACACAATAAAAAAAGATAAAGCGGGCTAGAGCAATTGGCAGCTCGTCGGGCCCATAACCCGAAGGTTCTCGGTTCGAGTCCGAGGCCCGCAACTGAGGCTACGTTCGTCCTTCGGCGAACTACGCCCCATAAATATATAATAAGGAGGTATGTACTTTGTATACATATTGAAGTGTAGTAACGGACAGTACTACACTGGTATGTCCGGTAATATAACAGAACGACTAAAAGCACATGGTAGAGGTGAAGTAAAATTTACTAAACCATTTTTACCTGTAAAATGTGTATTTGTGGCCTGTTTTTCTAGTAAAATAAAGGCTGCTACTTTTGAAAAATATCTGAAAAGTCATTCTGGTAAGGCGTTTAGAAATAAACATCTAATACAATAGTTTATGCGGTCCGGCTTTATGATATTATGCCGGATAAACAA